>Ga0137409_10001102_pt1 | contig 29222 bp, 21 predicted proteins | sample CZODoug1_16funga_FD_122059 | JGI IMG/M metagenome (GOLD analysis project Ga0137409, IMG submission 122059) | Vadose zone soil fungal communities from Angelo Coast Range Reserve, California, USA - CZODoug1_16fungal (Hybrid Assembly) | ecosystem: Environmental > Terrestrial > Soil > Vadose zone...
ACCGCGCGACCGCGGGCTTCCTGCAAAGCCCCGCCGGACAGCTGCTCGTCACCGGCCTGTCCCTGGCGGCCACCTTCATCCCCGGCGGCGTGGTGGTGAAGAGCATCGTGGGCGGCGCGATCGGCGCCATCCAGGCCGTCAGCGAGGGCAAGGACTTGAAGCGCGTGCTGCTGGCCGCCGGCACGGGGGCGCTGACGGGCGCGCTGCCGTTCCTCAAGCTGGGACCCCTGGCGGGAATGGGGATCGGCGCGCTGACCGGGGCGGCGACGGCCCTGGCGAGCGGCGGCAGCCTCAAGGACGCGGTCAAAGGCGCGGGGGCCGGCGCGCTCGACTCGTTCGACCCCGGCGCGCTCAAGGCCCTGGGCCGGCTCAAGGGCCTGAAGGGCGCGCAGAAGGCGATGGGCCACGGCGCTTCCGACAAGATGCAGCGGTACCGCGGCTACCTGGACAAGGGGTTGGGCTACGCGGGCGTCAGGGAGGGCGTCCCCGGCGTGCATCCCGAGGGCGCGCCGAAGCAGCGCAAGAAGATCCACGACGCTCCGGAGCTCGAGCACCTCCAGGGCGGCCATCCCGCTGCCCACGCGGAGGTCGCCCACGAGTCGGACGAGGAACGCTCCAGCCGGCTGACGCAGGCCTGGAATGCGATCGGCTCGGTCTCCCGGCAGGTGCAGCGATTCGAGCTGGAGTCCTCCCGGCGGCTGCGCAAGGCGAACGAGCTGAGCGCGAAGGACCAGACGGACCAGGCGCTCCACGAGCTGATGGGCCTGGGTCTCCAGGTAAGCGAGATCGCCAAGCACATCGACGAGGCCAGGCGGTTCGCCCGGGGAAACGAGAAGTACGAGAAGGAGATCGCCTTCTACGCGGAGTGGCAGCAGAAGGCGCGCGCGAGCGTGCACGCCGCCATCGCCGGCGGCAAGGACCTCGGCAAGCACGTCGGCGTCAGCGGGCAGGGCATCTCCGAACAGACCCATCCGGACGTCTACCGGAACACGCGCGCCATCTTCGCCGTGCAGGGGAAGGTGATCGCGTTCGCGGGGGCGCTCGGCGATGCAGACGCGCGCCCGCACGTGGACAAGGTGCTGGCCGAAGCCAGGGCGGCGAAAGCAGAGCTGCGGTCGCTGCAGGCGAAGTACAAGCGCGACGGCGGGGCGCGCGACTTCCTCGGCGACGGCGCGCAGGATCGGCTCATCGACGAGAGCATCGCCAAGCTGGAGAAGACGCTGCAGCGCGGCGGGAAGTCCGAGCCGAAGGCGGCGCATGCGCCGGAGACGGCCGGGTTGCGGAAGTCCGCCGAGCACGGCCTGGCGAAGATTCAACGGCTGCAGAAGCACGCCGACCAGGTCCGCGATTCCGCGGACGAAGGGCACCACAAGCTGCACGGCGCGATGCAAGTCGCGGCGCGGGGCAAGAAGGGGCTGCACGAAGGGCGCAAGCTGCTGGAGGAGGCGCTGCACCTCGGCGCGCAGCGCCATGTGGAGAAGGGGCACCGCGAGCGCCCACGTGACGCCGACGTGCCGGTCCGGCCGGGTCATCCGGACGAGCCGCAGCGCGAGCACGTCCCGGGTCTCGATCGCGCAGGGCTCGACGGAGCGCACCCGGCCGCGGACGCGCACATGGCCGTCCAGGCGGCGGCGCACGCCGTGGCGCACTTCGGCGGCGCATTGGACGGCGCGGTCAAGGCAGTGCACAGGCTGCTCGAGCGCGATCGCGGCGCCGAGGCGGCCGACCGCGTCCGCTCGGTGGAGCAGCTCGGCGACGAGGCGGCGGCGGCGGTGAAGGACGCCGCGCGCGCGGCCGCGAACGATCCGGGGCTCGCCGACAGGGTCGCGAAGCTGCGCGACAACCTGCAGGAGATGCGCGCGCGCTTCCGCCAGCTCGTCTCCGGCCTGAGCGGCCTTGCGTCGAAGGACGGCGCCCTCGATGGGGAGCGGCCGGGCCAGCGGGACGGTCATCCGCGGCACCGGCCGGGCGGACGTCGCGGACGGCGGCCGCAGGGAGACCTCGTCGACGAGGTGCTCCGCGGGATCGATGATGGACGCGTCTTCGCCGATCGCGGCGCGCACCGCGGGGAGAGCCCGGAGCACGATGGCCAGGAGGTGGATTCCGCGGCCATCGACACCTGGCTCGGGTCGGGAGAGGGCGTGAAGCTCTTCTCGGACGTCTTCGGAGCCTTCCTGCCGGCGGAGGGGTCCGCCCGGCGCGGGCCGCGTCACCGGGGGCACGGCGGGCACGGCTCGCGCGGCGGGCACGATCACGGGGGGCATGCGCCGCACGACCAGGAGCGGCCCGGGCGGCGGGGGGGCAAGGGCGGCTTCTTCGCCAAGGTGTTCGAGAAGGTGGAGGACTTCGCCGAAAGCGTCGCGCACGCGGCGCACGGCGGGGCCCGCCTCCTCGGGAAGGCGATGCACTACGCCGAGATGGGCATGCACGGCCTGAACGTGGTCGAGCACGCGGCGGAAAGGGTGCACGACCTCGCCGGCAAGGCGGAAGGGTTCCTCTCCCGGGTGCACCTCGGCTCGGCCGCCGGGTTCGCGCAAAAGGTCGGAGCCGCGGCGGGCTGGGTGGACGCGCGCGCGGAGGAGGCGCACGGAGGTCTCGAGACCGCCGGCGAGGCGCTCGGGGAGGGCAAGCACGACCTCGAGGCCGTCGAGTCGTTCGGCCACCGGACGGCGAAGGTCGCGCGCAAGGGACGCAAGGGGGAGCTCGGCGATCTGCTGCACCTCTTCCGCGCCGCCACAGACGGCGACGGGACCGACGGCAGGCTGCGTCCCGAGCAGGTGCGGCTCGGCTCCACCCTCGACGAGCCGCGGCGCCTCGACGCGCTCACCCAGGCGCGCATGGAGCGGTTCCTTGGCGGCGACTTCACCGGCGTGCGGGTGCACGTCGGACCGGGCGCGGCGCAGATCACCAGCCGCTACGCGGCCGAGGCGGTGACGGTCAGGGACCACATCTTCTTCGCCCCCGGGAAGTTCAGCCCGGGCAGCGTGGAAGGCGAGAAGCTGCTCGCGCACGAGCTGACGCACGTCCTGCAGAAGGGCCGCAAGAACCTCGACGTGCGCACGGCCGAGGCGGAGGCGCTGCACGCGGAGCACAGCTACGGGTCGGCGCCGGCGATGGAGACGCTCAACCTGAGCCGCCCCGCGCCGGACTTCAAGCTCCCGGACGGCGAGGGCGCCCCGGCCTCCGACGGCATCCACACCGCCAAGCGCACCCGCAGCCGCGGCCACGACGCCGGCGGCAAGGACGACCTGCCCGACGGCGAGGAATTCCTCGAGAAGGTCTCCGGCCGCGTCTACGATCTCCTCATGGACGAGCTGGAACAATCCTTCGAATCCCGCTAAAAAAAGTTTCACGCAGAGGCCGCAGAGCGCGCAGAGGTTTTTTGCGGGCGGCGATCGTGCGCTGGCGAACGATCGTAGTTTCGAACCCAAATCTTCCTCTGCGGTCTCTGCGTGCTCTGCGTGAAACGTTTCACGTCAGCCTCGCGGCGGGTGTGGTGGGATGTGGGGGCGGTTTTCTTGCTGGGGGCGGTGGTGCGTGGAACGCTGCCCGGCGATGGGATTGTCGGGGATCATCGGGAGGCCGCGGCTATTGGTGGCGGGAGCGGCGGTAGCGTCGCTGGCGATCGCCGCGGCGGCGCTGGCCGACCCGGGAGGGGTGCCCCTGCTGCGGAGGCTGGACCAGGACATCGCCCGGCAAGAGGCGGCGAACCAGGCGCTGCGCGAGGAGAACGCGCGCCTGCAGCGGCGGGTCCGGTCGCTCTCCTCGCCGATGGATCCGCGCGTCCTGGAGAAGGAAGCTCGCGAACAGCTCGGTTTCGTCCGTCCCGACGAGGTGCTCGTCAAGTTCGAGTGAGGCGCGCGCATGGCGGAGCAGTGGACCAGGCGGGCGCGGCGTTGGGCGAGCAAGGCCGCCATGCCCGCCGCCATCCTCGCGCTCGCCGTCCTGCTGGTGCGCGGCGCCTTCGCGCAGTACGCCGACCTGGGTCCCGCCCGCATTGCCTCCTGGACGTTCCTGGTCGCCGCCGGGGTATGGGCGGCGCTGCGGCAGGTGACCCGGAAGCTGAGCGGCGCACGGGCGCCGGCGCTTTGGACGGTGGAGGCCTGCGCGCTCTCGGCCGTGGGCGCGCTCGCCCTGGCGCAGCTCGGCGGGGGCCTGTCGAGCCCCCTCTACCCTCTGGTGTACCTCCTGGGGGCAGGCTACGCGCTCGCGCTCCCCTTGCGCTTCGCGCTCCCCGCGCTGGGATGGCTGCTGGGGCTCGACGCGGGTCTCTTCCTCGCCCAAGGCGCGTTGCCCGTCCGCTGGCCGCTCTTCGCCGCGCACGCTGCCTTTACCGGCGTCTTCGCCGCGCTGTACCACGGCGTGCTCGCCGCCCGGCTGCGGGCCGCGCGGATCGCGGAGGAGGAGGCCGTGCGGCGCCGGCTGGCGGACGCGGAGCGCAGCGCGCGAGAGTTCCGCCTGGTCGCCACCGCCCCGCTCGACCCCGACCGGCAGATGCTGGCGGCCGTCTCGGAGATCGAGGAGTCGGTCCGCGGCGCGCTCTCGGTCGCCGCCGCCGCGCTGCAGCCGCACACCGTCGCCGTCTTCCTGCTCTCACCCGACGGCGCGACGGTGCGCCTGCGCGACTCGATCTCCCGCAGCGACCACCTCTTCCGCGGCCCCCTGCCCACGCGCGAGGGCGCGCTGGGCGCCGTGCTCGCCGCGGGCCGGCCGGTGCTGTTGCAGGGGGACGGTCCCGCGCTCTCGCATTACGACGGCCCGGCCCCGGTGCACTGCTTCTGCGGCGTGCCGCTGCGCGACCGCGAGGAGCGCGTGCTCGGCGCGCTGGTGGCCGATCGCGAGGCCGCCTTCGCGCCGGCCGACGAGCAGGTGCTGACGTCCCTCGCCGGCGAAGTGGTGCGCGCGATGGAAGGGGAGCGCCTGCTCGCCGCCGTGCGCGGCGAGAAGGAGGAGAAGGCGCGCTTCTTCCGCGCTCTCGAGGAGCTGAACCGCACCACCACCCTGGCCCAGGCGGCGGAGTGCGCCGTGGCGCAGGCGCGCGAGATGGGCACGCTCGATCTGTGCGCGGTGACGCTGGTCGAGGAGCCGGCGCGCGCCGGAGCGCGGCCGCGCCACCGCGTCCAGTCGGTCGCGGGAGACGGTTCCGGACCGCTGGCGGGCCTCACCTTCGCCGACAACCCCGGCCTGGTCGCCAACGTGGTCCGGCTGGGAGCTCCGCTGCCCGGGCGCGAGCTGCAGGCCATGGAGCGCGTGGTCATCTTCGACTCGGCAACCGCCGTGCGGGGCCTGGGCGCTCTGAAGATCTTCCCCATGCGCGCGGGCGAGAGCACCGTGGGCACCCTGGTGTGCGGGACGCGCCGCCGCGACGGCCTGCCCGACCCGGTGCAGGCCGCGCTGGCGATGCTGGCGCTGCAGGCCGCCGCGGCCCTGGTGCGCACGCGCCTGTACGAGCAGGCCGAGCGGCTCGCCACCATCGACGGCCTCACCGGTCTGCTGAACCGCCGCACGCTCACCACGCAGCTCGCGGCGCGGGTCCGCGAGGCGCAGCGCTACCGCAGGCCCCTCTCGCTGGTCCTGCTCGACGTCGACCATTTCAAGAAGGTGAACGACACGCACGGCCACCCGGCGGGCGATGCGGTCCTGCGCGGGGTGGCGGCGGTGGCGCGCGCGCAGGCGCGCGAGACCGACCTGGTGGCGCGCTACGGCGGCGAGGAGCTGGCGGTGGTCCTGCCGGAGACCGACGCTGCGGGCGCGCGAACCATCGCGGAGCGGCTCCGGGCGGCGGTGGAAGGGACTTCGCACGTCACCGAGCAAGGCTCGTTGCGCGTCACCGTCAGCGTGGGCGTCGCCACCTGGCCGGGCGGAGGACAGAATCCGGACGAGCTGCTCACCACCGCCGACCGGGCGCTGTACCGGGCCAAGCAGACCGGGCGGAATCGCGTCGAGTCCGGCCCTGGAAAGGCAGCGGCTTGAGGACGATTTCGGGCTTCGTTTCCGGACCCTCCCGATCTACGCTCCGGGCGAAGGGTCGAGCCGCCCGGGAGCCCTCGTTGAGAAAGAACTACGTCCTCGACACCAACGTCCTTCTCCACGATCCGAGCGCGCTGTTCAAGTTCAAGGACAACAACGTCATCATCCCCATCTACGTGGTGGAGGAGATCGACAAGTTCAAGCGCGACCTGTCCGAGCTGGGCCGCAACGCGCGCCAGGTCTCGCGCGACCTCGACGCCTTCCGCTCCGAAGGGGGCTCGCTCACCGAGGGAGTCCCGCTCGACGGGGGCGGCACGCTGCGGGTGCTGTTCACCCAGAAGGAGCTGCCGCGCGAGCTGATGAACGGCCACCTGGCCGACAACCGCATCCTGGCGCTGGCGACGGACATCAAGGACCGCGAGCCCAATCTGCGCTGCGTGTTCGTCAGCAAGGACGTCAACCTCCGCATCCGCGCCGACGCGCTCGGATTGCCCAGCGAGGATTATCGAAACGATAAAATCGAAAATCCCGAGGTCTACATGGGCGTGCGCGAGGTGGAGACCTCGCGCGGCGAGATCGACTCGTTCTACGCGCACGGGGAGCTTCCCGTGCCCGAGGCGATCGCCGGCACGGTCTGTCCCAACGAGTTCGCGCTGCTCAAGGACCGCGAGGCCGCAAGCCACGCCGCTCTCGCCAAGTACAACGCCGCCAAGGGCAAGTTCGTGCCGCTCCTCAAGTCGCTGAAGGAGGGCGCCTGGGGCCTGCGGCCGCGCAACAAGGAGCAGAGCTTCGCGCTGGACCTCCTGCTCAACGACGAGATCAAGCTGGTCACCATCGTCGGCAAGGCCGGAACGGGAAAGACGCTGCTCGCCATCGCCGCCGGCCTGCAGAAGACCATGGAGGAACAGGTCTTCCAGAAGATGCTGGTCTCGCGCCCCGTGTTTCCCCTCGGCAAGGACATCGGCTACCTGCCCGGCAGCGTCGAGGAGAAGCTGAATCCCTGGATGCAGCCCATCTACGACAACGTCGAGTTCCTCATGGGCTTGTCGCGCGCCGACAAGAAGGCGGGGCGCAGCTACAAGGAGCTGGTCGACCTGGGGCTGGTGGCCATCGAGCCGCTCACCTACATCCGCGGCCGCAGCATCCCCAACCAGTACATCATCGTCGACGAGGCGCAGAACCTCACACCGCACGAGGTGAAGACCATCATCACCCGCGTGGGCGACAACACGAAGATCGTGCTGACCGGCGATCCCTACCAGATCGACAATCCCTACGTGGACTCCACCAACAACGGCCTCATCCACGTGGTGAACAAGTTCCGCACCGAACGCCTGGCCGGCCACATCACCCTGACCAAGGGCGAGCGCAGCGCCTTGGCCGAGCTCGCCTCCAACGTGCTGTGAGACTCGCCGCGCCGGCAACACGCGCGACAAGAACCTGGTTCACGCAGAGCTCGCAGAGCACGCAGAGGTTTTTCTGGTGTGATGAATCGTGCGCCGGCGCACGATCGCAGATCGAACCCAATCCCTCTGCGGTCTCTGCGTGCTCTGCGTGAAACAAGAAATCGGGTCTTGCGCGGTCAGGCGCGGGCGGGGCGGGTGAAGTCGAGCAGCTCGAGCGGCTCGTCGCCCATGCCGACCACCAGTTGCTGGCGGTAGCCCTCGGCGTCGCCGCCGACCTGCAGGGGCATCTCGCGGTCGAAGGTGATCTGGACCTTGTCGCAGTGGAAGTCGAGCAGGCCGCTGCCGGGCGTGCGCCCGCGCCAGATGCGCGGGAACTGGGCCAGCATCCTGGGCAGGCTCATCGCCGAGATGCGCAGCTGGAAGCGGCCCGGCGCCTTGCGGGCGTAGGGGAACATCTGGAAGCCGAAGCCGTAGCAAGGGACGCTGCCGGCGGCGGCGATGCGGCAGGGGCCGCGGTAGATCACCTCGCCCCGCGCGATGTCGTGGCCGAGCGGCTTCCCGTCGGGCCCGATCTGCCGCGCCGGCGCGCCGAGGTTCACCACCTCGACCTGCGGGACGCCGCGCTGGAAGAGGTAGCCGGGGATGGTGCGGCCCACGATCGAGAGGAAGTAGCCGAGCCCACCCGCGGCGGCGAACCGGAGCTTCCCGCCCTCGAGGCCCTTCTTCAGGCGCACGTAGTCGTTCAGCACGGCGGCGTCGATGCCCATGCCGGCGAAGGGCGCCAGCTTGCCCTCGCAGTCCAGCAGGTGCACCTCGCGGGCCTGCGCCACTTCGCCGCAGCGAGCGCGCAGGATGTCCTCGACCACGCCGACGCGCCGGGCGGACGAGCCGCAGAACTCCGCCACCGCGTTGCCGGTGCCGAGCTTGAGCACGCCCACGCGGGGCACGCGGAAGCGGTGCCGCGCGAGCTGCACCGCGGCCCCGCCTTGCACCACCACCTGCGGCCGGGCCGCCTCCTCGAAGAGGCAGTTCACGTAGCCGACGAAGGTGCCGTCGCCGCCGCCGGTGAGGACGGTCGAGTAGCCGCGCTCCAGGACGGTGCGGGCGATGACGCGCGCGTCTTCGAACGTGCGCGAGTAGAAGATGTCCTCGGGCGGGACGAAGTTCTCGAGCTCGCGCCGGAGGGCGTCGGAGACCGCGCCGGCGTTGGCGTTGAGGAGGACGGCCACGCGCTCGTGGTGCCGGACTGGAAGGCGCTCGACGCTCATGCCGTTGCCGCTCCCGCGCAAACCCCCGGGAGGTCAGTAGCAAACACGAGGCCGGACGGTGACACGCCGCGTGACGTCACGAACCTGAAACATTCCAAGTATATGCGCGTATTCGCTGTAGGTCTCGAGCACACACCGGCGGCGGTTTCGCTGCGCATCGGCGGTGACGGTGCGTAGCCGTGTATACAGTCGCTGCGACGGTCGTCCGACGGGCGGCCATTGAGGGCTTCATCCACTTCGCGCTTGTTGGCGGGCGCGCGCGAGCGTAGACAAACGCGGCCACCCTACGGAGGGGCTCGATGAAGGTGTTCGTTACCGGCGGGACCGGGTACATCGGCAGTGCCGTCTCCCAGCGCCTGAAGAAGGCCGGACACGACGTGCAGGCTCTCGTCCGCAACAAGGACAAGGCCTCGGCGATCCAGGCGGCCGGCGTGAAGCTGGTGCAGGGCGACCTCGCCAATCCCGCCGGATACGCGGCGGCGGCGTACGGGGTGCAGGCGATCGTCCACTGCGCGAGCGATAGCGGGCCGCAGTCGGTCGAGCTGGACCGCAAGTCGATCCAGAACGCGCGCGAGCTGCTGCACGGCAGGGTCGGCGCGACGTTCATCTATACGAGCGGCATCTGGGTGCTCGGCGACACCGCGGGCGCGGCGGTGGACGAGTCGCGCCCGACCAATCCGGCGAAGATCGCCGCCTGGCGCCCGGCGCACGAGCAGTTGGCGCTGGAGCTGGCCAAGGATGGCATCCGCTCCGTCGTGATCCGGCCCGGGATCGTCTACGGCGGAGCGCGCGGGGGAATCCCCGCCTCGCTGTTCGGCACCGCGCTGAAGCAGGGCGCCGCGCAGATCGTCGGCGAGGGCGCCAACCACTGGCCGCTCGTCCACGTCGACGACCTCGCCGAGCTGTACGTGCGGCTGGTCGAGCGGGCGCCGGCGGCCTCCGTCTTCCACGCCACCGACGCCTCCACGCGCACCGTCCGCGAGGTCGCCGAGGCGGCCAGCCGCGCCGCCGGCAAGGACGGCAAGGTGACTGCGGTGCCGCTGGACAAGGCGCGGTCCACGATGGGGCCGTTCGCCGACGCGCTGGCGCTCGATCAGAAAGTGTCGAGCGAGAAGGCGCGCACCGAGCTGGACTGGCGCCCGCGTCACGAAGACTTCGTCGCCGAGGCCCCGCAGCTGTTCGCGCAGTGGCACTCCGCGCAGTAGCTAGGGCGACTGCTTCTCGGGAGAGGGCGCGAGGGCGTCGAGCAGGGCGCGGTCGCCCTGCAGGGCGACGCGCTGAGAATAGAGTTGCAGGCCGCGCAGCCCGCCCAGCTCCTCGCCGCCGCCGGCGTGACCCGGACCGCCGTGGACGAGCTGGGGGAGCACGGTCCCGGGGCCCATCGTCTGTCCGGCGACCTTCTCGCTGCCCACGTAGATGCGCCCGTGGTAAGGCGCGACGGCGAGCACGAACGCGCGCAGGAAGTCGCGGTCGTCGCTGTACACCGAGCACACCAGGCCGCCTCCGCCTCGTTGCACCAGGCCCGCGGCCAGACGCGCGGCGGCGGGCGCCGAGTCGCCCGGGACGGCGCACAGCGTTGCCACCGGTCCGAACACCTCGTCGCGATGCACCACGGTGGCGGCCGAGGCGTTTTTCGCGAGCAGCAGCGTGGGAGTGACGAAGTATCCTTTCGACTCCACCGCAGTCTCGCCGCCGACCAGGGTCCGCGCCTCGCGGGCGAGCTTCTCGATGCCGGCGCGCACGTCGCGCAGTTGGTCCGCGGTGGACAGCGGGCCCATGCCCACCTCGGGACGCGAGGGGTCCCCGACCTTGACCGAGGAGAGGCGCTCGACCAGCGCCTCCTGCACGGCCTCGAGCTGCGGGCCGGCGAAGATGCGCCGGACCGCCGTGCACTTCTGGCCGGCCTTCTGCGTGACGTCGCGCACCACGTCGGCGACGAACAGGTCCCAGGTGGCGCTGCCGGGCGCGACGTCCGGACCGAGCACGGCGGCATTCAAGCTGTCGGCTTCCACGTTCAGCCGCGCCCCGCGCCTCGCGAGCTGCTCGCGCAGCTTCGCGGCCGTCTGCGAGGATCCGGTGAACGCGACCACGTCCTGCGGCCCGAGGCGGTCGAGCAGATCGCCGGGGCTGCCGGCGAGGAAGGTGAACGCGCCGGGAGGAAGCGCGCCGGTCTCGACGCCCAGCTCGGCGAGCCGGAACGCGACCAGCGCGGTGCTGGTCGCCGGCTTGGAGACGACGGGCATCCCGGCGAGCAGCGACGCCGCGGCCTTCTCCGCCGTACCCCAGGCGGGGAAGTTGAAGGCGTTGATGTGCACCGCGACTCCGTCGCGCGGGACCCACAGGTGGACGCCCACGTAGCGCGTCGTACGGCCGAGCTGCACCGCCTCGCCGTCGCGCTGTGCACGCAAGGACCCGAGATGCGCCCCCAGGTCGGCGTAGTGGGCGAGCGTGGCGATGGCGCCATCGACGTCGAACTTCGCATCGCCCCGGGTGTTGCCGCCATTGGCGATGGCCAGGCCGATCAGCCCGTCACGGTTCGCGTGCAGCGCCTTGGACCAGGCCCGCAACACCTCGCCTCGCTGGGCGAAGGTCATCTCCCGCAGCGTGGCCGAGCCCGCGCGTGCGTGCTCCAGAGCCGCCGCGAAGTCGATCCCGCCCGTTCCGGTGCGCGCGAGAGGCTCCTCGGTGGCCGGATTGACCAGGGTGGCGAGAGCGCCTTGTCCCTCGACCCAGTGTCCCTGGACGTAGCTGCGCAGCACGGCAGTCACGGGCGTCCTCCGGCCGGGCGCCCCGCGGGCGCGGAGGGGCGGGGCAGCGCCTGGGGCATCTCCGCCAGCACGTACGCGACCCAGGCCACGGCGGCGGCGGTCTGGGCGAGGTCGGCCGGGCGCACCTTGTCCAGCGTGTCCGCCGCGCTGTGGTGGTAGTCGAAGTAGCGGCTCACGTCCTGCTGCACGCCCACGAACGGGACCCGGAACGCCGCCAGCGGGCCGATGTCGGCGCCTCCGGCCTCTCCACCGAAATCCGCGGCTCCGAGCGTCTCGAGCGGCGCGAGCCACGGCGCGAGCAACGCCTGCGCGCCTTCGCCCGCGCGCAGGCCGACCGAGATCGGACGGCCGGCGCCCGCGTCGGACTCGAGCGCGGCCACGTGCAGGTCCGCCTCGGCCGCGTGCGTCTGTGCGTACCCCTTCCCGCCGGCGAGGCCGTTCTCCTCGTTCATGAACAGCACCACCCGGACCGTGCGCCGGGGGCGCTGGGGGAGCTGCGCGATGAGCCGCGCCGCCTCCATCACCACGGCGACCCCCGCCGCGTCGTCGACCGCGCCCTGGGCCAGGTCCCAGGAGTCGAGGTGCGCCCCGAGCAGCACCACTTCCTGCGGCTTCTCGCGCCCGCGCACGTCGGCGACCACGTTGGCCGAGTCGGCGTCGGGCAAGGTGCGGCAGCCGAGCCCCAGCCGGACCTGCACCGGACCGCGCTGCAGGAGGCGGTGCAAGAGCTCGGCGTCCTCGACCGCGAGCGCCGCCGCCGGGACTTTCGGCGCGCCGTCCTCGAAGGTCGTCGCGCCCGTGTGCGGGTCGCGCAGGGACGCGGTGGCGAGCGAACGGACCAGCGCAGCGGCGGCGCCGAGCTTCGCGGCTTCGGCCGGCCCCCGGTTGCGCAGGGGCGACGCTTCGCCGTACCCGGTCTTCCCGCCCGCGGTGGACATGGAGTGGTTGAAGAAGACCATCTTGCCGCGCGCTTTCTCGCCGAGCGCCTGCAGCTCGGCGATCGAACGTACCTCGACCACCTCGGCCGTGACACCGCCCGCGGCCGTGCCGGGGCTGCCGCCCAGCGCCGTCAGCGCGAGCTGGTGGCCCGCGCGCCCGCGGGCCGGGAGCACCTCGGCGCGCTCCTCGCCCCGGACCCAGTGCGGGACCTTGACCGGCTCGGCGCGGACCTCCAGCCCGTCGTCGCGGAACCGCTGCAGCGCCCATTTCACCGCGGCTTCGGCGCCGGGCGAGCCGGAGAGGCGGGGGCCGATTCCGTCGGCCAGCTCCGCCACCCGGGCGTACGTGATGCCGTCGGTGAGCGCGCCGCCCACCAGGCGGGCGGCGACTTCGGGCGAGTAGGGCGGCGCGGCAAGAAGGGCGATGAACGCGAGCACGTGGCCTCCTTCGGCGGCGCACTCTCGCACAGCCGGCGCCGCGGCGGGCTCGAAATCCACTCGGGCCGGTTGACCGATCGCCTTCCCTGGTTCACCATGGAGCGGGACGCGGGAGGGGGGACGTGGACGAGAACCTGTTCGGCCAGATGCAAGGGGCGGGCAAGGTCGCCTCGACGGGCTCGGCCACCATCTTCGGCGTCGACGTCGCCCTCGTCACCAACGTGAAGGACCCGCAGAAGGTCGGCCGGGTCAAGGTCGGCTTTCCGCGGCTCTCGGGAATGCCCGAGTCGGACTGGGCGCGCGTGGTCCAGCCCGCTGGCGGTCCGGGGCGCGGCTTCTACTGGCTGCCCGAGGTGGGCGACGAGGTCCTGGTCGCCTTCGAGATGGGCCAGCCGAACCGTCCGTACGTTCTCCGCGGCCTGTGGAACGCGAAAGACAAGCCGATGAAGGACGCCTACGCCGACGACAACAGCACCCGGATGATCCAGACGAAGTCCGGCCACCAGATCGCCCTGTCGGACAAGGACGGCGAGGAGAAGATCACCATCTGCGACGGGACGGGGAAGCGCGTCCTCACCTTCGACGTCAAGGCCAAGAAGCTGCTCATCGAGGCCAAGGAAGGCTCCGTCGAGGTGCGGGCGAAGAAGAAGATCGTCATGAGGTGCGAGGATCTCGAGGTCCTCGCCAGCAAGGACGCCAAGGTCGAGGTGAGCAACAACTTCGACCTGAAGATCGGCGGCGACGGAGCGATGAAGGCCGGGGGAACCTTCACGCTCAAGGGCAGCCAGGTCCTGATCAACCCGTCGTCGCTGAGCATCGCCGCGCTGGCCGGCGCGGCGGCGGGCGCGGCCGCCGGAGCGGTGACGGGCGGAGCGAAGGGTGCGGGGGCGGGCGCGGCCGCGGGAGCTTCCGCTGGTGCCGGGGCGGGCGGAGCGGCCGCGGGCGCCGCCGCTGGCGCTGCAGCGGGAGCCGCGGCCGGAGCCGCAACGGTGCCCACGCACGACGTGGTCGATCAGCCGCCCGCCCCTCGCGCTGCTCCGGCTGGCGGCGCGCCAGCTCCAGCTGCGCGATCGTCTGCCGCCGCCGCGGGAACGGGAGGCCCGGGTGCGTCGTCGGGCGCCGCGGGAACGCGTCCCGGTGGATCCTCCGGCGGCGCCGCGGCCGGTGCGAGCGCGTCGCCGGGTGCGGCGGCGGCTCCGAGCGCCTCGCCCGGCGCGAGCGGGAGTGGTCCGGGCGCAGGTCCAGGTGCCGGTGGCGCCGGCTCGAGCCCCTCGCAGGGCGCCGGGGGAAAGGGCGGCGGCGGTGCTGCGCCGCAGGGCGCGTCCGCTCACGACAAGCCCGCGCCGGCGAGCGGCTCGGACGAGCCGCCGCCAGCGAGCGCTTCCGACGAGCCGCCGCCAGCGAGCGCTTCCGAGAAGCCGGCACAGCAAGGCGCGTCCCCGCCGGCCAAGCCCAAGGAAGAAGCCGCCAAACCCGAGGAAGGGGCGAAGCCCGAGCCCGCCGCCGGGGGCGATCAGCGCGAGCTGAGCGGCCCGAAGTGGGTCGAGCGGTTCCCCACCAGCCGCTCGCTGGATGATCTCGAGGCCGACTTCCAGAAGAAGGGAAAGTCGTTCGTCGACGCGCTCGAGGTGGCGGGCGCAACCGCCCGGATCAACGCTACGCTCCGGCCGAAGGAGCGGGCGTTCCTGATGCACTGGTGCTACTACGTCGCCAAGCAGAAGGTCAGTCCGAAGAAGGTCCCCAAGATGGCCGGCGTGAACATCAACTGGGACCACGGCGACGACGCGAAGTCGCGCAACGCCGCCCAGCAGATGATGGACGCCTACGACATCGTGCACGAACCCGCGCTGGGGAGCCGGCACACCGAGGGCAAGGCGATCGACATGCACATCTCCTGGAAGGGCACCCTGAAGATCAAGAGGGCCGACGGCACCGAGGTGTCGATCGATGCTCCCCGAAACGGCGCCGACAACGAAACGCTGCACGAGGTGGGCAAGTCGTACGGCGTGAAGAAGCTGAAGACGGACGCGCCGCACTGGTCGAGCGACGGACACTGAGCGACGCCATGCTCTCTCTCTTCCTCCTCCTCGCCGCCGCGGCCACGCCGGATGCCCGCCTCGTCTGCAGCGTGGACGAGCAACTCGTCGTCGTCGCGTCCGAGACGGGCGCGCGCAAGCCCATCGATCAGCAGCCCCCCGAGCCGGCGGTCGCCCTGGGCACGGCCGGAGGCACGCTGGTCGGCGTCAGCTCCTCCGGAGCGGTGCTGCAGCTCCGAGACGGCCAGTGGCGCGAGGCGACGCGGCTCGGAGGGAAGGGAACGCAAGACAGGCCGCTGCGGATCGACTCGAGGTACCCGCAGTGGGCGACCATCTGGCTGCGCGGCGACGATCCCGGGACCATCCCGGGCGCGGTCGGAGTCTCGGCCAAGGGAGAGGTGCGAAGGTACAATTCCGCGGATGCCCGCAAGATGGGTCAGCCGTTCCGCGCCGCGCCACGGGCGCTGGGCGAAGCGGACGCCGCCCTTCCGCCGGCGCTGGCGAAGCCGCGGGCGGGCGGCCCGCCAAAGGAGCTGGTCTTCAACGAGCCGTCCCCGTGGGGTGGCCGGCTCGTCGCGGCCGCCGGCTCGGCCGAGGGCGACCTCCCTTCCGGACCCCTGGTGCACGTCGGAGCCGACGGCAAGGCCCGCGAGCTCGCGTTCGAGGGGCAGAAGCTCGATTTCAAGGGAGCGGTGGGGTACGGGCCCGGTCAGGTCCTGCTGATCGACGGAGCGGCGGCAGGCGCTGGACGGCGCGTCCTGCTCGCGTCGCCGGACGGGCGGGTCCGCGCGGTGCGCGGGGTCGAGCCGCCCTGTGCATGGTGGCCCGCGGCAGCGAGCCGCTGACCGCCCCCGTTTTGCGCAGGGCCTTCGCCTGGATAGTCTGGCGGCCATGTCCACCCAGCCGCCGCTCCGCTACACCGTCGCCGACGTCTTCACCGACACGCCGCTACAGGGGAACCAGCTCGGCGTCTTCACCGACGCGCGGGCGCTGTCGGGCGAGCAGATGCAGCGCCTCGCGCGGGAGATGAACTTCGCCGAGTGCACCTTCGTCCTGCCGCCGGAGCGCGGAGGCGATGCGCGCATCCGCATCTTCACTCCGGTCCACGAGCTGCCGTTCGCCGGGCACCCGGTGCTCGGCTCCGCTTTCGTGGTGGGCGAACCACAGCCCGGCGACGTGGTCCTGCTGGAGACCGGCGTCGGCATCGTGCCGGTCGAGCTCCGCCGCGAAGGCGGCCGGGTCGTCTCCGGGCGCATGCAGCAGCCCATCCCCTCCTGGGGCCCGTACGAGCGCGAGGCCGAGCTGCTCTCCGCGCTCAGGGTGCGCGGCTCGCGGCTGCCGGTGGTCGCCTACAGGAACGGCCCGGTGCACGTTTACGTCGAGTTGGAGAGCGAGGCGGAGGTCGCCGCCCTCCGTCCGGATCTGGGCGCGCTCGCCGGCATGGCCGAGGTGGGCGCGAACTGCTTCGCGGGATCGGGGAAGCGGTGGAAGACGCGGATGTTCGCGCCCGCGCTCGGCGTCTCCGAGGATCCCGCCACCGGCTCCGCCGCGGGGCCGCTCGCCTTGCACCTCGCGCGGCACGGGCGCATTGCCTTCGGAGACGAGATCGAGATCCGGCAGGGCGCCGAGATCGGACGTCCGTCGTTGCTGCGGGCGCGGGTGACCGGGTCCGCGGACCGGGTGGAGCGCGTCGAAGTGGCCGGCTCCGCGGTGATCGTCGCCCGAGGCGAGTTCCACCGCTACTGAGGCAGGCCGTGCTCGATCAGGGGTTCGCGTTGCGTGCGCCGGGCGCGAGCGCCGGCGGAGCGTAGCGCGCCCGCAGCCGCGCGCCGAAGCGGTTGCCCAGGTACGAGCAGACGGCGGCGGCGGCGATGGGGAACCAGAGGCGCATCGCCTCGAAGGTCTCCGTGCTCACCGCCCAGCGTGGCCCCTGGCCGACGCCCCAGGAGTGCAGCGTCGCGACCAGCTGCGAGTCGGTGAACGTCGCCGCCACCCACCAGCCAGCCCCCAGACCCGCCAGCGCGGGAAGGCGGGGGACGAACTGGCCGCGCAGCACGCGAAGGAACGCGGCGCCGAGCGCGGAGATCTCCCTGCTCGCGCCGTGCATCCAGTCCGGCCACGCCGAGCCGCCGAAGGGAGCGAGCAGGGCGGCGCGCTCGGTGACGAGCGCCGACAAGCGGGCGCGCGCCTCGCGGGCGCGGAGGAGCGCGTCGGCCACGAAGGCCTCGCGGGAAACGTTGGCGGACCCGTCCAGCGCCGCCCTGCCGAGGCGCTCGCGGGTGTCCTCGCGGACGCGGCGCGCCGCGCGGAGCCGGTCGCGCAGCACCGCGCGCGCCGCTGCTCCGCGAATCACCACGAACGGGCGCGCGCCAACCGAGGCGGTCGCGAAGTCCGCGCGGTCCTCCTCGAGCGAGGCGCGCATCGCGGTCCGCAGGTGGTCCTCCGCGTGCCCGCGGCTGCGCACTTCGTCCACCAGCCGGCCGACGGCGGCGGACCCGGCCAGCGCACCGCCGAGGATCCGCAGCGCGACCCGCTCGGCGCGCCGCGCGCGGCCGATCTTCCAATCCAGCTTCCACGACACGGCCGCCGCGGCGATCCGATCGAGGAACCCGGGACCTTCGGCGCCCACGTGCATTGCTCCAGAAGCCACGTCAGGACCGTAGGCTGCGAGGCGGTGGGACATCAACCGCCGGATGTACGGAATCGTGCCCCTCGCGCGAACCCCGTGGCCGCCGTTACCTTGCTGGCACTCCCCCTGCAAACCGGGTCGATCGATGCGAGCATCGCGCGAACACAATCCATGCCGGGCCCTCGTCTGGGGTTTGCTCGCGCTCGCGGCGGCCTGTGCCTCGTCGCGTTCCGGACAGCGCGACGCGCCGGCCGTCGACGCCGCCACCATCCCTGTCGCGCAGGCGACGCTTGCGCCCGTCGCCGAGCCCGAGCGGCCGCCTGCCCGCCCGCCTGCAGACGCGCCGTCGACCGATCCTGTCCAGCGCATGTTGACCGCCGCGAGGGCAGAGTTGGGCAAGCCGGGTGGCCGCGAAGGCATCGATTGTTCCACCTTCGTCCGCGCCGCCTACTTCGCCGCGGGAGTGGATCTCTATTCGGAGGCCTCGCCGCGCGACAACGGCGTGCAGGCGATGCGGCGGTACGTCCGCCGCCACGGCCGGCTCCACCGCCGGCGGCTACCCGCGCCGGGCGATCTGGTCTTCTTCGACAACTCGTACGACCGGAATCGCAACCGGCTCCTCGACGATCGCCTGACCCACGTCGGAATCGTCGAGGCAGTCCTGGCCGACGGAACGGCGCTGGTCCTGCACTCGACCAACCACGGCGTCGTGCGCGAGCCGATGAACCTGCGGCGCCCGCACGCGCGGACCATCGCCGGTGGGGAACCGATCAACGCCGTGCTGCGGCGGCGGACCTCGCACGATTCGCCGCGCACGCCGCGCTTCATGTCCGAGCTGTTCGCCGGCTTCGGCACCGTCTTCGGGGCGGAGCATCCCGCCCCGCCCTCGGCGCGCCGTCCCCCGCGCGCTGCGCGCCGCCGCTGAGGTCGGAGGGACGCGCGGCCGCCTTTCCGGCGGGCGCTTTTTCACTCTGGCGGCAGGATTGATCCCCGAGCGCATTTTTGTGCGTGGTGGAACGGACGCGCGAGGCCGCGCTCCGTCCCAACGATCCGCGCATCGAACCGGCAAGTGTGGAGATCTGCGATGAGGCAGCCCAGCATCCTCGACGTCCTGCGCGCCGTTCGCGACGTGGGTCGCGCGCATCCGGAAGTCCGTGCCTGGTGGTATGCGCCGGGCCGGAGGGCGCGCCCGCAAGGGAAACCGGGTGGCGAAGAAGGCGGTGAGACGGTCGAGATCGTCGTCGAGACCGACGCCGGCGCCATCGATCTGGCAAGCATCGGCGGCGATCTGGCCGATCGCTTGCGGCGCGGTCCCGTCTCGGTGCGTCCCCACCGTGGCACGGGAGAAGAACTGCAGCTCTACCGCCTGCTGAGCCGTGGCAACGCATTGACCGTTTCGTAGCCGCGCCCGGAGTCCGACGGGCGGACGAGGTGGCGCATGGTCGGTTCCCAGGAGCGCGCGGGTCACGACGGCCTGGAGCCATCTGGCACGCTGGCGAGGATGTTCCTCGCGGCCATGCGCAGGCATGATCGCGCGGCCGTCCTGATGCACCACGACGGCTTGAAGTGGCGCGAAACGCCCGACTGGCGCTTCGAGCGGCAGGTCATCCGTCTTGCGCTGTTCCTCCGCGATCGCGCGCGCCTGTCTCCGGGAGATCGGGTCGCGATCGTGTCCGGCCTGCGGCCTGAATCGGTGGTGGCGGAGTTGGCAGCCGTCGCGCAGGGCGCCGCCTCCGTGGCGATCGATCCTGACCTGCCTCCCGCCGCCGTGCGCCGCGCGGTCGAGGAAATCGCTCCGGCCGTCGCATTCGTGGTGGATGCTCCGGCGGGGGAGGGATCCCTCGGAGCGCGCGCGGTGCTGTGCTTCCAGGGAAAGGCGGAGGGCGCCTGGGCCTTTAGCGAAGCGCTCGATCTGGGCGGCACGCTGGACACGCCCGAGCGCGCCCAGTCCTTCCGCGCGCAGGCGCGCGAGGTGGCGGCGGATTCCCGCGCGCTCGGGTACCTGGCTGGATCGGACGGCCTTTCGCGATGCGACTTCCTCACCCAGGCCGAGGCGGTCGAGCGGATGCAGGCCCTCCGGACGGGGTCGCCGGCCCGGAAAGGGGCCGTCGCGTACCTGTCGGCTGGCCCGACGTTGGCCGCGCGCCTCGCGCTTCTCTCGTTCGTCGTCGACGGATCGACCACTTGCGCGGTGGGCGCGCCGGGGCGCGAGGTCGCCGGGCTGCAGCCGGACTGGGTCGTGGGACCCGCTGGCGCGCCGGAGAACAGGCGACCCGCGGCTCCGGCGCCTCGCCGCGCAGGTACACGGCTGTTCGAGAGAATCCTGGCGCCGTTCCGGAGCGATGATCGAGACGTGAAGCCCGAAACTTAGGAGGTCCGCGATGTCCGAAGCGATCGAAGCCGTGATGAAGGAGCTTGCGAATCTGGGTTGGCATGGGCTCCAGTCAGTGAACAGGAGCCTGCCGGAGACGCCGTCGCCCGCGCCTGACTGGGCGCCGGGGCCGCTCCTGAAGAGCCGGGAGCGCACGCAGCCGCCGCTCGGCTGGCCCCGCGAAACCGACTCGCTCTGCCCGCGCTGCGTGGTGGACACCCGCAACGCCATCCTGCGCGGCGAGCGCGACCTGGCCGACCTGCTGGGCGGAAGGCTGGGCGAGATCAAGGCCCGCATCGCGGAGGAGGACGGCCGGATCCTCATCCGGAAGACCTGCGCGGAGCACGGGGAGTTCGAGGACTTGCTCTCGATCGACCCGGAATTCAGCCGGGTGATCGAGTCGCGCTACCCGGGCCGCGACTTCCGCACGCTGGGAGACGAGTTGATCCACCGCCACGGCACCTCGACCATCAAGTACGGCCGGGGCGCGGTGCTGACCATCGACCTGACCAACCGCTGCAACATGATGTGCAACCCGTGCTTCATGGACGCCAACCAGGTCGGGTACGTGCACGAGCTGACGCTCGACGAGATCAAGCAGATCCTCGACGACTCGATCTCCTTCAAGCCGCGCCGGCAGATGTCGGTGCAGTTCTCCGGCGGCGAGCCCACCATGTCGCCCCACTTCCTCGAGGCGTGCAAGTACGCCAAGGAGGTCGGGTACTACGCGGTGCAGGCGGCGACGAACGGCCTGCGCTTCGCGCTGGAGCCGGAGTTCACCTACGCAGCCCAGGAGGCCGGCCTCGACATGGCGTACTTCCAGTTCGACGGCGTGTCGAACGACGCCAACAAGCACCGCCACATCAGCAACCTCTTCGACGTGAAGCTCAAGTCGATCGAGGTGCTGCACGACGCCGGCGTCGACATCGTGCCCGTGACCACGGTGGTGAACGGAGTGAACGAGACCCAGGTGGGACCGCTGCTCGATTTCGTGCTCGCGAATTCCGACAAGATCGGCGGGATCAGCTTCCAGCCGGTCTCCTTCACCGGTCGCGACGAGGACATCACCGACGAGGATCGGCGGCGGCGCCGCTACACCATCTCGCACATGGCGCACGAGATGCAGCGCTACTACGGCGGGAAGATCGATCCGTATCGCGATTGGTACCCGCTGGGCGCCATGGGCGGCTTCACGGTGCTGGCCGATCACCTCCGCGCGCTGAACGGGCCCGATCAGCCCAGCTTCGGCGGGCTGTGCTGCTCGTGCCACCCGAACTGCGGATCGAGCGTGCTGCTGGTGGCCAACCGCAAGACCAAGGTGTGGTCGCCGATCACGCAGTTCTTCGACATGGAGCGCTTCATGAAGGACATCGCGCTCATCTGTGACACCGGCCGTGGCAAGAAGCTGACGCTCGCGCAGGTGGCGCTGTCCTTCCTGCGCAACTTCGACGGGCGGAAGGCCCCCGCCGGGATGACGCTCCGGGAGTTCCTCAAGCTCTTCAACGGCAAGATGGGCGGCAGCCTGATGACCAAGGAGAGGGAGCAGGACTGGACCGTGCTCTGGGTCGGCGGGATGTGGTTCCAGGACTTGTGGACCTACGATTTCCGCCGGACCGAGATGTGCGTGATCCCGTACGCGACGCAGGAGGGAGAGATCTCCTTCTGCGCCTACAACACCGGCGTCGGGTGGCGGCAGATCGTCGAGAACATGCACATGGTGGCGCGCACCAAGGACTGGTTCGAGACGCGCGGCCGGCACAAGATCTACGCCGGCGACCGTCCGATGGACGTGCCGGGCGTCCGCAAGCTGCCGGTCGTGAGCGACGCGCCGCAGCCGTTGCCCGGCGCGCACGTCACCGCCTGCGGGTGACGGTCGCAGCGGTCAGGCGGGCGGCGGCGCGATGCCGTCCGCCGGCCGGCCGATGCGCAGCGGAAGGTACGAAATCCTGACGTGCATGGCGCGAGACTACCGTCCGCTCCGCAGCTCGGCATTTGCGTGCAGGTACGCGAGGGCCTGCTCGAGTACAGTATTGTTGTAGAGATAAAGCTCCTCAAGCGCAGGGAATTTGCCCGCGGCACGGCTCCGGGTGCGCAAGAGTAGGAGCAGAACCGATAACGACTTCGATAACCGCAGCGGCACACCGTTTGGAACAGGTTTGAATTGTTGATCAACGACCTCGAACCCTCGTACGGTGGCTAGCAACCGAGCGATCGCACGGTCGCATTTCGCGCCCGGCCCGCTCCGAGGGACGAATGAACAAGGTCATCACGACTGCTGCAGTCATTCTCTGTCTGGCGGGCTCCGCGAATGCGGGCGACGCGCGTACTTCGCACGGGCGGTCGACTGCCCTGGCCGCCAGCACGCACACCGTGCTCATCGGCGCGGACATCGACGCCGCTCTTCCGCTGGGTACCTACGGGGACCTCAACGGGATCGGCGGCGGCGCGCTGCTCACGATCGAGTACCCGATGATGGAGCAGCTGAGCCTGACGGGCCGCGTCGGCTTCCAGTTCCACGCCGACAAGAACTCGACCGTCGCGGGCCTCTCGGTGGACTCGCACGTCCACACGAACCCCGTGCTGCTCGGCGCGAGGTACTACGTCATGGAGACGAACCGTCAGGGCCTGTTCGCGGCGGCCGAGCTCGGCATGTTCGACCTGATGACCGGCGCCACGGTGAGCGGCACTTCCGGCAGCTCGAACGACATCAAGTTCGGTGTGGGCGCCGGCGTGGGGTACGCGTGGAACCAGTGGAGCGCTCGCGTGAACATCCACTCGCACGACATGGGCCACTTCGGCGACGCGCTCATGGTGACGGGCGGCGTCGGCTACCAGTTCGCCGGGTTCTAGGCCGCGCCTCGCATTTCGCAGGGAGAGAGGGGGGGCACGCCCAGGCGGCGTGCCCCTTTTTTTTGATGGCCGCCATGCAACGTGACCGGGCGAGCAGGGGCACGCCTCTCGTCAGGACGAGCACGGATGGGCACGTTTCCCCGGGGGGGACGATGCCATGCGCTTGGTCCTTTGGGCGGGAGTGGCGGCAGCTCTAGCGTTGGCCGGCTGTGATGGTGGTGGGACCGCCCCTTCGCCGCCGAGCGGAGGATCGCCCGACACCCGACCTGCTCCTGCTCCTCCAGTCCAACACGTTCTGACGCTCTCGGTGACCGGCCCCGGCGCCGTACGGTCGCCCTCGCTTCCATCGGAGTGCAGAGCTTCCTGCCGCCTGGAGTTGCCTGCCGACGCGGCCATGCACCTGGAAGCTGCGGCCGACGGCAAAGGCGAATTCGAAGCGTGGTCCGGTGCGTGTGCGGGGACCGGGGCTTGCGATCTCACCCTGTCGTCGGACGCGGCTGTCTCGGCCACCTTCCGCGAACGCAAGGTGCGTCTCGCCGTGACGGTCGACGGACAGGGAAGGATCCGCTCGACTCCCGCTGGCCTCGACTGCAGCGGCACCTGCTCCGCGGCATTCGCCGCCGGCACGAGCGTGCGCCTGGAAGCGAGTGCCGCGGACGGCTTCGCCTTCTCGGGTTTCGCGGGGAACTGCAGCGGAATGTCGTGCCAGCTCGAGCTTTCCGACTCGAAAGCCGTAGCGGCGGCGTTCGTGGTGGTGATGGACACGTTGACCGTCCGCGTGCGCGGCGACGGCCGGGGGCGCGTCGTCTCCACCCCGCCCGGCATCGAGTGCGGCTCCGGCGCCGCCTGCAGCTCCATCTTCCCTCGGAACAGCGAGGTGCGGCTGGTGGCGGTCCCGGACACGATTTCGAAGGTCGAGTTCTGGTCGGGGCTGTGCGCGGGAGAGCCGTGCACGGTCAAGATGAGGGGAGATGGCGCAGTCGACCTCTCACTCGCCTTGCGGCGCTACGCCGTCGTCGACCTCGGAGTGGCCGACGGCGACTGGTGGAGCGGCGCCTCGGCCATCAGCGCGCGTGGCGAGGTCGTCGCCGGCAACAGCGGCGGCCCCGGCCGCCCGGTGCTCTTCACCCCTGCCATGCAGACGCTGGGGATCGAACGGGGCTGGGTGGTCGGCGTCAGCTCCAACCGGACGGTGGCGGGCAACCACCAGGGGCCCACCGACGCTAACGGGTACCCGACGTGGCATCCCTTCCGCTGGTCCAAAGGAGCGTTGAAGGATTTGCCGTTCCTGCCGCAAGGCACGTACGGCTACGCGACGGCGATGAACGAGAACGGCATCGTGGTCGGTTATTCCGCGTACGGCAACTCCCCCGGCCGGGCCGTGTACTGGAACGACTCCGGCATCACGGACCTCGGTTCGCTGGGCCAGGACTGGATAGCGTGCTCGAACGCGTTCGGGATCAATCGCGCCGGCGTGATCGTTGGCGAATCGTGCACGCGCCTGTCCGCGCTGCACGCCGCCCGTTTCCGGGCGCCTGGAGCGATCGACGATCTCGGGACGCTCGGCGGCAATCACAGCCGCGCGACCGGCATCAACGACGGCGGCGATATCGTCGGCTTTTCCGATCTACCTCAGGGAAACGGCGCGCACGGCTTCTTCTGGCGCGACGGCTCGATGACTGACGCGGGGGCACTGGCAGGCCACTCGAACAGCCAGCTCAGCGCGGTCAACAATCGCGGTGTGGCGGTCGGCATGTCGTACAACCCGAACCAATGGCCGCTCACCGGCATCCTGTACCTGGACGGCCGGGTCATCGCGTTGGACGACCTGCTCGACGACCGCCGCAGTGTCCATGTGAACGAGGCGGCGGCCATCGACGACTCCAATGCCATCGTCGGTACTGCGAGCATCTTCGGCGCGACCCGCGCCGTCCTGCTGCGCCCGAAGTGAACGAGACCTGCCCGCGCCGATCGGCCGTCGCTATCGCCGATCCTCGTTGCCGGCCCCGCTAGCTGTTGCCTTCGACGCGCGCAGTGCGAGTGATCTCGCCCATACGCCCGCTCTGGAAGTCGCGAAACGCCTGGGCGAGCTCCTCTTGGCTGTTCATCACGAAGGGCCCGTAGTGCGCCACACGCTCGCGCAGCGGCTCTCCCGCGAGAAGCAACAGCCTCGCCTTGCCTCCGCGCAGCCGGACGGCGTCGCCCGACCCGAGCACCGCGAGTTGCCCTTCGGCCAGCTCGCGCTCACCCACGCGCGCCGAGCCCTCGAATACGTACGCGAGCGCATTCTGATTGCTCGGCACGGGAACCGTGACGTCGGCTCCCTCGTCGAGCGACCAGTCCTGGTAGACGATCGGCGTCTGGGTGTCGATGACGGCTTTCGCCCCCAGCGCCTCACCGGCCACCACGCGCACCCGCGCCTTGCCGTCCGCGGTGGCGGCCTGGGGGATCTTCTGCGCAGGCACTTCCTGGTATCGCGGACGCGTCATCTTCAGGCGGGCGGGCAGGTTGACCCAGATCTGGAACCCGTGCACCCGCCCGCCCTCCTCGCGGATGCGGCGGGACGGCATCTCGGAATGGACGATGCCCGCTCCGGCGGTCATCCATTGCACGTCTCCGGGGCGGAGCACGCCGCGATGGCCGGCGGAGTCCTCGTGCTCGAATTCGCCGGCGAGGGCGTACGTGACGGTTTCAAAACCCCGGTGGGGATGGTCGGGAGCACCCACTGCCTCGCCGGGCCCGTATTCGACCGGGCCCATCTCATCGATGAGCAGGAAGGGATCGACCATTTCCAGCTCCTCGCTGGGCAGCGGGCGGCGGACGACGAAGCCAGCTCCCTCGAGCTGACGATGGGCAGTGACGACTCGGCTCGGCTCGCGGATCGACATGGGCAGTAGATGTCCGAGGGCCTGCTTTGATTCGCGTAGATGACGCGGCTTGCCGCTGCCTGTTATGGAGCCTGGTCATGACGGCAGAAGAGATTTCCGTTCAGGTGGAGCAGAAAGAGCATCGAGGCGCCTTCTTCATCGAGGGCGAGGGGCGACGCCTGGCCGAGCTGACGTTCTCGGCGACTCCGGACCGGAAGCTCGTGATCCTCGATCATACGGACGTATCGGAGTCGCTCCGCGGTCAGGGAGTCGCGCGCAAGCTGGTGGAGGCGGCGGTCGTCTGGGCGCGCCGGACGAACGTGAAGCTCATGCCGCTCTGCCCCTTCGCGAAGGCGGTGTTCGACAGCGAGCCGGAGTTCGGCGACGTCAGGGCCTGAGTCAGATGCGAAGTGAACGGTCGAACGGCTGCACCGCCGTCGAGGAGGCCGGGCCGGCCTCACGCGCTCTGCTTCCTTCTCTTCGGTGAGAAGGTCGAGCAGCGCGTTCGTGGCTGGGGGCAGGCTCGTGCACTAGCTTCGTGTCGTCAGGAAAGCGAGAGGAGAACGCGACATGGCCGAAGGCACTTCTCGAAACAGATCTCCCGAGCGACCCCGGTCTTCTGGCGCCAAGTCCGAAGGCCTGGGCGAGGTCATCTCCGTCCGGTCCCCGGAGGAGGCCAGGCACGCCGTGAGCATTCTCAATGAGTGGGCCGATGCTGACGAGACGCGGCTGAGGAGGGCGATCCGGGCAGCCACAGGCGCGGCGAATCGGGCCGAGGCCATGACGAAACGAAGGACGCTGCAGCTCAGCGACAAGGACAAACGCGAGATGATGCGAATCGCGCAGACCTACCGGAGTTACGCCGAGCGCGCATCGCAGAAGCTCGATCGTCTCCGTTCCAAGGCCGCCCAGCGGGGTGGGGCGGCCCCACGTCCCGGTAGAGGGGGGAAGACGATCTTCTTCCCGCCCAAGCACAAGGCCCTGGCCGAAATCATCACCATCCGTTCTCCCGAGGAGGCAAAAGAGGCTGTGCGAAAACTCGGTGAATGGGCTGACGATGACCCGGATCGGGTGAGGACGGCCATCCGCTCCGCCACCCTGGCGGCCAACCGCGCCCTGGTCTCGACCAAGCGCAAGACCCGGCCGCTCAGTCGCGAGGAAATGAAAGAGATGTTGCAGGTCGCGGAGATCTACCGCAGCTACACCAGGCTCTTGTCGAAGAAGCTCGATGAGCTCAAGCGCCGGGCCTCCACGTATTCAGCTTCGGGCAGAAGCCGTCCCGGCACTCGCTATCCATCTCAGCCGGCCGGGCAGCCTTCAGCCTGACGAATGATTGCTCGCCGACGACCTACGATCCCTTCCCTTCCGCCGCCTGCCACCCGCCACCGAGGGCGTTGTACAGCTGCACGAGCGCAAGAAGCTCGTTCAGCTGCGCCTGCGCCAACCCGAGCTCGGCCGCGAACGTCCTCGTGTTGCTATCCAGGACCTCGAGATAGCTCGACACTCCTCCCCGGTAGCGCTGGTTCGCCAGCGCCAGGGCATCCCGCGTAGAGCTGGCCAAAAGCTCCTGCTGCTCGCGGAATTCGCGGTTCTTGCGGTACCCAACCAGCGCGTCGGAGACCTCGCGGAACGCTTGCTGGATGGTCTGCTGGTACACGATCAGCGCCTCCTTCTCCTGCGCCTCGGCCAGCTTGACCCCGGACCTGAGCCTGCCCCCTTCGAAGATCGGCTGCGTCAGTGACCCAAAGAAATTCCATACGGCCGACGGCCCCTTGAACAGGTTGGTGAGGTCGGCGCTCTCCGCTCCGCCGCGGCCGGTCAACGAAATCGACGGGAAGAACGCCGCTCTCGCGACGCCGATGCGGGCGTTCGCCGCGATCAGTCGTGCCTCCTGCAACTGGATGTCGGGCCGCCGCTGCAAGAGGGACGACGGAAGCCCGGCCGGAACGAGCGGATCGTGCGGCTGCTGGGTGAGCTTCCGCCCGCGCGGGATCGGCCCGGGATTCCGGGCGAGGAGCACGCTGATGAAATTCTCCTGCTGCTCCGTGCGACGCTCGATGTCGATGATGGTCTGGGCGGCGTTGAAGACGAGCTGCTCGGCCTGACGTACGTCCAGGAGCGATACCGCTCCTTGGCGCTCCTGCAAGTGGGTGATCTCCAGCGACTCCTGCCGCGACCTGAGTGTGCGCTTGGAGATCTCGAGCTGGAGATCGAGCTCGAGCAGCTGGTAGTACGCGCCGGCGAGGCTGGCGATGAGACTGGTGATCACCGCCCGGCCGTTCCACTCGGCGGCGAGCAGATCGGCGCGCGCCGCCTCGGTGGCGCGACGGAACTTGCCCCAGAAATCGAGCTCCCACGAGGCCGATACGGTTCCCTGGAACCGACTGGTCGTGAACTCTCGCGTCAGGCTCGTCGCCGCAACTCGCTGCCGTCCGGCCGCGAGGCCGAGCGTCACCGCAGGAAGCTGATCGGCCCGCGTGATCCCCAGCTGCGCCTCGGCTTGCTCGATACGAGCCGCCGCGATCAACAAGTCCTGGTTCTGCGCCAGCGCGGTGCGAATCAGCTCGGCGAGCGCAGGATCGGGAAACACCTGCGCCCAGTCCTTGTCGGCGAGCGACGCGGCGTCGCCCCGCTCCGCACTGCCACGATAGCTCGCCGGAGCCTGCACGGCCGGACGCTTGTAGTCCGGTCCGACCCTGCAGCCGGCCGCGAGCACCACCAGCAGCGCCAGCCGTTTCATCGCGTGGCCTCCGGCTCGGTGGGAAGCGGCGCCGCCGGATGCTCGTGCGGCGCGGCCGGTTGCTCGTGCGGCGCCGCCGGTTGCTCGCGCCCCTTGCGGTTCGCCAGTCGCTCCAGCAGCACGAACAGCACCGGAATGATGAAGATGGCGATGGCCGTCGCCACCAGCATGCCCGCGATGACCACCGTGCCGAGGATTTGCCGCGATATGGCGCCCGCCCCCGTCGCCACCCACAGCGGAATCATGCCGAAGATGAACGCGAACGACGTCATTAGAATCGGGCGAAGACGCAGCCGGGCTCCCTCGAGCGCCGCCTCGACCAGCGGCCGCCCCTTTTTCATCTCGTCGCGCGCGAACTCCACGATGAGGATCGCGTTCTTGGCCGCGAGGCCAATCAGCATCGCCAACCCGATCTGGGCGAAGATCCCCAGGTCGAAGTTACGCAGGTAGAGGCCGAGAAACGCCCCCAGGACCGCCACCGGCACCGAGAGGAGCACCGAGAACGGCAGCGACCAGCTCTCGTACAGCGCCGCGAGGATCAGGAACACGAACCCCAACGACAGCGCAAAGATCGCCCCCGCCGTTCCCGATGCCTTCTTCTCCTGATAGGAAAGATCGGCGAATCCATACCCCATCTCGCGTGGCAAGACCTGCCCCGCCACTTGCTCGAGCGCGGCCAGCGCCTGCCCGGAGCTGTATCCCGGTGCGGCCGAGCCGAGGATCTGGGCCCCGCGGTACAGGTTGAATCGATTGGTGTATTCGGGCCCGGCGATCCGGCGCGTGCTCACCAGCGTCGACAGCGGCACCATGCTGCCCTGCCCGTTGCGCACGTAGTACTGACCGATGTCCTGCTCGCTCAACCGGCTCTCGCCCTCGGCCTGGAGAAACACGCGCCACTGGCGGCCGAATCGGTTGAACTGATTGACGAACAAGCCGCCCAG
>Ga0137409_10001103_pt1 | contig 29202 bp, 26 predicted proteins | sample CZODoug1_16funga_FD_122059 | JGI IMG/M metagenome (GOLD analysis project Ga0137409, IMG submission 122059) | Vadose zone soil fungal communities from Angelo Coast Range Reserve, California, USA - CZODoug1_16fungal (Hybrid Assembly) | ecosystem: Environmental > Terrestrial > Soil > Vadose zone...
GCGTCTTCGACCTTGGCATAGCGCAGCACCGGCAGAATTGGGCCGAACTGCTCCTCCCTGACCAATCGCGTATCGTCGCCGATGTCGCGAACAATCGTCGGTTCGACGAAATAGCCCTTGCGCTGCAGAACATTGCCGCCCGCAACGATAACGCCGTCCTGTTTGGCATCGTTCAGGAAGCCCTTCACCCTCTCGAAATGCGCCTTATTCTGCAGCGGCCCTATCTGGGCTCCAAGCTTGGCGCCGTCATCGACGACAGCCTCGCGGGCCAGCCGCCCGAGTTCCTCGCAGAATTCGTCATATTGCGAATCATGAACGTAGAGGCGCTTGATCACGACGCAGCCCTGGCCGGAATTGAAGGTCGCGCCGGCGAACAGCTCGGGCGCTATTTCCTTTGGATTGACATCGTCGAGCACAATGGCGGCGTCGTTGCCGCCAAGCTCCAGCGTGAGGCGCTTCAGCGTGCCGGCCGCGCTTTCCATGACTTTCCTGCCGGTCGTAGTCGAGCCCGTGAATGCGATTTTGGCGACGTCCGGATGGCTGGTGAGCGCGTCCCCAAGATCATTGGCGTCGACAATGACGTTGATCACCCCAGGCGGCAGAATATCGGCGCACAGCTCGCCCAGTTTAAGCGCCGCCAGCGGGGTCGTCGCCGCCGGCTTGGCGACAACGGTGTTGCCGGCAAGCAGCGCCGGCGCGATCTTTGCGGCGAGAAGGATCATCGGCACGTTCCACGCTGAGATCGCTCCGACCACGCCGAGCGGCATGGGTTGTTCGATGATCTTCTGGGACGCATCCTCCTTCAGGATCCGAGGCGCCAGGTCGAGACCCGCATAATAGCGCATCGCGGCTACGACGGCCGCCATTTCGAACATCGCCTCCGCGATCGGCTTGCCATTTTCCGCCGTCAGGATTTCCGCAAACTCCACCTGACGCGCTTCAACCGTATCAGCCAGCCTGGCCAGCAGCGCGCCGCGGTCCCGCACGGGCGTCTCCGACCACCGCGGAAAGGCCGCTTTGGCCGCGGCGACGGCCTGTTCGAGTTGCGCGCTGACTCGCAGCAGCACGTCTTCGCGCATCGTGGGGGCGGGGTCCTTCCGTGGAGGCGCGCAGTGTGCCCGAACGGATGGCGCCGCGCGTCGACTTGGATCGCAGAATCGTCCCCCGGTTCCTGCGCCGCGGGCCGCGCCCGCCGATCCGAGTGCGTTCGGGAGGATTTTGCGGGTATTCTCCGCCCGCATGGCCGAGCGCCATCGAAAAAGAACCCGGGGGGAACGAATGAAACTCAATGTGTCTGCGGCTATTGCCGCGTGCCTCGTACTGGCGTGCGCCGCGCCGCTCGCGGCCCAGGACCTCACGATCACCAACGCGCGAATCGTCGTCGGCAATGGCACGGTCATCGAGCGGGGCGCGATCGTGGTGCGCGGAGGCAAGATCGCCTCGGTTGCGGCGGGCGCGCCGGCGGCCGCGGCGGGTCAGACGGTCGACGCGCACGGGATGACGGCGATGGCCGGCTTGATCGACGCGCACCGCCACATCAACACCGGCCCCAACGAGAAGCAGCAGATGCAGGCGCTGCTCGAGGCGGGTTACACGACGATCCTGTCGGGCGGTGGGCCGGCGGAAGGCAACATCACGCTGCGCGATCACATCGAGCAGGGCGCGATCAACGGGCCGCGGATCATCCCGTCCGGGTCGATCAGGCTCGCGAACGTCACGGTCGATTCCGCGCGCGAAGAGATCCGCAAGATGGCGGCGCTCGGCGTGAAGTTCACCGGAGAGATCGCGTTGACGCCCGTGCCCGGTCCGAGCGCGGAGGAGATCGAGAAGCTCGAGGCGATCCTCGACGAGGCGAAGAAGGTGGGGATCATGGTGCAGGTCCACGCCGTGAGCTCGTCCGCGATGATGGCGGCCGTCGACGCGGGCGTGCCGCTGCTCGTGCACTTGCCGAACAAGGATTGGGTGAGCCCCGCGAACGCGAAGAAGCTCGCCGCGTCCGGCACGAAGATCTTGACGACGATCGGTTTCGGCGCGCCGGTGTTCGGCGTGTTCGCGAACGACAACAACCCGCGCTTCCGCGACGGCAAGCCGTGGCCGTCGGGCATCGTGGACGGCGTCGGCACAGGCGAGGAGGCGGGCTACATGATCGTGAACGCGCGCACCATGTGGGACGCGGGCGCGATCGAGGGCTACTGCACCGACACGACGTACGACCCGCTCGCGGGTCTCGAGCACGAGCTCAAGTCGCTGAACGTGGTGTTCTCGATGTCGGACGTCGTCAAGCTCATGGGACCGAACACCGCGTCGTATCTCGGCATGGCCGATCAGCTCGGCACGCTCGAGCAAGGCAAGATCGCCGACGTCATCCTGGTCGACGGCAACCCGCTCGAAGGCTACTGGAGCTGGCTCAAGACCAAGCTCGTCCTCAAGTCCGGCAAGATCGTCGTCGACAAACGCTAAACAACAAACAAGATTAGGGTCAGACCCCGGGGCCAGAGCACGCGCGTGAGAGGGCAGTCCCGAGACCGTCGGCGCACAGGGATGTGCGCCGCCGAGCCGCAGGGACGCTCTTCCGGCGTGTCTCGGGACTGCCCTCTCACGCGCGTGCTCTGGCCCCGGGGTCTGACCCTACCGACTACCGCGCGCGGGCGGAGAGCTCCATCGCGTCGCCGAGCGGCACGGCCACCGACACGTAACCGTTGGCGGGATCGCGCACGTAGGCGAGGTACGGTTTGAGCGCGTCGGGGAAGAGATCGAGGTCGTCGGCGATCACGAGCGCGCCGGGCAACAGCGCCGGCTCGATCACGCGCAGCAGCGGCAGATAGAGCTCCTTCCAGCCGTCGAGAAACGCGAGCGACACGTCGCGGCGCAGCCCCTTTAGCGTCTCGAGCGCGTCGCCGACGCGTAGGTCGACCACATCCAAGAGCCCCGCTTCCGCGAGGTAGCCGCGCGCTCGCTCGGCCTTGCCCGCGTGCAGCTCGGTGGTGATCACGCCGCCGGCGCCGCGATCGCGCACCGCCGCCGCGAGATAGATCGTGGAGATGCCGAACGACGTACCGAATTCGACGAGCGTGCCGGGTGCCGCGCTGCGCGCCACCGCGTAGAGCAGTCGGCCGCAGTCGGCCGACACGGGAATGAAGGCGTCGTCGAGCAGCACCGTGCGGGCGGCGCCGGTTTTGCCGCGGGCCTTCGCGAGGATCGGCGGATCGTTGCTGTCGGCGTCCGCGTGCATGCGCTCGAGCACGCGTCGCACGCGCGGATCGTGAAGGGTTGAAGCGTTCATGCGCGGATACTACTACGCGCGCGCTCCCGCGCGTCGATCCGCTCCGTTCGGTGCGCGCAGCTCCCAGAACAGCGCTCCCGCGCCGAACGCGAGTCGACCTTTGCGTGTTGCGCAACAGTTTCCAAAAAGCTGAACGACGTGTGTGCGCGACGCACCGCGCACCGTCTCGTTTTTGCCGTGGCACGGAAGTTGCTCACGTGCTTCGTCGAACGAGGTTCTCGGAGTAACGGCCGAGTAGTTCGAGCCGAGCCGAACGGGACTAGGGAGGTCTCATGGATACCTACATGCGTGCTGCGTCGAAAGGATTGTTTGGTTTCCTTGTCGTGGTGATGTTGCACGCATGCGGAGGCGGAGGAGGGGACGACCCGCCCCCGCCCGCGCCGCCCGCGCCGCCTGCACCGCCGGCCGTAGTCGCGCCGAGCGGCCTCAGCTACACGAGCCCGCAAACTTACACGGTCGGCACCGCGATCACGGCGCTGTCGCCGACGGTGACGGGAACGGTCACCGGCTACGCGGTGGCCCCGGCGCTGCCCGCGGGCCTCGCGATCGACGCGACCACCGGCGCGGTCAGCGGCACGCCGACGACAGCCGCCGCCGCCGCCGACTACACGATCACCGCAAGCAACTCGGGCGGCAGCACTACGTTCCCGCTCAACGTCACCGTCAACGACGTGCCCGTGGCCGCGCCGAGCGGCCTGACGTATGCGAGCCCGCAGACGTACAACGTCGAGACGGCGATCACCGCACTCACACCCACGGTCACCGGCACGGTGTCGTCGTACGCGGTTTCGCCCGCGCTGCCCGCCGGTCTCGCGATCGACGCGACCACGGGCGCGATCAGCGGCACGCCGACCGCCGTCGCGGCCGCCGCCGCGTACACGATCACGGCGACCAACGCCGCCGGCTCGACGACGTTTGCGTTGACGCTTGCCACGATGCTGGAGCGCGCCACCGCGGATCGCGACGACGCGGCGAAGAAGGGCATGGACCAGATTCACGTGCTGTACGTGGTGCCGTCGGACGCCGGCTACGACCAACAGTTGGACACCAACGGCAAGCTCGAAGCGTCGGTGCGCTCGTGGAGCAAGTGGTTCGCCGGTCCGACCGGGACCGGCGGTCCGAAGCTGCGCCTCGACACCTACGGCGCCAGCGACCGGCTCGATGTCACATTCGTCCATCTCGCGAAGTTCGATGCGGACCTCGCGGGTACCGCCGGCAACGTGCGCACCAAGCTCGAGTACGCGCTGCTCGCCGCGGGCTTCGACGCGACCAACAAGGTCTATCTCGCGTACTACGAAGGCGACGGCGACGGCTGCGCCAGCGCCAACTGGCCGCCCACGCTGCACGGCCAGCTCGCCGTGCTCTACCTGCGCGGCAAGGCGAACCCCGATTGTCCCGCGGCGACGTTCGTGGGCGAAAGCGACGCCCCGGGCTATTGGGAAGTCCTCGCCGTGCACGAGGTGCTCCACCCGCTCGGCTTCGCGCCCGCCTGCGCGCCGAATCAAGTCGGTAGTGGCCACGTCGCCGACAGCGCGCGCGAGCTGCTCTTCAGCGGCACGCTCCCGACGACGCCGACGCTCGATGTCAACCACGACGACTACTACACCGCGGCGGTGCAGAACTGCTTCGACCTCATGAACAGCGCATACCTCGACCCGCTGCCGGCGGGCCCCGAGCAGCCGCCGTTCCATCCGTACGAGAACCTGACGTCCGCGGCTTGCTCGACCGAGCTCACCGTGATTCCCGCGCCGAACGCGACGGACGCGACGATCACGTTCGTCAACAACTACGCGCCCGGCGGTGCCGGCGCCGCGCTGTCGGTGTCGGAGCTCGTCGTAAGCGGCTCCGGAAACGTTCGGACCAACGTGAGCTCGCTGCCGTTCGGCGAAGGGTTCCAGCTCAACAGCACGACCAACACGAAGCCGAAAGTGGGCACGGTATACGTCGTCACCGTCGGCGGCATCGGCGGGACGTGCCAGGCGATCGTCACGGCCACGGTCAATCCCGGTCGGTTCGTGGTCAAAGCGACGCCCTAGCGTTCCGCTCTCGAGCCGCGATCGCAAGGAGCGCGATCGCGGCACTTCCGCCATCCATGGCGGCCGGCCGCGAGCGCGCCCCCGTAGGCGCGCCGCGGCCGATCTTCGTTCGAGACTAGCGCGGCTGCGGCGGTGCTCGCCCTGCGACCCGCTCCAGCAGGCGCTCGGCGGCGCGCTTCGCCCTCGGGCTCGCGCCCGGGTCGGCGGCGAACTCGCGCAGCAGCGTCTCGGCGGCGCCGCGGTTTCCCGCCTGACCGGCCGCGGCTGCAGCCGCGATGCGCCGGAAGCCGTCGACGTCGAGTCGCATCGATTCCAAGACCGTGCGCGGCCGCCCGTCGATCGAGTCGTCGGCGAGCTGGGCCTCGATCAGCGCCTGCGCGTCATCGAAACGCTCCGCAGGAATCAGAGCGTCGAGCTGTGAGCTCAGCCAGCCGATGAGCCACGAGTCGTGCAGGGCGGTGACGGTGGTCCGATAGCGCGGCGGCAGCGTGAGCGGCTCCTTGCGCGCGGCGCGCAACAGCCGCGCGGCGGTGGGCACGTCGCCGCCCTGCTTCGCGACCGCGGCCTGCGCGACGACGATCATTCCCTCGGTCGGGAGCGCGCGCCGACCGACCGCGAGCGTGGCGTCGTCGCGCTCGGTCACCGCGTCGACGTTCAGCAGCGCATGCAGCAGCCCTTCGTAGGCGTCGCGGTTGCGCGGGCGCAGCGCGAGCGATTGCTCGAACATGTCGGCCGCGGAGCGCGCGGCGTCCGGCGGCACGCTCTCGTCGATGCGCGTGTCGGCCTTGCGGTTCTCGTCCAGTAGTTGCCGCGCCCGCGCGCGGTACACGTTGGCGTCCGTGGAGCCGAGCTCGATCGCCTGATCGAGCGCGGCGCGGGCGGCCGCCGCGTCGCCCGCGCGTCCGGCGAGCAGCGCGAGCAGCTCGTAAGCCGGCGCCGCTCGCGGGGCCGCCGCGACCACCGCGTCGAGGTGGCGGCGCGCGAGGTCGTCGTTGCCGCCCGCGGCCGCGAGCCGGGCGAGCGCGAACTCCACCTGCAGCGGCGACGCCGGCCCCGCCGACATCTCTGCGCCGCGGTCGCGCACGTCCAGCTCCGCGATGCCGTACTTGCCGCGCGCCAAGTAATTGCGCAGCTCGACCGTGGCGTCTTTGTACGACAGGCCGAACGCCGCGTTGAACGCGCTGTCGAGGTCGGTCTCGCGCTGCAGCTCGAGAAACTTTCGCAGCGTGGGTTGTCCGGCGCCGTTGTTGCCGAACGTCAAGTAGTGCACGAACGCCCATGCCTCGGGGTAGTACTTGCCGGACCCGTGCAGCGCTTGGTCTTGCGTCGTGCGGAGAAAGTCGTCGAGAGATTGGACCCCCGTGGCGCGGAGGTAGTCGACGTCCTCCTGGATGGGCAACCCCCAACGGCCCCTGCCGTTCTTCACCTCGAAGGTCGAGAAGACTTCGGCGATGCCTTCCTCGAACCACAGCGGCGACTCGACCCGCTCGCCGCTCAGGAACCAATGCACCGCCTCGTGGTGGACGACGTGGCGCGTCTCAGCCGTGCTATTGCGGCTGCTGAGACCGATCACGCTCCACGCGTCCATGTTCGCGAAGAACCCGGCGACGTTGGCTTGCCCGGAGGCCGTCTGGGTGCGGTACGGCGCGAACGCGCGCGGATCCTCGAACAGCACGATCGTGAGCGGCGACAACGCGAGCTCGTCGACCTGATACAGCTGGTGCAGCGCGTCGACGAATTGATCGAACTCGATGGCCCACCGCCGCGTCGCGTTTTCGTCGAGCTGCGAGACCACGCCGAAACGCGGCGCCTGGAGCTTCAGCCATACCGGATCGGCAGCGCGTCCCGCGGAAGACAGAAGGAGGAGCGAGGCGGCGAGCGCGGCCGATCCCCCGAGAATTCTTCGGCGACCGGTCATTGGTATTCCCCCCGGAGGCGAGCGAAAGTGCTCGCTGTGCCGAGCGTACTTTACAAAAGTTTTCCTGCCGAGAAGAGCGGCCTGGTGCCACCTCTACCCGGCTCGGCTACTCGCCTGACGGTGCGTTTCAAATTAGTATCGCGGTCTGCCGCGTGGGGTAAGTGACTGGCGGCTCAGGAAATGGCTGGGAGAACAATGCAGATCCGTGTCTCGTGGATGGGCCGAGCGGCGCTATTGGCGGTCATGGCGCTCGGAGCCGGAGCGCCCGTCGCCGCCCAGCAAGTCGCGAAGATCGACTTCAAGAGCGTGGGGCGCGCCGCGCCGCTCAAGGCCGATCTACGCGAGTACGAGATCGTGGGCGCGGCCATTCCCACGACCTTCAACAACGGCGCGGCCTCGTTCGACGAGAAGAATTTCGTGGGCTCCGCGCGCAACGGCGAAGCGCCGAAGGGCGTGAAGCCGCTGCCCGTCGATCTGTTCACCACCAAGGACTTCTACAAAGACAAGGCGCTCTGGAGCGACCCGCGCTACTTCCGCTGCAACAGCTCGGTCGCGATCGAGGAGCAGTGGGGCGCGAACGGCCCGCGGCTGATCGGTGAGAAGGGCGCTTCGACGGCGGCCTGGGGTCGGTGCGACCGCGACTATCCGCGCGCTGCGATCGTGAGTCCGTATCCGTTCAAGACGGCGCAGGCGCACTACGAGGCGCTGCTCGCCGAGACGAAGAAACGCGGCGGTCCCACGCAGCAGACGTATCAGACGCTGCCGAACGAGTGGAACGGCCGCTATCTGCACCCCGGCAACACGCCGGGGCAGGCCTACTGGTACCGTATGCGGCACAACCAGCTCTCGACGATCCTGTCGCTGCTCACGCCCACGTACCAGCAGCGCATGGTGCAGCAGGCGTATCACGAGGGCGTCACCGACCGCGCGCAATGGCCGTCGCAGTACTGCTGGCCGGAAGGGTTCATGCGCCGCTGGCACGAGTTCGCGACCTGGGACTGGGAGCTCATGGTCACGCCGCAGCGCGTGCAGATCTTGACGGGCGTCGCCCGCAACTTCATCACCAATATCTACGTCGGCCGGGAGTTCAACACCACCGGCGCGGTGCCCCGCCTGGGGCAGGACGTGCCGCGCTGGTACGGCGAGACGATCGGCTTCTGGGACAAGGACACGCTGATCACCTGGACGTCGAACATCCAGGGCTGGATGGTGCACGGCGCGTTCGAGTACTCGAACAAGATGCAGACGATCGAGATCTACACGCCGAACCGCGACGCGAGCGGCAAGTTCCTGGGCCTCAACCACGAGGCGGTGTTCTACGACCCCGAGGCGCTCGTGGAGCCTGTCCGGATCATCCGCAATTACGTCAAAATCGGCGATTTCGACACGGGCGACCCGTACGTATTCATCGACTGCGTGCAGACGATCTTCCCGATCGGCGGCAAGGCCAGCCCCGTGACGCCGGGCACCGAAATTCAATACGAAGTGCCCGACATTTATGGCCGGCCGTGGGCCCACATCTGGGAGAAGTATTTCGAGCAGGGTATGGAGAAGCCTGAAGCTGAGGACATATTCAGCTTCAAGTAAGCTTCGCCGCCCTCATAATGTAAGGTATCGATCCAGGAGCTCTATCGATGAACGTACAACGTAAAGTCGTCCGCGGCGCGCTGGCTGCGGCTTTGGTCGCCGCAGCCGCGACGGTAGTCGCGCCGGCGTTCGCGCACCACTCGTTCGCGATCTTCGACGCCGAGGTCACGCGGGTGTTCACCGGCGTCGTTACGCGCGTGAACCCCGACGCCAACCACCTCCAGATCTTCTTCGCGCCGATGAACGCGGAGCGCAGCGGTGTGGAGCGCGACCCCGCCGGCAAACCGATCACCTGGGCCGTCGAGATGGCGGGCTCCGCGCAGGCCGCGAAGGACGGCATCTCCGTCAGCACGTTCCCGCCAGGCACATATTTGAGCGTCGCGTTGCACCCGCTGCGCAGCGGCGAGCCCGCCGGCAGCCGCGCCAATGGGGGCGCGATGTTCAAGTGCCCCGAGAAGGTCCGTCCGGCACCGGGTAAGCATTGCGACTCGCTCGAGGGTAGCGTCAAGTTCGGCGACGGCGATCTTCCGCAGCCCACCGTGGAGTGACCTGACGTGCACGCGTTTGCGGAGTGGCTGCAAACCACTCCGGTCAGCGTGACCATCCAGTCCGTGACCTGGGTGATCCCGCTGCTGCAGTCGATCCACATTCTTATGATCGGCGTCGTGTTCATCTCGATACTGATGATCGCGCTGCGCGTGCTTGGCCGCGTGCGGGCCGACGAGACGTTCTCCGCCGTGTGGCGGCGGTTTGCGCCGTGGATGTGGTGCGGCCTCGTCGTCATGGCGGTGACCGGGCTCACGCTGATCGTCGGCGAGCCGATCCGCGAGTTCACCGCGCTGTCGTTCTGGCTCAAGATGGGCCTGATCGTCGCTGCGGTGACCTGCACGATCGTGTTCGCGCGCACGGTCAAGCCGGCGGACGGCGCCGCCGATCCCGAGTTCTCCCTCGCCACGAAGTCGGCCGTGGTCGCCGCGCTCGTCGTTTGGACGGCTATTATTTTCCTCGGGCGCGCGATCGCCTACGACGCCGCGGTTTGGGGCTCGCTGTCGCCGTCGGCGTAAGCCGGCGCCTCGCAGGCATCCGCTCGTGAACATCGTCGCGACCATCGCACAAACCCTCGAAACGTCCGCCGTCGGCGAGTGGATGCGCACGTCGCTCAAGGCGATGCCCGTCATCGAGGCGATTCACGTGCTCACCGCCGCGGTGGTGTTCGGTACGATCCTCATCGTGGACCTCCGGCTGCTCGGCGTGCCGAGCACGCGCCGCGCGGTCACGCGCATCCACGAGGAGCTCGTGCGCTTCACCTGGGCCGCGTTCGGCGTCTCGGTGGTCACGGGGCTCCTGATGTTCGCCCCCAACGCCACCACCTACTTCCGCAACACCGCGTTTGCCCTGAAGATGCTGTCGTTGCTTGCCGCGGGCGTGAACATGGCGATTTTCGAAGGCCGCACCTTCCGCTCGGTTACCGCGTGGGACCGGGACGTCCCCGCGCCGCCCGCGGCGCGCGTGGCCGGCGCGTTGTCGATCCTGATCTGGGCGGCGGTGATCTTCTTCGCGCGCTGGATCGGGTTCACGAAGGGCTACGACTTCGCGGTCCCCGACGACGTCGACTTGAACTTCGCGTTCCCCCCTCAATAGCCGCGGCCACCGGTGTCCGACCGACCCACCGAGCTCTCACTCCCAGACGCGCTGCGCCACGCGATCGAGTTGCACCGCAGCGGGCAGCTCCAGGGCGCCGACACCTTGTACCGCCGGATTCTCGCCGTCGCCCCGGATTACGCGGACGCCGTGCATTTCCTCGGCCTGTTGCTCCATCACCGCGACGGGAGCGACGAAGGCCTCGCGCTGCTCGACCGCTCGATCGCGCTCGACCCGACGGCGGGCCGGTACAACAATCTCGCCTGCGCGCTGCTCGAACGCGATCGTCTGCCCGACGCGGTCGACGCTTTCGAACAATCGCTCGAGCTCGAGCCGCACAACGCGGACGTCCTGAACAATCTCGGGTCGGTCCACAAGGCACTCGGGCGTTTCGACGATGCTGAGCGGATCTACCTCGCGGCGCTCGCCGCCGATCCCCGCAACGTGGGCGCGCTCACGAACCTCGGCAACCTGCGCTCGGAGCAAAGGCGTAATCACGAGGCGGTCGACTTTTATTGGAAGGTGCTGAGCATCCATCCCTCCCAAGCGAGGACGCGGCAGCGGCTCGGCTTCGCCTACTACATGCTCAAGGAGTACGACGCCGCGGCGAACGTGTTTCGCAAATGGCTCGAGGAAGAGCCGCACAACCCGACCGCGAGCCACATGCTCGCCGCGTGCAGCGGAGTCGGCGTGCCGGTGCGCGCGTCCGACGAGTACGTCGAGAAAACCTTCGACGACTTCGCGGAGAGCTTCGACGCCAAGCTCGCGGCGCTCGAGTATCGCGCCCCTCAGCTCGTCTGCGACGCGCTCGCGAAGCTCGTGGGGGCGCCCGCGAGCGACCGAGCGATACTCGACGCGGGCTGCGGCACCGGGCTCTGCGGCCCGCTGCTCGCGCCGTACGCGAGCCGGCTCGTGGGCGTGGACCTGTCGGCGCGGATGCTCGACGGGGCCCGCCTGCGCGGCGTGTACCACGAGCTCGTCAAGGCCGAGCTCACCGAGCTGATCGCGAGCCTGCCACCCGCGACCTGGGACGTCATCGTGTCGGCCGATACGCTCTGCTACTTCGGCGCGCTCGACACCGTGTTCGGCGCCGCGGCCCGCGCGCTGCGCGACGGCGGCTTGTTGATCTTCACCGCGGAGAGCGTCGCACCGGAGCTGGCGCCGAACGGTCATCGAATCAATCCGCACGGCCGCTACAGCCACACGCGCGCGTATCTCGAGCAAGCGCTGGCCGGCTCGGGCTTCGCCCTCGACGCGTGCGAGCCGAACGTCCTTCGCACGGAGAACAAAGATCCCGTCGACGGTTTCCTCGTCGCGGCGAGGAAGCTCGGACCCGGCGCGTAAGGGTATCGCGCTGGTGTCGGACACCGCTGGTGCCTGACATCGGGCTCCGGGGCTCGTCAAGGCGACCATCGACCCCTGTTGCTCGCGCACGGCGATGCTAGCGTGACAGCCGGTAACGTCGACCATCGGCATATCCGTCCGTCATGCGTTGTTGTCTCCCGCGCTCGAGATTTTCGGCGCTCGTCGCGCTGTGCGGCGCGATCGTCTGCGCCGCGCGCGCGAGCCCCGCCGCGGCCCAGGCGGTCGACGGCTCGCCGGCCACGCGCCCGCACGTCGCGCTGGTGCTGGCGGGCGGCGGCGCCAAGGGCGCCGCGCACATCGGCGTGCTGCGCGTGCTCGACGAGCTCCACATCCCCGTCGACTGCGTCGTCGGCACCAGCATGGGCGCGCTCGTCGGCGCGGTGTACGCGTCCGGGATCCCGCCGCCCGACATCGAGAGCGCCGTGCTCGAGGTGGACTGGGGGCGCGTCGTCGGCGGCCAGGGGCGGCGCGACCGCATGCCGATCCAGCGCAAGCTCACGGCCGCCACCTACACCAATTCGTTCGAGGTCGGAGTGCGCAAGCGCCAGCTGCTGATGCCCGGCGGTTTGGTCGGCGCGCAGGAGATCGAGCAGGTGATCCGCGCGCTCGTCGCGCGGGCGCGGCAGACGAGCGACTTCGACCAGCTGCCGATTCCGTTTCGCGCCGTCGCCACCGACATGCTGCACGGCGAGATGGTGGTCCTCGCGAACGGCGACCTGTCCCAGGCGATGCGCGCGAGCATGGCGCTCCCCGGAGTGTTCGCGCCGGTCGAGCGGGACGGCAGGATATTGTCCGACGGCGGGATGATGCGCAACTTGCCCGTCGACATCGGGCGCACGCTGTGCGGCGACGCGGTGATCGCCGTCTGGATGTCGTCGCCTCCGCCGAAGCCCGAGAGCTTGGAGTCCGCGCTGTCGCTCGTCACGCGCTCGCTCGACGTGATGATCGGCGCCAACGAGCGCGCCCAGATCGAAAGCTTGACGCCGCGCGACGTCGGCATCGAGGTGCCGATGGGCACGATGGGCACGGGCGACTTCGAGCGCGTGCCCGAGGCGATCGCGCTCGGCCGCGCCGCGGCCGAAATGCGCCGCGAGGAGCTTCTCAAATTCGCCGTGCCCGAGGACGAGTACCGCGCCTGGGCGCAGTCGCTTGGGCGAGCCTCGGCGGCCGAGACCGCGCTCGCCGACGTCCGTATCGTGGGCGCCGACCGCGTGGAGCCCGAGTACGTGCGCGCGCAGCTCGAAAACGTCGCGCCCGGCGCGAGCGTGAGCACTACCGAGATCGCGGCAGACGTGGAGCGCGTCTACGCGCTCGGCGACTTCGAGCGCGTGGAGTACGCGTTGACCGGCCCGGAAGACGCCCGCGTGCTCGAGATCGCGCCCGTGGAGAAGCCGTGGGGCCCGAACTTTTTCCGGGCCGACCTGGGCCTCGCGGCCTACGAAGCCGGCGATATGTTCGCGATCCTGCGCGCCGACCACGACCGCACGTGGGTCAACTCGCGCGGCGGCCGCTGGCACAACGCGCTGCAGCTCGGCCGGCAGTCGATCGCGACTACGGACTTCTATCAGCCGATCGACGTTCGGCAGCGCTTCTTCGTGCAGCCGATCGTCCTCTTTCAGGAGAACCGCGAGGACGTCTATCTCGACGGCGATCGAGTGGCCCGCTACGACGTCCGCGAGGCGTACGGGCACGTCGACTTCGGCGCGAACTTCGGCACGCGCGCGCAGGTGCGCCTCGGCTTTCGCCGCGGCTCGTACGACGCGACGATCGACACCGGGATACCGGCATTGCCGGAGATCGACCGGACGAACGACGCGAGCATGCAGTGGCGCGTGAGCTACGACACGCGCGACTCCGTCGCGCTGCCGACACACGGCTCGTTCATGGCCGCGCGCTACGTGCGCTCCGGGGACTGGCTTGGCGGCGACGAGCACTACAGCGTGATCGAATCCGTGTTCACGAAGGCGATGCAGGTGCGCGGCGGCGACTCGCTGAATCTCGTCCTCGGCGGCGCGAACGAGATCGACGGCGATCTGCCGATCACCCAGCAGATCGAGCTCGGCGGCATCCGCACCTTCCCGGGATTGCGTCCCGGCGAGCTGCGCGGCGACAGCTATTGGTTCGCCGGCACCGAGTACGGCTGGCGCGTGGCCGAGCTGTCGCCTCTTTCCGGCCGCGCGATCTATGCCGGGCTCAGGTTTCAGGCGGGGGAGATGCGTGACCGCATCGACGGCACGCCTGAAGAGGTGTTGTACGGCATCTCGGGATCGCTCGGCGGCCGAACTCCGCTCGGCCCGTTCTTGCTGTCGCTCGGCTACGTCGACAACGGCAGCTGGCAGCTGCAGTTCACGCTCGGCCGACCCGTGGCCGAGGGCTCGCTGCTCGACGCGATCCAGTAGCCGCTGCGTCACCGCGCCGTGCCTCCGCTGCGGGCAGTGCTTGTCAGGTTGGGTGGCGGCGCTTACGCTTCGCTCGCTTTCGTTGCGGGGGGCTGAGAGTGCGACCGTGCTTGCGCGCGTGCTTGGGTTGGCTGGTCTGCGTGGTTGCGGGCGGCGGTGCGGGGTTGCTGCATGCGCAGACGGCGCCGAAGACGCACTGGGAACCGTACAAGAACCGAGCCGCGGCGCAGCAACCCGATCAACACCTCACGGATCCGGCGCTCGTGGGCGCGATCGACCTGCACGCGCATCACGATCCCGACAGCTATCCGCGCAATCTGGACGCGTTCGAGGTCGCGAAGCTGATGCGCGACCGCGGCCTGCGCGGCGTCGTGCTCAAGAATCATTGGACGGAGACGGCGGGTCTCGCCTATCTCGTGCGCAAGTACGCCACGCCCGACCTCGAGGTGTTCGGCGCGGTGACGCTCGACACGGCCGTCGGCGGCGTGAACGCTCAGGCCGTGCGCTACATGGCCGACGTCACGGGCGGCTACGGCCGCATCGTCTGGATGCCGACCCACGACTCGGAGCACGAGGTCAAGTACAACAAGGAGAGCCGCGAGTTCGTGCCGGTGTCGCGCGACGGCGCGCTGCTGCCCGAGGTGCGCGAGGTGATCGCCGTGGTCGCCGAGCACGACCTCACGCTCGCGACGGGGCACGTCGAGGCCTGGGAAGCACTCGCGATCCTGCGCGCGGCGAAGGACGGCGGCGTCAAGCGGCTCATCGTCACGCATCCGCTGTTCGCGGCGCAGTACACGCTGATGTCGATCGAGCAGCTGCGCGAGGCCGTGGGCCTCGGCGCGTACATCGAGATCTTGGGGCGGAATCTCGCGGCCGAGGGCGAGTCGAAGCAACGCTCGCTCGCGGCGATCCGCGTGCTCGGCGCCGAGCATTGCTTCGTTGCGAGCGATTCGGGGCTCGAGGGCGAGATCAACCATACCGACGCGCTCGCGCTCGGCGCCAAGGCGCTGCGCGCGGCCGGGTTCTCCGAGGCCGAGCTCGACCTGATGTTCAAGGACAATCCCGCGTACCTCGTGCGCCTGCCGCCACGCGGAAAATAGGGACATGTTGCATTTTCGGCGACCCGCCGAAGGTCGTTGCGCTTGCCGTCGAAAATGCAACATGTCCCTATTTTCCGTCTTAGACTGGCGCCGGTCGCAAGAACAAACTGGGGGAGCGTCGTGAGAACCCGCATCCTTGTCGCCACACTCGTCGCGATCGCCGTTGCGGCCGGCGCAGGAAACGTTTCCGCGCAGGCGCGGCTGTTCGCGAAGCCCGGTCCGTGCGACCGCGCGTGTTTGATCGCGGTCGCAAAGACCTACCTCGGCGCGTTGGCGGCGCACGATCCCGCCAAGGCGCCGCTCGCGCCGAACCTCAAGTTCGTGGAGAACTCCGAGCCGAAGAAGGCGGGCGAGGGGCTCTGGCAGACGGCGGGTAGCGTGCCGAGCGACTTCGCGCTCTACGTGCCGGACCCCGTGTCGGAGCAGATCGGCTTCCTCGGCATGCTCACCGAGGGCGACAAGCCTCTGCAGCTCGGGCTCAGGCTCAAGGTCGAGGGCGGCAAGATCACCGAGGCCGAGCACCTCGTCGTGCGCAGCTTCTTCAACGAAGGCGTGCTCGCCAATCTGAAGACGCCTCGCCCGGGCTTGCTCGCCACCGTGCCGCAGAACGAGCGCCTATCGCGCGAGCTCATGCTCGTGATCGGCATGACGTACTACGATGCGCTCGAGCAGAGCGACGGCAGCGCCTCGCCGTTCGCCGACGACTGCGAGCGCCACGAGAACGGCCTGATTACCGCGGGTCCCGGCGGCGGTGCGGCGGGCCCGGGTGGCCAGCCGCGCCAAGGTTGCGCCGTGCAGCTCGATTCGCGCGCGATGAGCTACATCGACAGCATCGACCTGCGGCGGGTGTGGATCGCCGACCCGGAGACGGGCCTCGCGTTCGGCCTATCGCAGTTCCGTCATTCGATGACGAACAAAGAGATCACGGTCATTGGGCCGAATGGCGAGCGCTCGCAGCGGGCGATGGCCTTCAATCCGTTCGACTTGCCGGCCGCGCACATCTTCAAGATCCGCGGCGGCAAGATTCACGAGATCGAGGCGCTCGGGTTCATGTTGCCGTATATGTCGAGGAACGGCTGGAGCGACTTTCTGCGGTAGGTTGGGACTGTCCCTCAAAGCTTGAAGACGCGTTCGGCGTTGGTTTGGTAGAAGGCCTTGTGGTCTTCGTAGCCGAGCGGCAGCGCGTCGGTTACGTTTACCTCTTCGGGCACGAACTGATAGGGGTAGTCCATCGCGTACATCAGTCGGTCCACGCCCATCACTTGCTGCACGTACAGGATCGGCGGCGTCCACGCCATGCCGCTCGTCGTGTAGTAGAAGTTTTCCCTGAGATACTCGCTGACTTTGCGCTCGAGCTTCGGCTGGCTCGCGTAGCGCTTCGCGCGCACGGCGGCGCCGTGCATGTGGTCGAGGCGGAACAGCCAATAGGGCAGGCCCTCGCCCAAATGCCCGAGCACGATTTTGAGCTTCGGGAAGCGGTCGAGCGCGCCGCTCACCACGATGCGCAGCGCGTGCAGTCCCGTCTCCACGGCGAAGCCGAACACGGCGCCGTCGAGCCCGCGCTCGAGGAACGGCTGGATCATCGCGTTCGGCGGCGTATTCGGGTGGATGTAGATCGGCACGTCGAGCGCCTCGGCGGCCGCGAGGATGTCCCAGAATTTCTCGTCGTCCAGGTACTCGCCCTGGGTGTGCGAGTTGATGATCGCGCCCTTCAACCCGAGCTTCTGCACGCCGCGCTCGAGCTCCTTGGCGGCGGCCTTCGGATCCTGCGGCGCGATCGCGGCCAAGCCCGCATAGCGTGTCGGATACTTGGCGATCGCCGCCGCGAGCTCGTCGTTGGCCGAGCGCGCGAAGCCGACGGCGGTGGCCGCGTCGAAGATCTGCACGCCGGGCGACGTCAGCGACAGGATCTGCACGTCCACGCCGGTGGCGTCCATGTCCGCGATGCGGCGCTCGCCCAAGTCCTCGAGCCGCGCGGCGATCGCGGTCGAGCGCTCGCTCTTGTGCATCTGGTAGTAGCCGACCAGGCTGTTGAAGCCGATGTCGTTCGAACCCTTGCGCGCGAGCAGGTCGCGGTAGGCCTTGCCGATTTCCTTCGTGAGGAATGCTTCTTCTGTGGCGATTCGCTTGAAGCCCAAGTTCGTTTTCAAGATTCTTCTCCGAGATTACGATCGATGCCGGGCCGACGCTGGGAGCGCACCCGCTCCAGTTGCTTCACTGTGCCCGCAACGGCTGCGCTTCCGGCGCGGGCGCGCGCCAGCTCAGCAGCGCGACGCACGCCGCGCCGACGAGCGCCGGCGCAATGCAGACGAGATACGCGCTGCGCGGGTTGGCCGCGCCCGCGAGAATCAACCCGCCGATGGTCGGGCCGACGATCGAGCCCACGCGGCCGACGCCGAGTGCCCAGCCCAAGCCCGTCGAGCGCATCGCGACCGGATAGAACATCGACGCGATCGTGTTGATGCCGCCTTGCGCGCCCACCACGCCGAAGCCCGTCGCGATCAGCACGGCCGTCATCACGCCGCGGCTCAAGTGGGGCATCGTCGCGAACGTGTAGAAGCCGGCGGCGGCGAGCACGAACGCGGCCACGAGCATCGGCCGCGCGCCGACGCGGTCCATGAGCAGGCCGAGCGCGTAGATGCCCGCCACGCCGCCCGAGTGGTAGATCGACGTGAGCAGCGCGGCATCCGATACCGAGAATCCGGACGCGTTGAGCGACGTCGGCAGCCAGTTCACGGTGAGGTAGACGTTGAGCAGGCTCATGAAGAACGCGATCCAGAGCAGCACGGTAGAGCGGGCGCGCCGCTCCCTGAAGAGGTCGACGACCGTCGCCTTGCCGGCCTCCGCGTCGTCGGCGACGAGCCGCGCGTCCGCGGCGACAGGTGTGCCCGTGAGCGCAGCGAACCAGCGCCGCGCATCGGCCTCACGCTCGTGCAGCGCGGCGAGGAACCGCAACGATTCGGGCAGCCAGCGCCCCAGCGCGGCGGCCAGGAGCAGCGGCAGCACCCCGCCGATCACGAAGATCGCGGGCCACCCGACCGTCGGGATCAAGCGCGACGCGGCGATGCCCGCCACCACCGAGCCCACCGACAAGCCGCTCGCGACGAACATCACCGTCGTCGCGCGCCACCGCTTTGGCGCGTACTCCGACGCGAGCGCAATGGCGTTCGGGATCGCCGCGCCGAGGCCGAGGCCCGTGAGCAGCCGCAGCGGCAGCAGCGTTGCGAGCGAACCGGCCGTGAGCGTGGCGAGCGTGCACAGGCCGAACGCGACGCAGGCGGCCGTCATGATGCGCCGCCGGCCGATCCGGTCCGCGAGTGGCGCGATGAAGATCGCGCCCAGCAGCACGCCCAACAGGCCGGCGCTGAACGTGGGTCCGAACGCGCCGCGCGCCAGGCCCCAGTCCTGGCTGATCGCGGGCGCGACGTAGGTGATGCCTTGCACGTCGAAGCCGTCGGCGAACAGCACGGCCGCGCACAGCAGAAACGTGCGCACTTGCAGCGCGCTGACCGGCCGGCCGTCGATGACGTCGGCTACGTTGATCGTTTGAGCCACCGAGCCCCCCTATCGGGACGATGATAAACGGACTCGGCCGCGGCCACACCGCTCGATTCAACGCCAAGAGGAATTTCGCGCGCGGCTCAGTCGCCGTTGCGGGCCTTGCGCGCCGCTTCGTAGTCCTGGCTCGCTTTGTAGTAGTCGAGGATCGCCTGCGCGAATTGCGGATTCTCGTTCGCGATCCGAAGGATCTCTTCATTCATCTGCGCGCGCTTGCCCGGCAATTGGCCCTCGACAGCATTCGACTGGAGGGCAGCGCTCTGTCCAATTGCGCTGAATAAACAGGCCTGGGTGAGTTCCGCGTTCCCGGGGCAGCGCAAGAACAGCGATCCCAGGTACTCCCTGCCTGCCTCTGTCTGGATGCGGTTCTCGAACTGCGCACGGCAGACCCGCTGCTTGGCATGCGAGAAGAGGCGGATCTCGTCGTGGCAGTGGACGTCGAAATCTTTGGTGCTATTGAGCTCGTTGAAGAGGTCGTAGGCGTGCTCCTGGGCCTTCTGCACCGCGAACTTGAGCTCGACGAGCCGTTTGCCGCGTACGATGACCTCGTCGGGTTTCTCTTGCGCAGGAGAAGCTTCGGCGCCGTCGCGGGACGCGCGCTCGTTCTGTGCGACGGCGAGGCTGGCGCCCGACAGCGCGATGGAGAGCAAGATCAGCGCCAGCACTCGCATAGAGCACCCCCGCGCCCACGAATCGTCGTTTCTTACCATATCGCTCATAGACTTGCGAGCGGGATAGTGCGGTGTTCCCGTGGGTTGACCTCCGCGGACTATGACGACCGGGCTTCCCCGCCGCCAAGCAGGCCTATTTTCCGGCGCGGAACATCGCCTTGATGCCGCGCACGGCTTGCCGGATCCGGCTCTCGTTCTCGATGAGCGCAAGGCGCACGTGGCTGTCGCCGAAGTCGCCGAAGCCGATGCCGGGCGACACCGACACCTTGGCTTTGTCGAGCAGCAGCTTCGAGAACTCGAGCGAGCCGAGCGCTCGATACGGCTCGGGGATCTTCGCCCATACGTACATCGACGCCTTCGGCGTGGCGACCGGCCAGCCGGCCTCGTGCAGTCCCTTGACGAGCACGTCGCGGCGACGCTGATACGTGGCCGCGATGTCGCGCACGCACTGCTGGTCGCCCTCGAGCGCCGCGATCGCCGCGACTTGCAGCGGCGTGAACGTGCCGTAGTCGTGATAGCTCTTGATCCGCGCGAGCGCGTGCACGAGCTCGCGGTTGCCGACCATGAAGCCGATGCGCCAGCCGGCCATGTTGTAGCTCTTCGACAGCGTGAAGAACTCGACAGCCACGTCCTTCGCGCCCGGCACCTGCATGATCGACGGCGCCTTCCAGCCGTCGAACACGATGTCGGCGTATGCGAGATCATGCACGATCAAGATGTCGTGATGGCGCGCGAGCTCGACCAGCCGCGTAAAGAACTCGAGCTCCACGCACTGCGCGGTGGGGTTCGACGGGAAACCGAGCACTATCATTTTGGGCTTCGGGTAACTGCCGCGGATCGCGCCCTCGAGGTCCGCGAAGAAGTCGCGCTCGGCGTCGATCGGCACGGAGCGGATGTCGGCGCCCGCGATCACGGCGCCGTAGATGTGAATCGGATAGCTCGGGTTCGGCACGAGCACGGTGTCGCCGCGCTCGAGCGTGGCGAGCATCAGGTGCGCGAGCCCTTCCTTCGAGCCGATCGTGACGATCGCCTCGGCGTCGGGGTCGATCGATACGCCGTAGCGGCGCTCGTACCAGTGTGCGATCGCGCGGCGCAGCCGCGGGATCCCTTTCGACGTGGAGTAGCCGTGCGTGTCCGGGCGCTGCGCGACGTCCACTAGCTTCGCAACGACGTGCGGCGGCGTGGGCCCGTCGGGATTGCCCATGCTCATGTCGATGACGTCCTCGCCGCGGCGGCGGGCGGCGAGCTTGAGCTCGGAGGTGATGCCGAAGACGTAGGGCGGGAGGCGCTCGATGCGCGCGAACCGGCGTTTGCCGGTGGGGGATGCGTCCACTTTCGTTCTCACGTAAGCGCCCGGAACCGTCCGAGCGACGTCGGCAGCTTCGTCTGCCTGCGCGCAGTCTACGCGCGGAGGCGCGGCGCGCTCAACGTCCTTGCGCGCGTGCGCGGCTCCCGGCGCTCGCCCCCGCGCGCGTGCAGGGCGCTCGCGGGAGATTGACAGTTAACCGAACGTTCTACCGAGAATTGTAAGTCGCCCTGTCAATCTCCGGAGGGGACCCTTGCGAGAGACGGATCGCCGGCGTCAGCCTCATGCCATGGATGAAGGACGCCTAGTCGATGGGTTCGCTCGCTCTCGGCGCGTCCCGTGCGCGTGCAAGGCCTCCGCGAGAGATTGACAGTTAACCGAACGGTCTACCGAGAATTGTGAGTCACACTGTCAATCTCTGGAGGGGACACTTGTGAGAGACGGATCGCCCCCCCCTCTCAGCCTCACGCCATGGACGAAGGACGCCCCAATCGATCGATTCGCTCGCTGCGGAGCGAGCATTGGGACGCCGCCTCGTTCCTCTATGGCATCGTCGAAACTGCGGATCGTCTGAAGACGGCTCGTGACTTTTCCGGCGAGCCGGCGCTGCGCTTCGATCGCCGGTGGGGTCTGCTGCGCGCGGTCGAGCGCTGCGGCGGATGCCCCACGTTCTCCGACGTCGCGCGCCTGCTGCGGGTCACGCGCCAGTCGGCGCGAGTGCTGATACTGGCGGCGGAAAAGGCCGGCGTAGTAGAGCTCTTTCCCGACAGCCACGATCGCCGCGCATTGCAGGTTGCGTTGACGCCGGCCGGCCGCCGGCTTCTCGAGGCACAGCGGTTGCCCGCAGTCACTTGGATATTCACGCTGCTGAGCGGTTTGGAGCCCGAAAGGATGCGCGCGACGGTGCATGTGCTCGCGGTGATTCGGCAACGACTGGAGCGCTACGAGGCCGAAATGAAGCGCGTCAAACGGACCGGCCGCTAGATGCCCGCCTTGCCGAGCGTGTCGACGATTTGGCGCAGCAGGTTCGCGAGCTGGGGGTGATCGGCCTCGAATTTCGCGGCGAGCTCCTCGAGCACCGGACCGTGCCCCGCGTCCGCTTCCTCGCTGCGCACGAGCGCGCCCTCGATATCGGCCGACACGGTTGCGAGCAGGTTGCGCGAGCCCTGGTCCACGGACTTCGCCCGGCCGAGCCGTGTGTGTAGCTGCTCGAGCAGCGCTCGTAAGTCGTCGTCGGCCATTCGTCTGCTCCGGTGGGTTTCGGGTTCGCCGACCTGAAGCTTAGCGCAAGTCTCCCCGCGAGCCGTGCGCTGGAAGGGAAGCTCCGAGGTCCGGCACAATGTCTCGATCTCACCACCCCCGGGAAACCCCCTTGCGCAGACCCGTCACGCTGATCGCCGGCGATCGCAATAGCCGGCACTTTGGGACCACGCCCTACTTGGCCGATGCCTTGGCCCTCTCCGGCAAGGACGCGCCCCTCGCGCTCTACATCGGGGCCGCGAGCGGCGACAACGCCGGCTTCGGCCGGTCGCTCTGCGCCCTGATAGAGGCCGCCGGCGCCCGTGAGGTCCTATGGCCCAAGCTCACGGGCAAGAGGCGGGAGAAGGCCCGCGCCCGTGCCGCGCTCGAGCGCGTAGACTTCGTATTCGTGGGGGGTGGTGACGTCGAGGCGGGCGTGGAAGCCTTGCGCGAGACGGACCTCGTCGGCCCCCTGCACACCGCGGCGACACGGGGTGTCATATTCGCCGGAATGTCGGCGGGTGCGATCATGCTCGGTGAGCGCTGGGTCCGGTGGCCCCGGGACGACGCGGGCGACGACGAGGCGGAGACCTACGAGTGTCTCGCCATCGCTCCTTGCTCGCTCGACACGCACGGAGAGGCCGACCGCTGGCGCGAGACGCAATCGTTCGCCGCCGTCCGTGCGCGCGAGACCGGGAAGAAAGCGCGTGCCTACGCCGTGCCGAGCGGTGGGGCGCTCGTGATTGCCGCCGGCGGCACACCCACGGCGCGCGGCGAGCCGGTGCCGGTGTTCGCCGCTTCGCCGGGCGAGAAGGCGCAGCTCGAGAGGACCATGGAGGCCAAGAGTTGACCTATTCGACATCACACTGGGAACGAGTGGGGGAGGAAACGCGGCGGATGGTGGACGAGGTGCCGCTGTACCGAGACCGGACCGCGCCGCCCGTGGATCCTGCCGCGCTCGGCGACTGGCTTGCGCAGGTCCCGGCCGTGGGTAAACGCGACCTGCGCAGGGGCTTCCCGAAGTCGCTCGTGCGCCGCAATCAAGATCTGCACGCGGCGATGCAGGAGCAGCAGGTGACGCTGCTCGCAACCTCCGGCACCACGGCCGATCGCCTCCAGGTGATCTGGGAGTGGTCTTGGTGGGACCCGCAGGAGCGCGAGGCCATGCGCCTGAACGGGCGGATCGCGCGCTCGATGCAGGACGGCGAGTATCGCGAGGCCGTGCTCACGACGCCGGCCTGCGGCGCGGGCGTCTGTCATTTCGGCAGCCAAACCGTCGAGGAGCGCAGCATCGACGGCATGCTGTTCTTCAACGAGAGCGCCGATCCCACCCACTGGACCGAGCAAGAATGCGGGCGGATGTTGGACGAGTGGGCCGACTTCGCGCCGCGCGGCATCGAGGCCGATCCCGCGTACCTCGCGATCATCGCGCGCGTGGCCGAGAAGCGCGGTATTCGCCCACCGCCGCCCGAGTTCGTTACGCTGACCTACGAGACGACCACGCGCGCGATGCGGCGCGACGTGGCGCGTGTCCTCGATGCGCCGCTCTACCAGCTGTACGGCGCGACCGAGGCCGGCGTGCTGTTCATGGAGTGCGAGCACGGCCGGCTGCACGCGAACGAGCGCCACGGCCACGTCGACCTCGCGCCGCTGCCGGGCAGCGCGCGCCTCGCGCGCGTGCTCGTGACCACGCTCGGTCGCGAGTGGATGCCGCTGCTGCGCTACGACATCGGCGACGTCGTGCGGGTGGCCGAGTCGCGCGACTGCGCGTGCGGCTTGCCGAGCGACGGCCCGCTGCTCGAGCGTATCGAAGGGCGCGCGAGCGATTGCGTCGAGGTAAACGGCGAGACGATCACGCCGTTGATGCTCGACGACGCGATCCACGCGGAGCTCGGGTCCCACGCGACGCTCGAGCAGTGGCAGCTCGCCGGCGACACGTTGCTCGTCGTCGATCCCGCGTCGTCCGACAGCGCGGCGCACAATAGTGCAGCCTTGGCGGCCCGCGCCGTCGGCGCGCTGCTCGTCCGGGCGATTCGCGGCGAGCACGTGAGCGCGATCGCGCCGGAGGCTTCGGGCAAGTACCGGCTGGTGAAGCGCTGATGCGAGGCGCGGGCTTTCCGCTGCTCGAGCGCGGCTACGACGGCGAGCCCTTCGTCTACCTCGACAGCGCGTCGACCACGCCGAAGCCGCGGCCCGTGATCGACGCGGTCACCGGTTACTACGAAACGGTGGGCGCGAACGTCCACCGCGGCGTGCATCCGCTCGCCGAGACTGCCACCGAGCAGTTCGAGCGCACGCGGCATCGCGTCGCGGCGCTGATCGGCGCCCAGCCCGCGGAAATTGTCTTTACGCGCAACGCCACCGACTCGTTCAACCTGATCGCGCGCGCCATGAATCTGCACACGGACGACGAGGTCGTGTTCCCCGCTTCCGAGCATCACTCGAACTACATGCCGTGGCGGGTGGCCGCCACGCCGAAGCTCGTGGACATCGACGCCGAGGCGATCCCGAGGTGGTCGCAGCTCAAGTCGCTGCTCGGCAAGCGCACTCGGCTCGTGAGCGTGGCGCACGTGTCTAACGTCACCGGCGTGATCGCGCCCGTGGAGGAGTGGATCGCCACGGCGCACGCGGCCGGCGTGCCGGTGATGCTCGACGCGTCGCAGTCCGTGTCGCACCTGGCCGTAGACGTGCGCGCGCTCGACGTCGACTTCATGGGCTTCTCGAGCCACAAGATGTTCGGGCCGAACGGCGTCGGGGTGCTGTACGTGCGCCGCGACCGGTTCGACGAGCTCGGCTTGGGCAACGTGGGCGGCGGCATGGTCGGCAAGCACGGCGAGGACCGGTTCGACGCGCTCGAGCCGCCGTTCCGCTACGAGGCGGGCACGCCGAACATCGAGGGCGTGATCGGGCTCGGCGCGGCCGTCGACTACATGCTCGGCGTCGGCATGGAGACGATCGCGGCGCACGCGCGCGAGCTGGCGGACCGCCTGATGCGGGGGCTCGCGGAGCTTCCGAGCGCGACGGTGCTCGGCCGCTCGGCGCGCGAGCGTATCGCGCTCGCGACCGTGTCGTTGCCGCTGCCGTCGATGCGCCAACAGGACGTGGCGCGGCTGCTCGCCGACGCGCATGGTATCTTCGTATCGGGCGGTTATCACTGCGCGCACGTGCTGCACGACCGGCTCAAGCTCGACGGCACGGTGCGCGCGTCGGCGCACATCTACAACGACGCGGGCGACATCGACGCTTTCGTCGCCGCCCTGCGCGACCTATGAAGAAATAGGGACATGTTGGATTTTCGTGTGAATGTGAGACGGAGGAGTGCGTGATGAAGGCCTACTTGCTGCGAGCTGGGTTGGTGTCGTTGGCTCTTGGCGTGTCGCTCGCGGCTAGCGACGGCCGCGCGCAGCCGGCCGCCGGCGGCGCCGCGCCGGGCGGCGATGCGGCGGTCGCCAGGGCTCTGAAGCCGCTGCCGAAGAAGGAGAAAGAGGCGCCCAAGCTCACGAAGAAGACCACCGTCCGCTTCCAGACCACGGCCGGCGAGCTCGTAATCGAGGTCTATCCCGAGGCCGCGCCGAACGCGGCGAAGCGCTTCGTCGACCTCGTGCAGGCCAAGTACTACGACGACACGCCGATCTCGCGCGTCGTGCCGGGCTTCGTGGCGCAGTTCGGCGTGAACTGGCGCGACCCGCACAAGGCCTGGAAGGACCGCAACTTCAACGACGACCCCTCGTACTACCAGCTCGAGCGCGGCACGCTCGCGTTTGCCAAGTCCGGCGCGAACAGCAACTCCACGCAGGTGTTCATCAACTACGCCGAGAACAACCGGCTGGCCGACCCGCAATACAATTTCACGGTGTTCGGCAAGGTCGTGACCGGCATGGACGTCGTCGACAAGTTCGCGCGCGTCGGCGACCCGAGCGGCGGCCTCGACCAGGACCGCCTCTGGAACGACGGCGCCGCGTACCTCGCGTCGCTGCCGGCGAAGCCCACGATGATCGTCCGCGCCACCGTCGAATAGAAAATGGGGACAGGTTACTTATTCAGCGGTTGGTAGCGGTCGGTGCCACGCACCAGCCGCGCCTGGTACCTGTTCACCGTGGGATAGATCTCTTCTACTCTCGATTCGAATGATCGTATCGTTCAGATCAAATGAGCGGGAAACGACAACCCTACACGCGCCGGCTAGCCGAGCTACTTGGCGGCCGCCGCGATGAGCTGCGGGAAGCCGGGGGTTGGCACGACCGCATCCTCGAGGGCCTGGGATTCGATGCCGTAGCGAGCATCAAAGCGCATCTCGCATTGACCGATCCCGAGGTCGCCCGTCTGCTCGGAATCGGCGAAGCCACGTTGCGCCGCGCGCGCGCGTCCGGCGCGCCGCTCGGCGTCGCCACGAGCGACCGGCTCTACCGCCTCTCGAAGATCGTCGCCGTCGCGGAGGAAGCGCTCGAGAGCGCCGACAATGCGACGACGTGGATCCGTCGACCGCAACCGGCGCTCCGCGGGCGCGTGCCGCTCGATCTGCTGGTTACCCAGGCGGGGGCGGAGCAGGTGGAGACGCTGCTGCGGCGCATCGACTTCGGCGTCTACACGTGACCGAAGTCTTGGCGCTAGCACCTTCTCAGTGGGTCATGGCGTAGACGGCGAAGTTCACCCCCAGCGACAGCGCGAGATTCGCCGAGTCGTGCGGATAGCGCGGGTCGTCGGCCCACTGCCAGCCGTCGGCGATGTCGTTGTTGTAGGTGATCATCACCATCACGCGGCCGTCGTCGTCCAAGATCGCGCGCCAGTGCGGCGTCGCGCCGGAGCTGCCGTTGCGATAGCCGCGCGGCAGGTGCTGCCAGGTCGGCACGCGCGGCCGGTCGGTCAAGTCGTACACGGCGTGGAAGATCGGGTGGTCGCTCGGCAGCTCCACGATCGGCCGGTCGGGAAATACGCGGCTCATGCCGTCGACGAAGCCGGCCCACTCCTCGTCTCCGTAGAAGCTGTCGCAGAGCAGGAAGCCGCCTCGCAGCAGGTACTCCCGCAGCTTCAGCGCCTGCTCGTCGGTGAGGTCCCAAGCGCCGACGAGGCCGGAGATCAGGAACGGCCAGTAGAACGCGTCGACGCCATCGTCGAGGTTCACGGGCTGCTCGACGACGCGCACGTCGATCTTCGTGAGGCGTGACAGGATTCGCGCAAACGTGCGGTCGGCTTCCGGGTAGTCGACCGTCCACGCCGTGCCGCCGCGCAGCCAGTCGCCGCCGCCGCCGCCGAGCAGATAGGGCGAGCGCGACTGCGGGAACATCAGCCGGCCGACGACGAACTCGCCGGGGTTCTCGTGCGCCTGGTCCCAATGCATGGTGGCCGACCAGCCGCGCTCGATGCTCGGGTACTCGCGCCACGGGCTCTGCGCCGCGGCGGCGCCCCCGGCCAGCGCCAGCGCGAGTGCGAGGACGAGTCGTGCGCAGCTCATCGACGATTCCGCGGAAACTCCCGCTCGGGCGCCTGCCCGCGCGTCAACGGAGAATAGCCGGGGCGCGTGCGGTCCGCCAAGCCGGCGCTGCGAGCCTGGCCGGCCGCGCCCGCGCCGGGCAATAATCCCGCATGGAATCGATTTTCGACGCGCTCATCGGCCCCGTTCCGGACGCGCGCGAAGCCACGCGCATCGTCGTGCGGCTGATCGCCGCGCTGATCGCCGGCGCGATCATCGGCTGGCAGCGCCAGCACGCCGGCAAGGCCGCCGGGCTCCGCACCCACATGCTCGTTTGCCTGGGCACGACGCTGTTCGTGCTCGCCGGTAGCGACGCCAGCATGGGGGCGGACGCACTGTCACGCATCGTTCAGGGCGTGGCGACGGGCGTCGGATTCCTCGGCGCCGGCGCAATCATCAAGATGGAAGGCACGCACGAGATTCGCGGCTTGACGACCGCGGCCGGCGTTTGGCTCACGGCCGCCATCGGGGTGACGATCGGCCTCGGGAGGCTCGTCATGGCCGCGCTCGCCGTGCTGCTCGCGTGGGTGGTGCTCGCGCTGGTCGTGAAGGCGGAGCGGCGGATCCAAGGCTCGGGCCACAGCGCCTGAGCGTCAGCGCGGCGCCGCGAACTCCTGCGCCCAGTAGATGCCCGGGTTTGCGCCCGGCGCGTACGAAAAGGCCACGCCCATCTCGGTGAAATACGGCCCCATGAGAGTTGCGCAGTGGCCCGGGCTCTCGAGCCACGCGGCCACGACGGCGTCCGCGTCCTTCTGGCCGGACGCGATGTTCTCGCCCACTGCGCGCCACACGTAGCCGGTGCGGGTGACGCGTTCGCCGGAGCTGCTGCCGTCGGAGCCGGTGTGGTCGAGCTTGCGGTGCGCCGCCATGTCGAGCGCGTGCGCCGCGGCTGCCGCGGTGAGGGTGTCCGACCGGCTCAGCGGCGCGGCGGGAGCGAAGTCGTCGCGGCCGCACTTGCGGGCGACGCTGCGCGCGTCGTTGACGAGCGCGAGCACGCGGTGCGCCGCCGCGGCCGGGTCCAACACCGGGGCTTCCGGCTGGCGCCGCGCGAGCACGATCCAGGTCTCGTCGCCCTTCTGGTAGGCACCGAGCTCGACGTACCTGGCGTCGTTGATCGCCGCGCAATAGCGGTCGGCCAGGACCTTCTGCACCACCGGGTCTTCGCGCGAGCCCTTCACGTGGAACGACGTGGAGGTCTCGGCGGGGTAGTTGGTCTTCGCGATCGCGGTGCCGAGCCGGTCGTCGCGCGCGAGCTCGCTCGCGACGCGGTCGAGGTCCTTGTCCCGGCGCACGGGCGTGCCGACGGCGGGGAGCTTCGCGCAGCCTTTCGCGCGCAGGGCGTTGACGACGGACAGCGGGTCGGCCTGCACGGTGGTCGCGAACGCGAACGCGAACGCGGCCGCGAACGCGGCCGCTGCTGCGATCGTGGCGGCGACGCGGCGAGCGCGGCGGCGGGGACGGCTGTGCGGAGCGGGCACCACGGCGTGATCATACAAGCGGCGGTCGCGGGCGGTGCATGCGTCGGTCGTGTTTCACTTTGGCTGATTCTGGCGTTGCGGTGGCTGCGGCCGCGCCTCGAACGCACGCGTTGTGCCTGCGCCGCAGCACGCGACTTCGCCGGCCTGCGGC
>Ga0137409_10001105_pt1 | contig 29183 bp, 25 predicted proteins | sample CZODoug1_16funga_FD_122059 | JGI IMG/M metagenome (GOLD analysis project Ga0137409, IMG submission 122059) | Vadose zone soil fungal communities from Angelo Coast Range Reserve, California, USA - CZODoug1_16fungal (Hybrid Assembly) | ecosystem: Environmental > Terrestrial > Soil > Vadose zone...
CGACTGCGGAAGCTGAGTCGGGCATTCTTATGAATGTCCATTCGATCCCTCCAAAGAAACCTAGTTGCTCGTCACAACCAGCTTCTCCGAGTCAAATCGAATGGACAACCTCTTGAAAGATCACAGCCAGCCCGAAGACCCACGGAGCAGGAAACGTCCCGTCTGTCCATGGTTTCCTGGTTTCGCCCCTGATTTCCGAAACCAAAAGGGATGCGCCAGCCGAAATCGCCGGACTGAGTCGAAGGGTTGCCACCCGCCATGGTAAGCGTTATGGAATTGTGCCGTTTAGTATTAATTCTTATAGTAAAATGCCAATGGATGAATGCTTACAAAGAAAAGCCCGAGCAGTTAAAATCCGTTGAACTGCTTTGTCGAATATACGAGACGAAGGACACAAATCTCAGTTCCAGAATCGCTGAATGTACAAATAGCCAAAGCCCTGTTAAGACGAGAGACATTCGATCTATCGATCTCGTTCAAATCAAACTGGAAAAGGAATTTAGTGCGCTGGGGCGATTCTACGAAAGGAAAAAGGACCAGTTCGCCAACCAACCCAAGGCCGAGCGCATCGACGCGGAAAAATGTGGCCAAGTTGCACTCGCCTTCTATGAGGAAATGCCTTTAGAAGCAAAGAACAAGAAGGGGCTGATTTTTGGGGACAAATACGACGACATTTTCTCCGACGAGACAACTGCCGCCAAAATATTATTGCCCTATAGTTTGTTCGAATTCATTGAAAGAGAAAAAGAGAAGAGGGCGAAGGGGAGATCTACATGGCTTCGATATGCAAGCTACCACATACTTTATGCGATACGCCTCCTAGCTATCCAAAAGAGAGTCGAGGTTGAATATATTAATATCGACAAAATATTAAAATTCTATGATCGGGCGAGGCGCGCGGTCGGAGTGGCCCGAGACGCTTACAGGAAAGATGCAAAGCGTAAAAAGCGTGAATACGCGGATGTGCTGTTCTTCAAGTCGAGGGCGGCGAAGCGAAATCTCGAAAAGATTATTGATGCACGGTGACTGAGCGGGCGCTTGCTATGGCGTCCGGAGTGCGGGGGCGAGGCGGCGGATTTCGAAGACGAAGTAGGCGACGAGCGATTTCTCTTCTACGGAATATTTGGCGAAGGTGGCGTGTAGTAGCCCAGACGAGTTTTGACGTGGAGGGCTTCGCGGGTGGTGGTGACGCGGACGGTGTGGTAGGTGGAATTGCGATCGTTTCCGCGGGGGACGTAAGCCAGGGTGTATTCGTGCCTGGCCTGTTCGGTGATGCGTGAGTAGAGCTTTTCCATGGCGTTGGTTTTGGCGGCGTAAAATGTTTCGCCGCCGGAGTCATTCGCGTAATTGACGAGTCTGGTGAATTTTCGGCGAGCTGACGCGCTGCCGACCGCAAGGCTATAGACGGAGATATTTTCGCGGATCAACGTTTCGAGTGTCTCTTGATAGGTGTGGTGATTGAAGCGGACTCCATTGATGCCGTCGGAGATCAGGAGAATGGCTTTGCGGCGAGTGCGTCCCCGATCGTGAAGCAACTGGGCGGCAGAAAAGATTGCGTCATCCAAAGCTTTGGTGGGCGCGCTGCCAAGGTTTGTAGGTGCGGCCTGGGAAGGCTCGCCCACGCCGGCAGCATGCCAGGATGGTCCAGTGACAAATGGGACTGGGCCCGCGGTGGAAGGCCCGCTGGCGTCTTGCGCGCTGGTCAATTGAGCTACAAGGCCGTTGAGATCGGCGGTGAACGCGTCGCCAGGATAGAACTTTAGATCGAAACGGCAGACGCGGGCTTCGTCGCTCGAACTGATTCCCGCTGCGATCGCGTGGAGTCCGCGAACCATTTGGGCGGCGTCATCGGATTTCAGATCGTCGTCGACGAGGACCACCAAGGAAAGTGGAAAGGCGTCCGCGGTGAAGACATCGATGGATTGTTCGACGCTGTCGTCGAATACATGAAATTCCTGCTTTTGAAGATCGGGAACGAGAGTGCCGAATTTGTCTTTGACCGTTACGGACAAGATGACCAAGTCGGAGCTGACACGGATTCTGGTTTGCGCGTCGGTTTGGGAGTTGTCGGATTGCGGGGTTGATTGGGGAGACGCGGATCGGGTCGAGCTTGGCGGCGTGGTGGCGAAGAGGGCAAACGCGACGAGGATTGAGAGTATGCGAGACGTGCGCGACACAGATTGGCACCTCAGGGCTTGCTGATGGATGGTCTGATTCGCGGTTGTTGGAAAACGTGGCCTGAGTCCTCAGCGTGCGACGCGCCGCCGCAGTGAGGACGCCCTGACCCTGGTCGGCGTAAATCGAAGAGCAGAGGGATTTCTCTCTCCGCAAGCCGACCGGTTCATCCGAATGAACCGGAAAACAAAAGGCGTCGGCTTGCTCCGTTCGAAATGACGGGCCACATAGTGACGTTTCTATTTAGAGGCGGCGTGTTTGGTTCGAGTGAGGCGGCGGAGTTCGAAGATTAGGTAAGCGACGACGGCGAGGTTGACGAGGAGGAGAATGGCGCGGATCGGCGTGGGGCGGTGGAGGAGTTCGTAGAGTTCGAGGGGGATCAGGCCGGCGGTGGAGATGACGGTGAGGAGTTCGGCCCAGCGTTTGCGGAGGAAGAGGCCGATGCCTTCGGTGAGGAAGAGGGCGGAGTAGACGAAGGTGCCGACGCTGAGGGCGTGGAGTTTGTGGGCGTCGACGCTGGTGAGTTTTTCGAGGAGCAGGTTTAGGTAGTGATTGTGCGGGTCGACGCGGAAGATGTCGACCCAGTGCTGGGATTCGGCGACGAGGTTTTTGTTGGCGAGCATGTGAACGGCGATGCCGACGGCGAGAAGGGCGAGGCCTTTGAGGAGTTTGAAGGCGGCGATGAGCATTAGGCCGCGGGGATGCTTGGGAGTGGAGGGCATTTTTGTTAGCGAGTCGGGTTGAATTTCGTCCTCTTCTTGTCGCCATTCATGAAATTCAACCTGACCCGCTGTGACATTTGGGTGAGAGCATTGTAGCGCGTGTGGCGGGTCGGCGAGCGTGGGTAGGTGCTGCGGGTTGACATCGAAGAGAGATTCCTCCACTGCGTAGCCCGGCATGCACAAACCGCGCGCAAGAAAAAAGCCGGGCTACTCCGGTCGGAATGACAGACCAGAAGGCATCCTTGAAAAATGAAGTGAGACGAGTGGGGCGAGGTTGCCAAGATCACGTGGTCGCCTAGCGAAGAGGGCACTATATCGTGCCCCTACCACCGAAAGAAAAAGTGGACCACCGCGACTAGGCGGAGTGAGAGAAGATAGAGGGACGGCCCCAGCCGATTGGAGCGTGGTTGTGCGAAGAGTGATTCGCGGCTGGATGGTTCGATTGGGATTGGCGGGATGGGCTCTGGCGATGTGCGCGGTGGTCGCACGAGCGCAGGAGCAGCTGCCAAATGCGCCGGCCGTCGAGGAATGTCAGACGACGCCGGTCAAAGAGGCGCTGCCGGACGCGCCGGTTGCGACGTCGTCAAATTCTGGGGCACAGATGGGTGCGGCGCCGGATATTGATGTGTCCTTGAAAAACCTTCCGACAAGAATTCTTCACGATCAAAAAGACATTTGGCTTTTTCCGCTGCAACTGGCGAAAGGGCATTATTTGATTCCATCGCTTGCCGTGGTGGGAGGAACGGCGGGGCTGATTGCGGCGGACCCACATGCGATGCCGTACTTTCGCACGCACGCGGGGAATTGGGATGATTTTAACGACGCGTTTGACGGGCCGATTACGAATGCAGAGACAGCGCTCGTGCCGGTGACGCTGTTGGTGGTGGGCGTGGCGCGGCACGATTCTTACGCGACGAAAACAGGGCTTTTGGCCGGCGAAGCATATGCGGACGGCGCGATTGTGGACTTAGCGTTGAAGGGAATTACGCGGCGTACGCGGCCGCAGGATGTAGCGACCGGAGCGCCGTTCAACGACACATTTTTCAATACGCCGAAGTCGATATTTGGGAGCAGCTTTCCTTCGGGGCACGCAGTGAGCGCATTTTCAATTGCGACGGTTGTGGCGCGGCGATACGGGCATCACAAGTGGGTGCCGTGGGTGGCGTATGGAGCCGCGACGGCGATCAGTTTTTCACGCGTGACGACCCGAGCGCATTTTCCATCGGACGTGTTTTTGGGAGCGGCGCTGGGATATTCGATTGCGCGATTCGAAGTGTTGCGGCACTGAGGGGTGGGGTAAGGCGGAAGAACAAAGAACGAAGGAAAGAAAAGTAAAAGACGAGAGAAGAGAACGGGTCTGAAGACCCGCCACTACAGCTTGGAGCGGGTGCAGAGAATGTCGGCGTATCCGGCGGGGCCGAGGATGTTGTTAATAGCGGAATCGTCGTCGACGAGTCGGGCGGATGCGCGGGTGAGCAGGTGGATGTGGAATCCGCGAGTGCGGAAAAAAGCGAGGAGAGCGGCTGGATCGAAGCCGAGTTCGCGCAGGTCGTCGGGTGAATATTCGAAGCAGACGGCGACGCCGAGGAATTTGTCCAGCGTGGCGGACATTCCTTCGCAGACCATTGGCTCGTAACCTTGCACGTCGATTTTGATGAAGGAGACGCGGTCGATTTTGTGTTCGCGAACGAAGGAGTCGACGGTGGTGACGGGAACGCGAGTGACGGCGAGTGTGTCCTTGTGTTGCTGCTTGAATTCGGGCGTGACGACGCGGTGATCGGCGGAGTGCGCGTCATTATGCCAGAACTCGAGCACGCCTTCGGTGTTGCCGACGGCGAGATTGTACGGCTCGACGCGATCGAGGAGGCGCTTGCGGCGAAGGACGTCGCCGAGCAGTGCGAAGGATTTCGCGTCGGGTTCAAAAGCGAAGATCTTGCGGGGCGGAGGCAAGACGTGGGCGAAGACGTAGGCGGTGTAGCCGATATTTGCGCCGATATCGAGAACGTCGCCGGAGCGGAAGAGTTCGGGATTGCGTTGCGCGAGGGCCCAGAAGGGATCTTCGTAGTGGCGCTTGTAAAGAAAAGAAGCGGCGAGAAAGGCGCGTTGAACGGGACCGACTTCGAGGATGCCGGATTTTTGGACGAGGTTATAGGCGCCGAGAATGGAGTTGGTGACGAATTTATTGCGCACGGGAGCGGCTCAGCGACGAGGATGTGGTGCGATGCATAGATTCAGTGTGCAACGAGGCCGTGCACGGCGGAGTGAGATTCGAATGGCGGCGTGCGGGAAAAGAAACAGCGGAGGCGTCAGCGAGTGGATTGGAAAGCGTTAGCCCAACGGGCGACGGCTTGCATGTGTGCGCGATCGTTTTCGACTTCGGCGCGGCGAGCGAGAAGCATGACGCGGAGTTGTTCGAGGAGTGTCTTGAGGTCAGTGGCTTGCTCGACGTAAACGTCGAGGTCGCGGGCGATTTCAGGATGATTGGAGCGAAATTCGCGAGCGTTGGACATGATGGGGTCCATTTCACTGATAACGGCGGCGAGTGCGCGGACCATTTCGACGCCGAAGCCGCGTTCGCCTTTGAGAGCGAGGCGTGAATCGGCGATGAGCGGGCGAAGCGTTTCGTTGACGCGGCCGATTTTAGATTGGATGGATTCCATTACTTCGCGGTCTGCGATTCCGCCTGGTGCCAGGCCTGGCGCATAGAACTGTACATTTGGATGAGCTTTTGCAATGTGTCGCGATTGGTGTCGACGTTGACGCTCAGAATCATGCCGCGGGTGATTTCGTAAAAGTTGTTGAAGCGTTTGGCGGCGTCGGCACCGCGTTCGAAATCTAGAACGGATTGAAGGTGTGCGATGACGACGAGCGCGTGATTCAGTTCGGAGACGCGGGTTTCGACGTTGGCGCGATTTATAGCATCGAGAGCGCGGCGAAAATCGCGAAGGATGGTGTCGTAGAGCGAAAGGACGAGGCCAATAGGAGATGCACCGTGCGTGGAGTGCTGTTGATAAGCGGAGATGATGCCCGGATTTGACACTAGAAGCTCGCCAACTGCCGGCTCAGTTGTTGCTGCAACAAGGGCAGCTCCTGCAGAGTGGCGTTCACCTGCGAATAGATCAGAATCAAGTTTGCCTGTTTGACGGCGAGATTGGATTGCAGATCGGAAATGTGTGAGCCGAGCTGTTGCGAAGTTTGCTGGAGGCTTTTGGCGTCGAGGCCCAGCGGGCCGGCAGTGCTGTCCGTGAGATTGTTCAAAATAGAGCTGAGATTGTGTGCGAAGCCGGTTGTGGACGCTTGCAGAAAATTCTGAACGTCGGAATAGTGGCCGGAGAGATTCGTCGCGAGCGTCCCCTGGTTGACGCTGAGCGTGCCATCGTTGTTGAGGCTGATACCGAGACTATGGAGATTGACAATATTGCCGCTGCCGGAATTCGAATACGCGATCGCGGAGAGCAAAGCCGATTGCGCTTCGCGAAGCGAGCCGTCGGCTTCGAGCGGGCCACCGCCGGAACCGTCGGCAGAGACGGCGAACTGAGCGTTGACGTCTTTTATGGCGGTGTCGTCTCGTACGCGGACTTCATTACGCTGCTCTTCGCCTTTTTCGTCGTGCTGTACGCATCGTCACAAGTGGACAAACGCAAAGTAGGGAAACTGGCGCTGGCGATTCAGGTTGCGTTCCAGCAAATGGGCGTTTTCGAAACCTCGAACACACAAATCCCGTTGAGCGATTCAGAGGCTGTGCCGTTCTCGCAAGTACAGGTCGTGGAGAACGTGGAGCGCACGGCGGATATGGAGCGTTTCGTACAGCCGATGAAAGGAATTCTGTCGCCTACGGCCTCAGCGCCGATGAAGAACATACAGGAAGAGCTTGAGAAAGCGCTGGCGCCGGAAATCAAAAATAAGGTTGTCGATGTTCACGCAAAACGTGAAGGCCTTGTGGTCAGCCTGCGCGAAGTAGGCTTCTACGAGAGCGGCGTCGCCGCAATGCGGGAGTCGTCGCGGGGCGCGGTAGATCGGCTTGCCGCCGTGCTCGCCTCGCGCACCGAGTTCTTACGCATCGAGGGCCACACGGACGACGTGCCGATTCACAACAAACATTTCGATTCGAACTGGGAGCTCTCCAGCGGGCGTGCGACGGAACTTATCAAACTCTTCGTTGAGCGGTATCGTTTCGCGTCCATACGACTTTCCGCCGCGGGCTACGCGGAGTTTCATCCTGTCGCCTCGAATGACACGCCGGAAGGCCGTGCGCGGAACCGGCGTGTGGACGTGGTGATTCTCAATCCCGCGCGCACTTCGGCGGAACAGTAGGAAGCAGGAAATCAAATTCCTGAGTGAAGGATTCGCAACAACATGCCAACGATCATTGACACTACACAGTACCGCGGTGAAAATACGAATACCCCTTCCGAAAATCCAGGGTCCTTGTGTGCACGTAGGAAGATACTTGTCGCGGAAGACGACGCACCCCTGGCGGAGTTTCTCCAGCAGAGGCTCGGGCAAGAGCAGTTCTCGGTACAAATAGCGCAAACGAGCGGAGAAGCGCAGCGGCTGGCAGTGGAGCAGCCGTTTGACATGGTGCTGCTCGATCTGAATTTGAATGGCGCGACGGGCCTGGACGTACTTCGCGGCATTCGGCTGAAAAAGCCCGACATTCCCGTGATGTTGCTCACCGGCGCCAATCAACTGGAAGAACGAATTCGCGGGCTCGACGCGGGTGCAGATGACTATGTCGCGAAGCCGTTTGCCTTTGCTGAACTTGCCGCCCGAATCCGCGCGGTGCTTCGACGGGGCGCACGTCCCGGTCACGCAGTGCTGCAAATTGACGATCTAAAGCTCGATCGCCTTTCGCACACGGTGCAACGTGCGGGACGTTCGATCGACCTGAGTCCCAAGGAGTTTGCGCTGCTTGAATTTCTGATGATGCATCGCGGACAGGCTGTGTCACGATCCGCGATCGTCGAGCAAGTGTGGAAACTGAATTTCGACACGATGACCAATGTCGTGGATGTCTACATCAATTATTTGCGGCGCAAGATCGATTTTGGCTTCGACCGGGCGTTGATCCGCACCGTGCGCGGTGTCGGATACCAGATCACCATCGAGCCCGAAGTCCACGCTCACGCTTTAGCTGCCCGCTAGAATGCGAACGGCGTTTCGGAATCTCCGAGACGCCGCCCACAAATTCGTTTTCCTTTTCTTGGTTATCGGGGCTTCTGCGAATCGCCGCTTGGCGCCAACGCGGAGCTAGGAACGCCCTCGCTGGCCGAACGCGCACCGGAGTCGAGCGTCAGGATTCCTTCCGTGGCCGACGCAGCGACGACTGCACCGTTGCGCCGAGCCTGCAAAACAGGGAAGTAACCTTCAGCGGCGGGATCGCTCACACGCTGCCAGGATTTGCCCGCGTCGAAAGAGGCAAGCAAACCGTGCTTCTGCAGCGCTGCAACCATCGCTTTGCCGGAGCCGGCGACATCCTGGAACTGAAGATCCCGAACATCCTGGCGGTTCCAGTTACGGCCTGCGTCATGCGAAAGATAGAGGCCCATGTTGGTGGTAATGAAGAGATTGGAATCGTCGACGCGGTGCAAATGCAGATTGCCCGCGCTAGAGAAATTTAATTCCTTCGCCTCCCAATGTTTGCCGGCGTCGGCTGAATAAAGAAGGTTATGCTGTGCGATGGCCCAAACCTGTGAACCATCGAGCGAGGCCTGCAGAGATTGCGACGGCTGTTTTGCAAAAGGATCGCTGCTCGCCGAGCGCCATGTCGCGCCCTTGTCGAGAGAAATCAGCACGCCGCCGGTTGTTGCCGCGAACCACGCGTTGTCAGTAAAGAGCACGTCGTTCACCTGGAAAGCGAGGGGCTGCGTTGCACTCTTTCCTCTAGGCGCCGGACGCTTTGCGACAGGTGCGCCTTTCTTGCCCTTTGTGGTCGGTTGAGAAGCTGGCGTTGCCGCTGCGTCTGCGATGTACAAGCCGGACTTAATCCACTTGTTCGTGGCGTCGTCGTAGCGCATTAGGCCGCCGGCCGACAGGGAAGCAAGCCAGCCGCTCGGTGCTGCGTAAACGTGGCGAAGATCAGTGCGCTTCAGGCCCGGGCCGAGCGTATTCCAACTCGTGCCGCCATCTTTCGTGGCGAGGAATGCATTCGTGTCAAACGTCAGAACGACAAGCGCGCGCTCCGGACGGTTCTGGTCCATCGCAACGTCGAGAATGTGCTGGTGGTGGAATCCCGTATTCGCGGCGCCGAACGTTGCGCCTGCGTCTTCAGAAATCTGCACGCCCTGGCGTTCGGTGCCGATGATGACGCGGTTCGAATTTTTCGGATCGATCAAGACAGCGTTCACGACCCACTCGACCGGAGTCAGGCGCTTCCATTGGTCGACGCCTTCGTTGGTTGTCTTCCAAAGGCCGCTGGTCGTTCCGGCATAAAGCGTATCCGGATGTTGCGGATCCTGGCGAATGAGTTGCGTACGGCGATAGGCGAACGGAATGCCCGCGTAGCGCTTCCATGTTTCGCCGGAATTCACGCTGTGGTAGATGCCGGAGCACGCGGTTGCGTGGACGTTCGACGGATTCGCTGGATCGACGATCACGGTCATGACGTCGGAATCGTCAATCATGCCCGCTTTAATGGAAGTCCAATGCTTGCCGCCGTCGTTCGTCTTCCAGGGCAGGTGATAGGTCCCGGCGTAGATGATGTTCTCGTCTTTCGGGTCAAACGCGACCGAGTCAAAATTGCGAAGGTCGTCGTGATTCGCGGGAGAGATGCGCTCCCAGGAGCTGCCGTCATCCTGCGAACGATAAACGCCGGTTAGAGAACCGGCGACGAAAATCTTTGGGTTCGTGGGAGATTGCGCGAGTGCGCGAACGGTCTCTTTTTGCAGGCCCACGAGGTGCCAGCTCCGCCCGGCATCGTCAGAGCGATAAACGCCGCCGCCACCGGAATAGAGCGTCCACGTGCTGGCATAGAGATGATTCGAATTGCGAGAGTCCACCAAAATGTGGGTAATGACGTCATCCTGCCCGACGCCGATTCGGCTCAGCAACTGCCAATGCTGGCCTTCGTCGGTGGAAGAAAAGACGTGCCCATCGGACGTGCCGAGGTAGAGCTTCTTCGAGTCTTTCGGATCTGCTTCCAGCGAAATCACGGTTCCGCCTGGAGGGCCGACCTGCCGCCAGGTCTGCGCAGGCGCGGCAACGGCCGCGGCCAATCCCAAAGCCAACACCCCAAACAATTTGCCCTTCATAAGCATGCATTCTCCCAGAGCGCAGAAGCGCTCACAAGACAGGAGTTTAGGGTAGGGAGGGCAGGGGGTCGCCTGTCCTTAAGGACAGAATCCGGGCAGATATTTATAGTCCTAGTACCCATTTTCGGGGGCGGATTTGGTGGGCAACTTCTTTCCCATTCCGGGGTTCCATCCTATGGGAGCCGAGAGTATGCTCCCGGAGATCGGCAAGGTTGGTCAGAACAGCCGGTCGCAGAACAGGGGAACGATATGAAGACCAAATCCAGCTGGGCAAGCGGCGCAGGATGGCTGCTTTCAGTGCTCGGTCTTCTCTTATTTAGCGCGCAAGCGGTCCGAGCGGACGAGGGCGATCCCCCGTCGCGCGTTGCACGCATTAGTTATACGGACGGTCCGGTATCTTTCCAACCCGGCGGCCAGGGCGACTGGGGTACGGCCCAGCGCAATGCCACGGTGACCATCGGCGACAAGCTTTGGACCGATAAGGACGGCCGCGCCGAACTGCAGGCCGGTCAGGCAGCCGTTCACATGGCGAGCATGACCGCCCTCTCTTTCCTGAATCTTGACGACAACACGATTCAAATGCGCATTGCGGAAGGCTCGATCAATTTCCGCGTGCGTGAATTGCGCGAAGGCGAAGTTTATGAAATCGACGCGCCGAACATGGCTTTCACCGTGAAGGAAGCGGGCGCGTTTCGCGTTGACGTTTCTGAAGACGGCGAGTCCACGCGCGTTACCGTGATTCGCGGTTCCGGCGACGTTTCCGCCGGCGGCCAATCGTATCCGATCAAAGCCGGCGAGCGCGGCGAGTTCAACGGAACGGAGGATGTGCGCTACAGCATCTCTTCCGCGCCGGGTCCGGATAATTTTGATCGCTGGGCGCAGGGCCGCGACGAAAAAGAAGACAATTCCACCTCCGCGCGTTACGTCTCGCGCGACACGGTTGGTTACAGCGACCTCGACGATAACGGCACGTGGGACGAAGTTCCAGAATACGGACATGTGTGGTATCCGAACTCGGTCGAAGTCGGCTGGGCGCCTTATAGCGACGGATACTGGAGCTCCGTTGGGCCGTGGGGATGGACGTGGGTTGACTACGAGCCTTGGGGCTATGCGCCGTTTCACTACGGACGCTGGGCCTATATCGGCAATCGCTGGGGCTGGTGCCCAGGATCCTATTATGCGCGGCCGTATTGGGGTCCGGCTTTCGTCGGATTCTACGGCGGAGGCGGCTGGGGCGCAGGATTCGGTTTCGGATTCGGCGGCGGAGTTGGCTGGTTCCCGCTCGGGTTCGGCGAACCGTTCTGCCCATGGTATCGCCACAGCTTCGGCTATGCGCGCAATATCAATATTTACAACACGCGCATTCGAAATGTGAATGTCTTCAACAACCGGAATTTCGGACGCAACTTTAACTACGCCTACGCGCACAACTCACGCGCAGCTACGTTCACTTCTCGCAACAACTTCACGAACGGCGGACGCGTGAATCGAGGCCAGTTCCATGCGACTGATGCGTCGCTCCGTGGCGCACACCTTGCCGACAATAACCGCGTCGGCGGATCGCCCACCCGGCAGAGTTTCTTCGGCGCGAACCACAATGAAGGGCGCGCTCCGAGGCCGTCTGCGGCAATTCAGAACCGCTCCGTTGTGGCGCGCAATAATCCGGCGCCCGGCGCTTCACACATGCCGACGCGTTCGTTCAACGCCGGCACCATGCGGCCAGCAACTGAACGCCCTGGCAATGGCGGCGCACGCGGAACGGAAAATTTCGGCAATCGTGGCCAATCGGGTACGCCGATGAGTTCCGGCCGATTCAACAATTCACCGCTGAACGGTGGAGCAATGTCTTCGCGGCAGCGCGAACTCTCGCTCGACAAACCAAATTCAAACATGCGCACCAACGCCGAAGGCAATGCCAACCGCGGGTTCAACAGCAACTCACCTCGCGGCAACGCCGGAGTGAACGGTGGGTCCAACACGCGACCAACCGGACGCACTTGGGACGCGCAGGGAAATTCCTCCGACCGCGGCCGTCCGCCTGCCGGATTCAGCGGCAATTCCTCGAATCGCCCGTCGAACAGTGGCAATTCCGGTACGCCGACCCGTGGCACCACGATGACGCACAGCGACCGTCCGCCGTGGGCGGGTAACGGCGGCAGCGGCAACGGGCCGCGCAGCACGGTGGATCGCGGCAATGCGCCGAGCAATAACGGCAGCCCTAATCGTGGGGGAAACAGCCCACGCTCCTACGAGCCGCCGCAACGCGGCAATTCGCAGCGGCCGCCGTCGAATTACAATTACAACCCAGGCAACCAGAGCCGCGGCAATTCGCAGCCGCCGAGGTCCTACAATCCGCCTGCTCCGCGTTCTTACTCTGCGCCGAGTCGCGGTTATCCGGCGCCGAGCCGCAACTACTCGGCTCCATCTGGCCGCAGCTATTCCGCGCCGCAAAGTCGCGGTGGCGGTAGCTACTCCGCGCCGAGCCGTGGCGGAGGCAGCTACTCCGCACCGAGCCATAGCTCTGGTGGCGGTGGAGGCTCCTATCACGGTGGTGGAGGAGGCGGTTCTTCTCATGGCGGCGGAGGCGGCGGAGGTTCGTCGCACACGCGCCACTAATTTACTCAACGTTTGAGCGCCTCGCGCTCATCGCATTCGAGCCCACGCCCGCAGTTCGCTGGCGTGGGCTTTTTCTTGCGCTTCAGCCGATTTCCGACCCAGCAACTCTTTCCCAGCCTGCGTGTTTTATAAAGTGACGATCTGTACTTGCTGGCCGATTTTCATTCTGGAAACTGGCAAGCGGCCCGGCAACTCGAAGATGTCTCGAAGTGCTACTTTGAAGGGAAAGAGCAAGCTTCGCGAACCAAAATTGGCCCGGTTAAATTATTCGCGGGCTTCAGGAGAGACACAAATGTTTTCCAGGCTAACGAAGTCTCTGGGTTTTCTGGCAATCGTGCTGGCCGCCACTTTAGCTATTCCCCAACTCACCTTTGCACAGGACGATCGCGATGACGATGATCCTCCTTCGCGTGCGGCCCGCCTGAGCTACACCGGCGGCGCCGTTTCGTTCGAGCCTGCCGGTACGGACGACTGGGTTACGATCGTCAATAACAGGCCGATCACCACTGGCGACAAACTTTGGACCGATCGCGATGGCCGCGCCGAATTGCGATTCAGTTCCACTGCTGTCCGGCTGGGCGGCGAAACGGGTTTTTCGTTTTTGAATCTCGATGACCGCTCCGCACAAATTCGCATCACCGAAGGAACAGTCAATATTCGCGTGAAGCGCCTCGACGAAGATGAATCGATCGAAGTGGACACGCCAAATCTCGCCTTTACTGTACTTCGCCCTGGAACCTACCGCGTTACGGTGAACGAAGCCGGCGACACGACTTTCGTGAAAGTTCGCGGCGGCGATGGCGAAGTTACCGGCGGCGGATCTTCGTACGCAGTCCATTCCAATCAGACCGGCACGTTCAGCGGTACCGACTATCTGAACGCCGATGTCCAGAACTATTACGACGACGACGATTTCGATCATTGGTGTGGCGACCGCGACCGCCGTTGGGATCGCTCCACCTCTTCTCGTTACGTCTCCGATGACGTCGTCGGATACGAAGACCTCGATGAATACGGCGGCTGGCGCCCCGTACCGGAATATGGAACGGTTTGGTTCCCGCACACGACCGTCGTTGGTTGGGCGCCTTATCGCTACGGCCATTGGGCCTACATTGCGCCGTGGGGCTGGACGTGGGTGGATGACGCACCCTGGGGCTTTGCTCCGTTCCACTACGGGCGCTGGGTAGTCGTTCGCGGAGTGTGGGGTTGGGTGCCGGTCCCGCCGCGTCCCCGGTATGTCACCGCTGGTTATGTCCGCCCGGTTTATGCTCCCGCGATGGTTGCGTGGGTTGGCGGCGCTCATTGGGGCGTCGGTGTTGCAGTTGGCGGCGCGCCAGCCGTCGGCGTGGCGTGGTTCCCGCTCGGACCGCGTGACGTTTACTGCCCGTCGTATCACGTGGGCCCGCGCTACGTAGAACGCGTGAACGTTTCCAACACCACGATCATCAATCGCACGCAGGTTACGAACGTCTACAACAACGTTTACGTGAACAAGAGCGTGAACGTGACGAACATTACCTATCAGAATCAGCACGTCAACAACGCCGTCTCCGCGACGTCACAAGCCAATTTCAGTTCCGCGCAGCCCGTTCATAGCCACATGATGCGCGTCGACGAGCGCGACATCTCGGCTGGCGTTGCGCCGACTGGACCCTCGGTTGTGCCGCAGCAGCGCAGCGTTTTGGGTGCAGGAGCGGAAGCAAGAGTTCGGCCGACAAGGCAATTCTCCGCGCGCCCGGTCGTTGCCAAGACAGCGCCGCCGCCACCTCCCGTGCCGTTTACGCGGCAACAGCAAGCCATTCAAGCTAACGGCGGGCGTCCCATCAGCGTCGCGCAAGGGCGTCAGATGGAACCGCAGAACAATCGCCCCAATGTTCGCATCGCTCCTCCTGCGCGCGAGGTAGCGCCGCAGAACGATCGCCGCAACGCGGTCGAGGATCGGCGAAATCAACCGAACCAAACGAATCCACCGGCGAACGTGAATCCGGGCAATCAGGGCAATCCTTCGAACCGCCCGAACCAGGTGAATCCGCCGGTGCAGAACAATCCGAATCGCCCGGCGACCATCACCAACGATACGATTCGCCAGGACAACCCTCGCCAGAGTAACGGCGACCGGAACAACGACCGAAACAACGATCGGAACAACGATCGGAACAACAGCCGAAACAACGACCGGCCGCCAGCGGCACGCCAGCAGGTGACTCCGCCCGTAAACCCGCAGCTTGACCAGAAGCACCAGCAGGAACTCGAGAACTTGCGCCAGCAGCAAGACCGCGAACGCCAGAAGGTCGAGCAACAGCAGGTGCAGCAGCAACAGAAGGTCCAGGAACAGCAGAATCGGCAGCGCGATCAGCAGAATGCAGAGCGTGCCCAGCAGCAGACGCAGGAACGCCAACAGAAACAATTGCAGCAACTGGAGCAGAAGCACGAAGTACAACAGCAGAAGCTCGAACAAAAGCAGCAGAAAGAAGAGCCGAAGCCACGCTCCGAGAATAAGCCGGCGAAAGAACAAAAGAATAATGACAAGCCGAAAAATAATGACAAACCACCTCACCGCTAACGCGAGGCACCGAGTCTAAGCAAAAGCGCGCCGACTAAATCGGCGCGCTTTTGCTTTTGCAATGGTTCCGTTCAGCCCGCCCTCGGCGTCGGGCCGTTCGCTGTGTTATCTTGAAAACGAATCATGGCCGCCGGTCCGCTTCCTGCAATGGAATTTCGCCGCGCGCTCGGGCATTTCGCCACGGGCGTCACAGTGATTACCGTTGAGCGCGAACCCGGCCTCGTTCATGGCATGACCGCGAACTCATTCGCGTCGGTTTCACTCGATCCTCCGCTTGTTTCCGTTTGTGTGGATCACCGCGCGCGAACGCTGCCGCTGCTCAAAGAAAAACAACGCTTTGGCGTCAACGTGCTGAAGCAGGATCAGCAGGCCTTCTCGGAATTCTTTGCGCAGATCGAACAGAGCAGGGAAGAGCAGCAGCGGATCGGCATTTCGTTTCGCTGGGCGGACGGCAGAATCCCGTTCATTGAAAATGTGCTTTGCCAGCTTTCCTGCAAGGTTTCGGGCCTGCACGTCGCGGGCGATCACACGATTGTGATTGCGGAAGTGGAATCGGCGAAATTATTCGAAGGCGAGCCACTGCTTTTCTACCGCGGACGCTACCACAGCATGCTGGAGCGAAAGTAGCCAGCCTTGATTTCAGTCTCGATTAGTGCAGGCCGCTGATCGGATCTCTCTTGACGCCATACTGGGCGCCCCAACGATCCGTCATCTCGTTGCGGATTTCCCACAGGTCCGGAAAGAATTTGTGGCGCATGCCGTCTTCGAGAATCTCCACCGGTCGACCCTTCAGCGACTTCGAGCCGAAGCCAATCGTCCGGTGAATCAGCTGCATATGCTCGTAGCGGAATTTCTGAAACAGTTCGTCGAATTCCGCGAGCGCTTCCGCCACCACGTAGGCCGGGCCGTGATCGTATTTCGAATCGTAAATCTGCTCGATGGATAGCCCATGCTTTTTCAAATAGTGCTGTTCAAACGAATTCCAGATGGGCTGATACATCTTCAGCAGCACGCGAAATCCCGGCGACTCCTGCCCGCTGCCGTTCCCGAGCCGTTGCCGGATGTCCTGATATTCCTTGGGCGACATCGTTTCCAGCAGGCCAAGCTGCTGAATCATCAGCCGTTGTGTAGCGTGCACGCGCCGGAAAAGCGTCAGCACTCGGTTCGTTTTTTCCTGCTGCAGATAATCGTCAATATCGAGCAGCGTATACGCAATCAATTTCATCCATAGCTCTTCGACTTGATGAACGATCTGAAATTGCATTTCGTCGCGATTGCACAGTTCGGAGAAATCGGACTGACACGACAGCAACGCCTTTGTGTTCAGATATTTTTCATAATCGAGTGTGCCATCGCCACTCATCATTGCGTAGAACTGCTCGCGATTCACGGGTTCCCTCCCAGATTTTGCGGGTGCACGCACTGCTGTGTAGACATTTAAGGGTAGCGCATGGAAACGAAAGTGGCGAGCGGCGTCAGTGGAATTAGTGAAAGGAGAAAGGGATAACGAACAGCGGCCGCCGAGTCGCATTGATGCCGTTTCTTGCACATCCCGCCATCGCAAATGAAGCGGGAACTCAATTCGGGACTATGATGAAGACAGCTGCGTCTCACAAAACGGAGGGACACATCATGAAACACATACAGGTGGCGCAAGGACTCTTCCTGGCTGCGTTTTGTCTAGTTTTGCCGCGCGGAGCGGCCGCTCAAGACCGAGCGTGGAACGATTGCGCGCGGCGTGCCGCCGTCTCAGCGGGAGTGTCAGAGTCCGCAATTCAAATCAGGGCGGAAGACGATGACCGCCGGAACGACACGTATATCCTGAGCTGGGAAGTGCGAAGCGACAACCCGCGACGCCAGCGCGGCTATTGCGAATTAAGCCGCAACGGCAAACGAATTGTCCGCTTCGAGACCGCTCCTTATCGAAGGGGCGGTCGGGAGGGTGGGGAGCGTGAGAATACAGCACCTTTTACGGGTTCGTATGCGCAGGTGAGAGTTGATACCGACGGAAAGGGCTACTTTTCGAGCCGTACGTTTAGAAGCGACCGGCTCGACCGGGGATATGTGGATACTCGCGACCAGACGTCGGTGACTTTGCGCGGGCGAAACGGATTTCACATCACCTTCTATGGCGAGGTGATTGACTCAGACGGCCGAAGCGAACTGACGCTTCGTATCACCTCCAGCGACCGTGGAGATGCTCGCGGGCGCGCGTCCATTCGGCTGAACCTGGACCGCAACGAGGTGGAGTGGATCAGCTTGAACGGGCGTATGGCCGACGGCGGCGAGATGAAGGCCGAGTTCAATCGAAACCGGCACTAGTCTTGGAACCGAGAAGGGCTCTTGGGCCATCCACCGGGATGGGCTCAAGAGCCCTTTGTGTTTTCAGCCACAAGACTGACGTTTTGTTCTTTAGGGCGCGGTGACGCGGGGCCGGTTGCTATAAACCGTTTTTCCGCCAGACCTGCCTATTTCGAAAATCGGAGAACCGAGAGCGTCGAGTTTGGCCTTGCCGAACGGATCGTACACGACGAAGAATACGCGGCCCCGGCTTTGCCACAGTTTCTGGAACGATGAGTTGTCTTCGAACACGGCGGGTGAGTCCGGGAAAAGAGAGCCGTACCAAAGATTGTCCGTCCGGGCGTTCAGCATATGGAGCTGTTTGCCAGTGTAAAAATTGATGCTGGATGCCTGCGAGTGCGTGCCGTCGATGACAATTGTGTCGCCGGGACGAAATTCGCGATTGATGGCGAGGGCCAGTGGCTTGGAGCCGAGCGTCGGATAAAACGTCCCGAGCGCCAGATGAACCGCGAAGAGGAACACGACCATCATTGCCGCCAGTGCGATGTTGGCGTTCGTCACATTCTGGCGGCGGCGAAACCACCAACTGGAAACGGTGCCGCCGAGGAATGCAATTCCAGTGAGAGCCAAAGGCAAGCGAAAGAGGCTCATCGATTGAGCGGTCAAGTCGAAGAGATGCCCCAGGGAAAGTGTGTAAAGGCTGGGGTTGCTGGTCAGCAGATCGACGATGTCCGCATTCGATGGCGCGGGCGGAGCGGTGACCGCGAAGAAAATCGTGATCGCAAAAACCAGGATGCCCAGAGCCAATAGAATTCCGGAACAGCTGAGACTCTGTTTGCGCGCGGGGCTAACGGCCGGCGATGCGTCTTCTTGGGCAAACCAGATTCCCGTAAGCAGCGCGAGAGCCGGCAACGAAGGCAGTACGTAATATTCCTGTCGAGTGGAGAAGCTGAAGAAAACGAGGATCGCCAACGCCCACGTCAACAAAAGCAGCGCGGCTTTCTGTTCGCGCGTCCATGTGGATCGCATGTTGAACCGCCAGAAGCGCGGCACGAGTCGAAAACCTTGCATCACGAACGGAGTCCACGGAATCATCCAGACCAGAATCAAGCCCCAGAACAAAAGGAGCGGAACCTTGTCGTAGTCGCGCGGGATTCTGGTGTTCAAGTACCGATTGATTTGCTCGTTAATGAAGTAGAACCAGAAGAAGCCCTTCGCCTGCCCTTGCGCGGGATTCTGCAGCGACGCCAGCACATGCCACGGAGCGGCGATCGCAAGGAACACGAAAAACGTCGAGACGAGGCGTAACTTGAGAAGGTGTTTCAAGTTGCCGACAAGCAGCAAATAGCCGACGAAAATCAGCGCCGGAAAAACCACGCCGATCAGTCCTTTGGTAAGGACGTTGAGCCCAGTCACTCCACCGATGGCCAAACACAAAGAGCGCGCCGGCTTTCCTTCCAGCGTTCGCACAAACAAATGCACCGTCAGCGTCAGCCATAGACAAACCATGATGTCCGGAATAAAGAATCGTGTGTAGATGTATGGCCCCACGGCAGTCGCAAGAATCAGGGCGGCGAACAGCCCCGCTTTCTTACCACCGAGATTGCGGCCAAGAAAAAACACCGAAAGGAACAGCCCAAGTGCCGCCAGGCTCATCGGCAGGCGGACCGCAAACTCATTGATTCCAAACACCGCATGACTCGCAGCGTTGAGCCAGTAAGGCAGCGGAGCCTTGTCGAGATAACGTACGCCGTCGACGTACATCGTGACGAAGTCATGACGCTCCAGCATTTCCTTCGCTGCTTCGGCATGTCTCGCGTCGGCATCGTCGAGCAAGGGCGGCGAAAACAGCCCTGGAGCAAAGATCGTGAACCAGAACAACACGATCAAGACTATGGGCCCCAAGATACCGTTTCCAGGGCTGGCCACAGTCATAACTGAATTGGAATCAGCGGGGCGAGCAGCACTACTGTCTTGGAATCCGTACGGCGATGGGCTCGGCGCCAAACTATCCACTGACTTTGTTACGAGTTGCGCCCGCATTCTTATTTTGTTCGGAGCGGCCACGCGTCACGGTATAGCGCGTTTGCCAATCATAACGTTCGTGATAGTGGCGGACTTGCAGTTCAGCAAGCAAGCCTAGCGCGACCAGTTGCACCCCAGTCAGAAAAAGGACGGAGGCAAAGAACATGAGCGGCCCGTGCTCGGTCATCACCGCGGCACCGTTGAAGATTTTTTGCGCAAGCAGCCAAAATCCGACAAGGCTGCCGGCCATTGCGGCCACGAAGCCCGCCGTGCCGAAGAAGTGCAATGGCCTCGACAAATAGTCCAGCAAGAATCTGACAGTAATTAAATCGAATAGGAATGGAAGCTTTTGCGCCAGGCCATACTTTGACGCACCGCGTTCCCGCGGCGCAATCGTGATGGGAACTTCGCAAATCTTCCCGCCCTGTTTCAGCGCCATCAACGGAATAAGCCGTTGCAACTCGCCGTATAACGGAAGCTGCGCCACCAGTTCGCGCCGGTAAGCCTTGAATCCCCCGCCAAAATCGTGAATGGGAACGCCGGAAAGCTTTGCCAAAGTCCAGTTGGCGAACCGGTTCGCCACACGAACCGCCCAATTCGTGCCGGTGCGGCTTTCGCGCCGGCCGCAAACGATATCGAATCCCTCTTCCAGTTTTGCAACGAAGCTCGGGACGTCGGCGGGGTCGTGCTGCAGGTCTCCATCCATCGTGATGAGAAAGCTTCCCACAGCGCTGTCGAATCCGGCGCAAAGTGCAGCCGACTTGCCCGAGTTTTTCCTTAGCGCGACGACCGTCAAGTGTGGATCTTGTTGCGTAAGCCCTTTCAGAACGGCGATGCTCCCGTCCGTGCTTCCATCATCCACGAATACGAGCTCATATCCGTGCCCCAGCCCCTCCATCACGCGCGTCAGTGCTTGGTGAAGCGGAGCGATATTCTCCCGCTCGTTGTAGAGCGGCACGACGAGCGAATATCGAGTCGAATTGTATTCGTCAAACACGTTGTTCCTTGAGCTCGCCGGCGTCCCATTATCCGCCGGACTCAGTGATCCGACGACCCGAATTGACGTTTCGGTTCCGTGGACCCTCCGGATTCTTCGCGATGACTCTTGATCTCTCGCAGCGAGTAAATCGGCTTGTTTTGCGATTCGTAGTAGATGCGCATGATGATTTCGCCCAATAGCCCGATAGATAGAAATTGCACGCCGCCGATGAATAGCGCCACCGCCAAAAGCATCAGCGGCCCGTGGTTGGCCATGGCGCTTTCGTGCGCCCAATACTTTACGTATCCGATGTACAGGCTGAGCAATACGCCGAGTCCGGTGGCTCCCAAGCCCAGGAATCCGAAGAACTGCATCGGCTTGGTGGCATAGTCCAGCAGAAATTTGACGATCATCAAATCGAACATCGCCGGAATCGAACGCAGGATTGTGCGCCTGCTTCCGCCCGTACGCATTTGCAAAATCTCAATCGGGACTTCCGCGATGCGCGCGCCGGTCGTACTGGCAAGCGCGGGGATGAATCGGTGCAGTTCGCCGTACAACTGAATCTCCTGCAAAATCTCGCGGCGATACGCCTTGAACGTCGTGCCGAAATCGTGCAGCTCCACGCCGGAAAGCTTCGCCATCACCCAGTTTGCCGTGCGGCTCGGCACCTGACGCATCAGCCAGTGGTCCTTGCGCGCGTGCCTCCATCCGCTGACCAGGTCAAAGCCTTCTTCAATTTTTTCCAGAAACTTGGGAATTTCCTCTGGGTCGTGTTGCAGGTCGCCGTCCATCGAAATAATCACTTCGCCGCGCGCAAAATCAAAACCTGCTTTAAGTGCCGCTGTCTGGCCGAAATTGCGCCGCAAACGAACCAGATGTACGCGGCGGTCATGTTCGTAGATATCGGACAGCACCTTGAAGGAATTGTCTTTGCTGCCGTCGTCGATGAACACCAGCTCGTACGGCTCGCCGATCGCGTCCATCACTTCCGTCAGCTTCATGTACAAAGCGGGAATGTTTTCCTGTTCGTTGAAGAACGGAACGACAATCGAGTACCGGACTAAAGATTCTGTTTCCATGCTCAATTCGCGATCTGACTGTAGTTTATCAGGCGGATACCATGCGATGCGACAGATTTTCGCACCGCCGTATCCGTAAGAATCGCTAGCTCCGTCTCACGCGAAGCCTGCAGCCGCGTGGCGGAAGCAGCGAGGTCGTCGTCAACATAACCGGGGTGGCACATCAATTCCGTCGTGCCATCCGGCAGCGTTTCCAGTAAGTCCAACACGCCGTCGCGCGAAAGCACGCCGGTTTGCGCGATCCCGCAAAAATAATCCGCTGCCTCAATTCCTGCCTTATCGGCCAGCTTCCGCGCATCACCTGAAAGCAGCTTCAGCGCGCGCGCCTGAATGCCTTGCCTCAATTTGACGCCTGCATCGCGGCCCGATTTTCCAGAAAGCGCCGCGCGCAGGGAAGAGGCTTCGCTCGATATTCGTATCGAGCTGATGCCATGTTTCTTCGCGAGCTTTACCGCGATCGGAAACAGCCCGGGCAGCATATGTACATGCTTGTGGCCGTCGAGATGAGTCGGGGAAATCCCCGCCCCGCGAATCTTTTCGATTTGCGCTTCCCATTCGCGTTCGACTTCGCCCAATTTCAGCTTGCGCCGCGCCAGTTTTAGCAGCAATTGTTCGGGCCCGCCGGAAAGTTTGCCGTGTTCATCAACCAAACTCGGCACGGCTCGCGCGGTATTCACCGGCGCGCCGTCGCTTAGATTCAAGTGAACACCCACGCCCATCGCGGGAAGGGCCCGCGAGACACTTATGCCATCGTCAAAGGCCTTGCCGTTCGCCAGCAACGATGTGCTCGTCACAATTCCGTTGCGATGCGCCTCCGCGATGCCGCGATTCACGCCGGCGGTCCAGCCCAAGTCATCCGCATTGACGATTAAATTCTTCATGTCACCTGTACTGATGCGGCCGCCCAACCTGTCCTTTCGGACAGCTATTTAGTTGCAATCCGCAGCCACTTTGTACCATTGACCGACTCTTACGCCAACTCTAGCATGGCCTAGTTGAGGAGAAGTCCCGAGGAAGACATGCAGGTCAAGACAAAAGTGTCGAAAGTAGTGGTCGAAGGCGGACGTCATTCAGAAAAGCGCCGCGGCAGCAGAATGAACTCTCGCGTTCCCGTTCGCTTGGAGTGGGATGACCAAGCCGGGTCCCGCCGTGGGCTGGACGCGCACACGCGCGTCGTCAATCCGTACGGCTGCATGATCGTCCTTCCGGAGTCTTTCTCTCTCGAACACAGGGTCGCTCTCACGAATCTTGCCACCGGCTCAAGCAACGCCGCCGTTGTCGTATGGAAAGGGAATCCCCGGCCCGAAGGCTGGGAGTACGGCATCGAACTCGTCGCGCCGGATTTGGACTTTTGGGGTTTGGAACTATGAAGCCCTCTACACAGCACAAAGTAGGCCAGGGAACGCACGTCAAGCCCGGCTTGACGCGCCCGTTGACCTCGGAAGAGCGCCGCCGCGCGCAGCGCGTCCTCCTGAGGATCGCTGTCAAGGTTCACGTCATCGGCAAGACGCAGATTTTCGAGGGTTACACGCACACGGTTAGCGCCAACGGTGCATTGATCATCATTCCGGAAGCGCTTGCGCAGGGAACCAAGATTACGATCGAGAACGTGAAGACTCAAAAAACCGTCGAAGCGACAGTGGTACGTCCGCCGCAGTTTAACTCGGACGGCTCGCTCATCCCCGTGGAATTCGGCGCCGTTTCCCCGAACTTCTGGAACATTTTCTTTCCGCCGGTCCTGAACTGAACGATTTCCGAAGCTTTTGGAAAGAGAGCTTGTCATTCCGGCGGCGAATTGTGCCGCCGGAATCTGCTTTTGTTCGCACATCTGGAATTGGGCCCAGCCGCCTACCGGACCGTAACGGTTCCGCTTCCCGTTGACGTCGCGTAGTTCGTGTCGCCGCTATACTTCGCGCTAATCGTCCGCGTGGAGCCACCACCGCCCCCGCTGTTCCCGCCGCCGCATCCGGCCAGCGTCGCCGACGCGATAATAAACAATGCCATTGCACTGTAGGCGAACGCACGGCGCGGTCCGCGCATCCGCGTCGCCAGAACGAACAACACTAGCGCAATCGCCGCCAGCAACGCCGCGAACCATTCCAGCGGCGTCCACCGCCACCGATTGTCAATGCCTACAGGTGGAAACGCCGAAATCGCCGTCGAAAGCGTCGCCGTGCACGAAGCCCCTGCAGCCGAACTCGCTCCCTTCGGTGTGCAAGTCACAGGCGCACCAAGGTTTGTGCCGCCGTTTGAGAACTGCACGGTCCCCGTCGGTCCCTGCGAAGAGTTGCTGCCTGAAGCAATCGTCGCCGTCAGCGTCACCATGCCGCCCGACACTACGCTGCCCGGAGCTGCGGCCACCTGCACCTGCGTCGCCGCCTGCGTAATGGTCACCGAGAGCGTGTTTGTGGTCGTCGAGGAAATATAGCTACTAATGGCGTCCGCCGTGTAAGTGGCAGTGATTGGGTGGACGCCGACGTTCAGCTGAATCGGCTGGTCCTCAATGAACCCGCGATTGTTAAGTTGCGCGGCGTTTGTCGCTCCGGGCGTTTGTGCATTCGGGAAATCCTTCAGCGCCGCGTTGTTGTCAAGCAGGGTCACGGTCCCCGTCGGACAGGGAAAAATGAGAGCGCTTGTACTACCCTGGCAGAACGCTCCGCCCGAAGGGCCGACGTCAATTCTCAAAATATATGGCGAACCATACTGCACCGATTGCGAAGCAGTAGACGGAGTTCCGCTTGCGCCGACAAAGCGCACGGTCACCTGACTATTCAGCTTGGGAATGTTCACGGCGACGCCAGCAGAGTTGCCGGCTGCAAACGTGCCGTCACCGCCGTAGTGTGCGACTACACTGTACGATCCAGCAGGCATGAAACTCGTACCCAAACTGTAGGATCCAGAAGAGAGCGTGGTGCGGTCGATAGTTGCGCCGGTCGCAGAGTCCTCAAACACCACCATGCCCGTTGGAGTTCCACTCCCCGACGTGACTGTGCCGCTCAGCGTTACATTTGAAGCGAACGGTCCTGTCGTGGATGACAGACTCAGAGTGGTGCTGGTCGGATGTCCGACGACCGTTGTCCAGTTTGCAAGCAGTGCCGTCACGTTGATCGAGCCCAGCCCTGTCGCCAAGTCGTAGCCCGCCGCTGTTGGAGGCCCCGCCGTAAATGCGGGCTGATTATTTGATTGCAGTACGCCGTTCCCGCCGCTCGTCGTCTTGCTGCAATTCAGCGTGCCGCCAACGCACGGCACGGCGTTGTTGCTCTTGGTAATGTCCATGAAGACGCACGTCGAAGGCTGAGTGCCCGGCGCGGTAAAGCTACTCGAATTGCAGTTCGCGAAAGTCTCAGCCTTTCCCAGTGAGTACAACACAAAATTCGCATTGCCTTGCCGCACTCCCGTCTTCTGATTCACGAGCGCCATGACTCCTGCAAAAGCCGGTGCCGAAGCCGAAGTTCCACCGACCGCCTGAAAATCATGAAACGGTGCGGTGGTCACGAACTTCGTCAGGCTGCATCCCGTATCACCCGGAATGTCCTGATCCGATTCGCACACGATGTAAAAACTCTTGTTCAATCCGTCCGCCGCAAAAAACGAAACGTCAGGCAAGTCGCGCTGCGTGTCTCCGAATCCGGTCTGGAACGGCGCTTGCGTCTTTGTGTAAACCGCGCTCGGCCCGCCACTACCTGCAACAATGTTCAGACTCGTGCTGGTTGTGGCCGTATTGCATCCCGTCAGCCCAGCGGCCGCGCAAGAATCATTCCACGGAATCTCCGGTATGTAGCCTTTGGCGGACGCGGAGGTTGGCGTCGTGTTGCAGGGAGTTCCGGTGCAAGTATTCCAAAAAGTTGTCTGATTATTCGCATCATCAAAATCCGTTCCGCCGACCGCCACGTTAAACGGCGTCGACGCCGTCCCGCTCACGGCGATTCCGTGCGTTGCGCTGCTGACGCCATTGGGGTTGTCACACCCCGCCGAGCCATTGTCTCCCGATGACACCGAAACAGTAATTCCTTCCGCAGCCGCCTGCTGCCACATGGCATTGATCAGCGCGTTGCTCTCGAACTGTTCACAGAGTCCGAAACTCACACTCATCACGGGCGCAATGTTGTTATCGATGATGTATTGCGCCGAAGCGTTTATCGCATCAACGGCATCCGTTAGTTCCTGTTCCGACACCACAAACTTAATCGTTGCACCTGGCGCTACCGCCCCCGACCATTCCACGTCCAAGTCCGCTTCACCCTCATCGCCGTAAACCAGCCCCGGGTCCGCGCCATTCAGAATAATTACTGGGTCATTCGCGGGAAGCCCGAACATCGATCGAAAATCGCGCACATCCTGTATGTTGATGTTTGACCGCCCCACGATCGCGATGGACTGCCCCGTCCCATCCGCGCCCGTCGGAATGTTGTAGATCTTTGCGAAGTCGGCTGGCCCCATCGCAAAAAACGGGCCCGTCCCATTCGCGTTGGCGTATGTAAACAGTGCGCTGGTTTCTCCAGTGAGTTCATCCCTCCGGAATTTTCCAAACCGCTTCACATGCGATTCCTTCCGGAAATTGTGCAAAGACGGAATTCCCATCACCACATTCGCCAGCGCCGCCGGAATCTTCGGCTCGCTCATATTCGCGAAATGCGCCTCGCCGCGCACATTCAATTTGTGAATCTCCGTTGCAAACGCGCGACGCACCGTCCCAACAGTCCCATTAAATTCGACAATCGTTCTTCCCTCGGAAGTCTTAACCCCCGTAAATCCCTGCGCCGCAAGCCAACTCTCCACCGCCGCAACATCCTCATCCGCCGGCCCGAACTGCGCGCCATACTCCTGTGGCGTCAGCCACTTATGAAAATTCGCCGAACCCGCATCCACCTGCTCGCGCATCAATTTGTCGAGCGCCGCCTGTTGCTCCGCGCTGCGGTTCAGCAGCAAATAAATCCGGTTTACCGGCTGCGTATTCGCAACCGCGCCTTGATCAAACTCCGCGCGTGCCAGCGGATGCACGTTGCCGCGCATCGTTACGCGATTGGACTCATCCACCGCCTGCGTCACCAGCCGCGGCTTCACGGCCTGCCCTCGCGCCGCACTCGCGCTTCCCACCGCACAAATCATCGCTGCCGCAACGACACACAACCCCTTCAGCTTCTTCATTCCCAAATTCCTCATGGAAGTTCACGCCCCGAGATTTCTCAAAGTTTTGGCGAACAACACTTACGCGATTGACCGGCTGGGCCACGCATACCTATCTCCGATTGCAAATAGGCTCGCATGGTTGCTCCGCGCCTCCGCCGGCGCTCGGCATTTCTCGACTTGCCTGAGGATTTGTTGCCACTTAGGTTAGCACAACGCCACGTATGAAGATATTTCGGCCGCGGCGCGCCGCTAAGGCAGGGAACTAAGCTGCGTCAAACGGCAGCGCCCGCAAATCCACATTCCCGCCCGAAAGAATCAACCCAATCTTCGCCGCCTGACCATCCGCCCGCGCCGGCAATCGCAAATCCGCCGCGCCTCCCGCCTGCAGCAGTGGCGCCAGCACAATCGACGACGATGGCTCCACGACAATCTTCATCCGCTCCCAGATCAGCCGCATCGTTTCAATAATTTCCGCCTCGCTCACCAGCAGCACTCCCGCCAGCTCACGCCGCAGTATCGCAAACGTCCGCGGCGCCAGCGACGCCCGCAGCCCATCCGCAATCGTGTCGCTCGCTTCGATCGTTTGCAACTCGCCGGTCTTTATCGAAAGATACGCGTCATTCGCCGCCGCCGGCTCGCATCCGAACATGCGAATCTCCGGCCTCATGTGCCGCGCGCTCAAGCAGCTCCCGCTCAACAAACCCCCACCGCTCACCGGCGCCAAAATCGCGTCCAGGTCTGGCACCTCTTCGATCAGCTCCTTCGCCGCCGTCGCCTGCCCAGCAATAATCCTGTCGTCGTCGTATGGATGCACCAGCACTGCGCCGGTTTCCGCCTGCACCTTCGCGCACATCGCCTTCCGCGCCGAAATCGTCGGTTCGCAAAACGCGATCTTCCCGCCGTAGCCTTCCACCGCGTCGCACTTCACTCGCGGCGCATTCTTCGGCATCACAATCCATGCCTTCGTCCCGCGCCACGCCGCCGCACACGCCACCGCCGCCGCGTGGTTCCCGCTAGACTGCGTCACGATCCCCCGCCGCGCCTCTTCCTCCGTCAGCGACAAAATCGCGTTCGCCGCCCCTCGTATCTTGAACGACCCCGTCTTCTGCAAGTTCTCGCACTTAAAAAACAGCCGCGCCCCCGCCATTCGGTCAAACGTGTCCGACGTCATCACCGGCGTCCGGTGAATACGCGCCGCAATCCGCCCATGCGCCGTAACAATCTCCGCCCAAGTCCGCTCAGCCGCCCGCGTGGCCGCCCCGTCACCCAAATCCTGCGTTGTCTTTGTGCTTCCCATCGCGCCCATTATCGCACGCAACTCCTAGCCAGCTCTTCCGTGTAGTTCAGGGGCTTTAGCCCCGGTAATACTTGGCACAATCGCTCTTCAATCCCCAGCCTACCAACTCCCAACTCCCAACTCCCAACTCCCAACTCCCAACTCCGCACCCTGCATCCAATAAGGCCATCCCGTCAAGGCGGCTTCCTCGTATGGCCAACGTGCCCCACCCACGACCTGTCATCCCGACCGAAGTAGCCCGGTTTTCTTCTGCGTGCGCCCTCTTTTATTGACAACGGTGCGCGCGGGGCCACGGAGCGGAGAGACCTCTCTTCGATTTCAACCATCGGCACACCTCGCTCACCTACGAACGCCAGACGAAACCTGGAGTGCAAAATCCGCTCCCTGCCCCTTCCAAACGCCCCATTTTCAACCACTTTCCTCTTGACCTGCCCCGTCCTTCTGCTACTCTAACCCTGCCCTTCCGCTTTGTAGATCGACCCGCAGTGTCCTTCCTTAGCGCGGAGGAGGTTCCCGTGGATATTTCTGAGCGCCGGCATTTGAAACGCTATAACCTTCGCACACCGTTGCGTTTTCGCGCGGTAAGCCTAGCCTCGGACAAATCTGAGCATTTTACGGAAGCCCTGAATATCTCGCGCGGCGGCTTTTACTTTGCCACCTCCGCCCCGCTTCAGGTCGGCATGCCCATCGAAGCCATGCTCCGCATGCCCACCGACGTCACCGGCCAGCCCCAGGAAGACACTCACTGCCGCGCCCGCGTCGTCCACGTCCGCAATCAACCCTACGGTGACGGCCGAATCGGCTTCGGCGCCGAAATCGAAGCCTTCCTTAGCCCCAAGTAGCGTAGGCTTCAGCCTGCGTCTTACGACCACCCAACACAATTCGGAGCTCAACGCTTCGACGGAGCAGCCAACGTAAATTTGCACGTAGGGCCGGATTTCTGAAGCCGGCCGTCTTATGCGGCTGAGTAGCGTAGGCTTCAGCCTGCGTCTTACGACCACCCAACACAATTCGGAGCTCAACGCTTCGACGGAGCAGCCAAC
>Ga0137409_10001106_pt1 | contig 29172 bp, 28 predicted proteins | sample CZODoug1_16funga_FD_122059 | JGI IMG/M metagenome (GOLD analysis project Ga0137409, IMG submission 122059) | Vadose zone soil fungal communities from Angelo Coast Range Reserve, California, USA - CZODoug1_16fungal (Hybrid Assembly) | ecosystem: Environmental > Terrestrial > Soil > Vadose zone...
GCCGGAGCCCTGCTCGCCTGGCGTCTTTCGTAGCTATCTTCGCTGGACCACATGACAACTATTCGACTGACTGCGCTCTCGCACGGCGCCGGCTGAGCCTGCAAGCTCGGCCCAGCCGAGTTGGCGCAGGTCTTGCGCCACGTGCCGCACCTGACGGATCCACGCATCCTGGTCGATGCCTCGACGCGGGACGACGCCGCCGTGTACCAGTTGACGCCGGACCGCGCGATCGTCGCGACCGTCGATTTCTTCACGCCCATCGTCGATGACGCGTACGACTTCGGCCGCATCGCCGCTGCGAACGCGTTCTCCGACGTGTACGCGATGGGCGGTACGCCGCTGCTCGCGCTCAATCTCGTCGGCTGGCCGCGCGACACGCTGCCCTACGAGCTGCTCGGGGAAGTGCTGCGCGGCGGCGCCGACATCGCAAAGGAAGCGGGGGCCTTCGTGCTCGGTGGGCACTCGGTGGACGATCCCGAGCCCAAATACGGCATGGTCGCCATCGGCGAGGTGCATCCCAATCGCATCGTGACGCTGGCGCGCGCGCGCGCGGGTGACGCACTCGTGCTCACCAAGCCGATAGGGACCGGCATCCTCAGTACGGCGCTGAAGCGCGATCTCGCCACGGCCGCGGACATCGCGCCGGCGGTGAAATCGATGACCACCCTTAATGCCGGCGCGGCGCGCGCCATGCGCGCCACCGGCGGCGGGGTGCACGCGGCGACCGACGTGACGGGGTTCGGGCTGCTGGGGCACCTGCACAACATGCTGACGGCCAGCGGTGTGTCGGCCGAGATCGACGCCGCGGCAGTGCCGCTGCTCCCCAAGGCAGTCGAGCTCGCCGAACGCGGCGCGATTCCCGGCGGTACCAAACGGAACCGCGAGGCGTTATCTCCGCAGGTGACGTTCGCTCCCGCCGTCGCGGAAGCGATTCGTGTGCTGCTGTTCGACGCGCAGACGTCGGGAGGGCTGCTGATTGCGGTGGACAACGATCGCGCGAACACGTTGCTCGGGGCACTGGAGCGCGAAGGGACGCCGGCCGCGGCGCGGATCGGCCGCCTCACCCGGGGCGTCCCCGGCGCGATCACCGTGAGCTGATGCTCGTGGCGGCAATTCCCGAGTACCGCTCTCTGAGTCCCGACGCGCTGGATGCGCTGGAGCGCGCCGTGCGCGAGCATCGCCGGGTAGCGCTCAAGCGTCGCGGCACCGAATATGTCGTTGTGGCCGAGCGTCTTGAAACGAGCGGGCGGGATGACGTGCTGGCAGGGCGGCTGCCGATGACCGGCGAGCTGCTGAGGTTCCAACTCCGCGATCTGGAGAGCTTCGCGGTGCTCCCCTGAGCACCGCCACCCACCGTGTTCACACGCCTGCTGATCGGCCTGGACGGGAGCCCGAGCGCCGACGAAGCGCTGGAGCAGGCGGTCATGCTGGGTCGACGCTTCAATTCCAAGCTGGTGGTCGCTCACATAAAGGAGACGCACGGGCTGGGCCGGCGCGCGTCCGATTCCGGGGAGCTGCTGCAGCGGGCAGAGGAGCGCGTCAAGGATGCCGGGCTCAGAGTGAAGACGATCTTGCAGCACGGGAATCCGGACACGGAGCTGGCGGCTCTCGCGCGGGACGCGGACACGATTTTGGTGGGGCGGCGTGGGCGATCGTCCCAGGCGGATGCGCTCGGCAAGACCGTCACCTCACTGATTCGTATCACCGACCGCTGTGTGATCGCGTGCGCCAGCAAGCCGTCACCGATGAATACCTGCGCGATCGCGTACGACGGCCGCGAGACGGCGCAGCGCGCGTTAGCGCTGGTGGCGCGGTTTGCGAGCGTGACGCATAGCACCGTGCACCTGATTCATGCGACGATCGATCCTGCGATCGGCACGATGGTGGTCGGCGGGGCCGAAGCCGTGCTGTCGCTGGAAGGCGTGACGTTCGTCACGCACATCGAGCACGGCACGCCCGGCGCGGCGGTCGCGCGCGTCATCGAGCAGACGAAATGCGATGCGCTGTTCGCCGGGGCGCACGTGGGATCGGGACGCAAGAGCGACGTAACCGTGTCGCACGCCGAGGAGATCCTGCAACACACCGACATTCCCGTGGCGATCCAGCCATGACCGCGCCCTTCGTCCTGGTGCACGCCGATGAGAGCTGCCTCGGCAACGACTCGACCAAGCCGAGCCGCGGCGGCAATGCGGCGCTGATCGAAGCGCCTGCGGGGGACAGCGTCGCACGCTGGGATTTCTTCGAATGCGCTCCGCAGACGACGAACAACAAGATGGCCATCGCCGGCGCCATCGGGGCGCTCGAGTGGATCCGCCGTCAGTGGCGCAGCGCCCAGGTGCGGTTCATTTCCGATTCCGAGTATCTCGTGAAAGGCATGAACGAGTGGCGCAAAGATTGGGAAGCACGCGGCTGGCGCCGCAAGACGGGGGCGCTCGAGAACGCGGACCTGTGGCAGAAGCTCGCGCAGGTGGCGGCCTCGCATTCCGTCGTCGATTGGCGCTGGGTCCGGGGCCACAACGAGCACGTGAAGAACGAATACGCCAACTTCCTGGCGATCCGCGCCGCCGACCGGCAGGAGCGCTCCAACGGTCTCACCCCGTCGGGCTTCGACACCTGGCTCGCGCAGCAGCGCGCGCGCGGCAAGTACCTGGACTTCGACCCCGATAAGGAGCTGCATGAGCGCATCAAGTAGGGACCACGTCGCAGCCGCCGATCAGTCTGTTGCCGTCGACCGCATACCGCTGTACGAGGTGTACATGCGGATGGCGGAAGAGCTGGCGAAGCGCTCGACGTGTGCGCGCCTGCAGGTGGGGACCGTCGTCACCGATCAGCGCCTCGAGAACGTCCTCGCGATCGGTTACAACGGCAATGCGCGCGGCCTCCCCAACAAGTGCGACTCCGCAGTCCCGGGTAATTGCGGCTGCATTCACTCGGAGATGAACGCGCTGGTGAAGGCGCCGGGCAACGTGCGCGACAAGGTCGTCTTCGTGAGCGCCTCGCCCTGTGTGATGTGCGCGAAGCTGATCATCAACTCCGGCGTCACGCACGTGTTCTATCGCAAGGCGTATCGCGATCCCTCGGGGGTGGAAGTGCTGCAGCAGGGTGGGATCGTCCCCGTGCTCTACGACCGCTGGATGAGCGCGTGGCGCAACGGTGGATGAGTTAGATCGTTTGTTTGGATTGCTGGTCGCGGCACTCGCGCGCGAGACGCGCGTTGCGGTCCCCTTCCCCGCCTCCGACGTATACGAGCGGCTCGTGCCGTATCGCGCCAACCGCGCTCGGCTCAACGTCGCGACGCACCAGGACTACGAGATGGCGGTGCTGCGGCTGCTGGCGGGCGAGCGCAACTACGTGCAGCTCGAGCCCGAGAATGTGCGCGACGCGATGCAGCGCGAGATCGCGACGATCAACCCCGACCCGGCCTACTTCCGCAGTTTTCCCGAGGCGCAGGTGATGGTGAACGGCCACGCCGCAGAGCGGGTCTTGATGGCCGATCGCGCCTACGCACCCCCGACGGGCCTCGACGAGGATGAGCTCCTCGATACGACGGGAGAAAACCCGATTCCTCCCGCCGCTCAACCGCTTACAGCACACCCGCCCCCGCCCCCCGTGCGTCCGTCCAGATTTCGTGTCGCCCGACCGCCCGATATGCTGTCGGAGCAGCAATGCGAGTACTGCGGCGGCGTCCTGCCAACGAACCGGGACGTGCGTTTCTGCCCCCATTGTGGCCAGCCGCAGGAAGGGGATCTCAAATGTGCGGGTTGTAGCAGTCCGCTCGACGTCGGCTGGGCGTACTGCCTGGCGTGCGGCCGGCCGACGGGATTCGAATGAAGGTTGCGGTGATTGCGGGGGACGGAATCGGACCAGAGGTCATCGAAGCGGCCATTCCCGTTCTCGACCGTGCCGCCGCGAAGCATGGCTTTGCTCTCCAATGGGAACGCCTGCCGTATTCCGCTGAACACTATCTGAAGACAAAAGAGACTCTCCCGGACAACGCTCTCCAGCATCTCCGCAACGATGTCGGCGCGATCCTGCTGGGCGCGCTCGGCGACCCTCGCGTTCCGGGGAACGAACACGCGCGCGACATTCTGCTCGGTTTGCGATTCAAGCTCGATCTGTATGTGAATTTTCGGCCCGTGGAGCTGCTGCACCCCGACTTGACGCCCCTCCGCAATCCCGGCTCCATCGATCTCGTCATTTTCCGCGAGAACACGGAGGGCCAGTACCTCGGACGCGGCCGCTCAGCAGGCGATGAGCACGTCGCGGAGGAAGTCAACACGGGAAAGGGAGTCGAGCGCATCATTCGCGCGGCCTTCGAGTGGGCAAAGTCCCATGGCAAGAAGCGCGTGACGATGAGCGACAAGTCGAACGCGATTCCCACGCATCGCGTCTGGCAGGACCGGTTCAAGGCGATATCTCGCGAGTACCCCCAGATCGCCGCCGAGCATCGGTATGTCGATGCGCTGGCGCTGGAGCTGGTGCGCGAACCGCAGCGCTTCGAAGTCATCGTGACCAACAACCTCTATGGTGACATCCTCTCCGATCTGGGCGCGGGGCTGGTGGGCGGGCTCGGCCTCGCCGCCAGCGCAAATCTGCACCCCGGGAGCCGCCAGGCGCTGTTCGAGCCGGTCCATGGATCGGCGCCGCCCCTCGCCGGTAAAGGAATCGCGAACCCCATGGCGGCTATGTTGACAGGTGGCTTGATGTTCGAGCACTTTGGCCATTCCGCCGCCGCAGCGGACCTCAAGCGAGCCGTGCGGGCGGCGCTTGCGGCCGGTGTTCGGTCTCCTGACCTCGGCGGGAGCGCCGGCACGCGAGCGGTAGCGGATGCCGTGCGCGCGTTGATTTGAGCGCTGGTTGATAGACCTTGCGTTTATTTGTGGGGTAGAGCTAAAGACTTAATTCCGTCCTGCGAAGGAATGAGTGGTTGTATGCCACCACTTCCGCTGGCGAAAATTCTGAACGTCGCCCTACCATCGCTTTCGGGCGAAGCACGTGCGGTCGTCGACGTGCTGGCGTGCAAGAACGGGCTCCTCCCCGCAGCAGGCGACGTCGCCACATTCGTAGGACTCCGCACGCGTCACCAGGTTGCCCGGACTCTGCGACGCGCCAGCCTTCCGCCTCTCGAAGAGCTCGCCGGTTGGACACGCCTGTTTTACTGGGTCCTGCAGTCGGAGCAGACGGGCGCATCACTGCTCGCTCTGGCGCGCGAGTCCCACATCGAGCCCGCCACATGCTATCGCCTGGTGCGCCGCCTGATGGGACAACCGTGGTCGCACGTGCGGCGCGGCGGCATTGCCGGCGCGATTTTGCGGTTTCGCACGATCTGGAAGGACATCGGGATGCACGAGCTCGCGCTGCGGCCGTACATGCAGGCGGCGGCGCGGCGCACGGGGAGTTTCGTGGCACGCGCCGCGCGAGCTCCGGCGATCGAGCCGCTGCCCCCGCCTCCGCCACGCAAGCCGCGGGGAGTCTTGGGAGCACGGTTGCAAATCGGCGGCTACCCATTCGACGTCTCTGTCACGCCCGACGGGACCGGCTGGCTGACACGCACGCACGCAGCCGTCCTCCAACGCGTCCGGCTCGAGCCACTCAGCGAGATGAACGCCATTCCCGTCGGCGTCGCGCCGACGCGAATCGTTCTCGCACCATCCGGGGACCGCGCCTGGGTCACGAACCAGTTTACCAAAGACGTCGCCGTCGTCGATCTGGTGTGGGGACGCCGTACCGGCTCGATCGCGATGGAAGGCGATCCGCTCGGCGCGGGGTTGTCCCCCGATGGTCGCATCCTCTACGTCACCACGAACCTCGACCGCTTGTGTGCCTGTGCGCTGTCCGACAACAGCGGCCGCGTCGTCCGGTCAGTCGCCCTTCCTCAGGCGTGCGCTGAGCTGGCGGTTCACCCGGCGGGGAATCGCGTGTACGTACCGACCTGGAAAGCGGGCGGTATCCTCGAACTGGATGCACGCAGCCTCGCGACCCTCCGATACTATGAATTGGGGGGCCAACCGCTCGGCATCGCCCTCTCGCGCGACGGGTTGCGGCTGTATAGCGGCAACGAGCGTGGCTGGCTGGATCTCGTCCATCTGCCAACCGGACAGATCGTGCGACGGAAATTCGCGACGCCGGCAGACGAGGTTGCGCTCACGCCCGATCAGAGCGTCGTGTACGCCAGTTTGCGGACCGCGGGTCAGGTCGCGATGCTGGACGCGCACACTCTGGAATGCGTCGGTACTCTCGAGCCCGGTGGGTTGCCGCGTCACATCGCGTTCGACAAGCTCGGCAGCCTCGCCATTGTGGCCAACGAGGCCGGATGGGTAGACGTCGTGCGGTGACGTTCGCATCGACAAGCCGGCGCCGGAACCTGAGCGGCGGATGGGGAACAATCCCGTCCGCCGCTCGTGTTTTGCGGTAACGACCTACCGTCGCACCGACTGCAAGCTCATATTCCGCCCACTTACGATGGAGTTCCTCTCATGAAAACCCAGGGTGCCACCAAGGACGTCGTCTTCCTGTCGGGTGTACGGACAGGGTTCGGGTCTTTCGGCGGCTCTTTGAAGGACTTATCGGCCATCGAGCTGGGCGCCGCCGCGTCCCGGCATGCCATCCAGCGCTCGGGCGTTCCCGCGAGCGACTTCGGCCACGTCGTGTTCGGCAACGCGCTCCAGACATCCGCGGACGCCATCTACATGGCCCGCCATGTCGGGCTCAAAGCCGGCCTGCCGATCGAGACGCCGGCGGTGACGGTGAATCGGCTGTGCGGCTCCGGCTTCGAGGCGATCACGCAGGGCGCGCAGTTGATCCTGTTGGGCGAAGCCGAAGCAGTCCTGGCCGGCGGCGCCGAGTCGATGAGCCAGGCACCGCACGTCGTGCGCGGAGCGCGTTGGGGACTCAGGCTCGGCCCGGCGCCACTGGAAGACTTGTTGTGGGAAGCGCTCAAGGACCCGCAATGCGGGTTATCGATGGCCGAGACTGCCGAGGGCCTCGCCGAGAAGTACAAGCTCACCCGCAAGGAAGTCGATGAAGTGGCCGCTCTGTCGCAGCAGCGGGCGAAGCAGGCGTGGGACGCGTGCGCCTTCCAGGACGAGGTCGTGCCGGTCACGATCAAGGTGAAAGGGAAGGAAGTCGAGTTTCGCGCCGACGAGCACATGCGGCCCGATACGACGCTCGAGATCCTCAGCTCGCTGAAGCCGTACTTCAAGAAGGACGGCCTCGTCACGGCGGGCAACGCATCCGGTATCTCGGACGGCGGCGCGGCGACGGTGCTGGCGAGTGAGGAGTACGCCCGGAGCCACAGTCTCAAGCCGCTCGGCCGATTGGTCGCGTGGGCCGTGGCAGGCGTCGAGCCAAAGTACATGGGCATCGGGCCGGCGCCCGCTGCGCGCAAAGCGCTGGAGAAGGCGAAGATGAAACTCGAGCAGATGGATCTCGTCGAAGTGAACGAAGCCTTCGCGCCGCAATATCTCGCCGTCGAGCGCGAGCTGGGACTCGATCGCACGCGTACCAATGCCTGCGGCGGAGCGATCGCCATCGGTCATCCGCTGGCGGCGACCGGGACGCGCATCACGATCCACCTGTTGCACTCATTGCGTCGAGAAAAGAAGCGCTTTGCGCTCGGCTCGGCCTGTATTGGAGGCGGTCAGGGCGCCGCCGTCATCGTCGAGGCACTGTGAACGAAACTCTCGTCATCGCGATCGGCGCGATCGCGCTGTATCTCTTCTCGGGATTGCGGGTGCTGCGCCAGTACGAGCGCGGCGTCTACTTTCTGCTCGGGCATTTGCGCCCCACCAAGGGCCCCGGCCTGATTTTCCTGCCGCCGGTGCTCGCCAAGATGCAGAAGGTCTCGCTGCGCGTCATGGCGATCGACGTTCCGCCGCAGGACGTGATCACGCGCGACAACATTTCGATCAAGGTCAACGCGGTGTTGTACATGCGTGTGAAGACACCGGAGAAGGCGGTCGTGGCGGTCGAGAACTATCTCTACGCCACGAGCCAGCTGGCGCAGACGACGCTGCGCTCCGTGCTGGGCGAGACGGAGATGGACGAGCTGCTCGCCAACCGCGACAAGATCAACGCGATCCTGCGGCAGATCATCGATACCCGGACGGAAGAATGGGGCGTCGAGGTCTCGGCGGTCGAGGTGAAGGACGTGGATCTGCCGCCCGAGATGAAGCGCGCCATGGCGCGGCAGGCGGAGGCCGAGCGCGAGCGGCGCGCCAAGGTCATCAACGCGGAAGGTGAGCTGCAGGCGGCCGAGAAGCTCGCGCAGGCCGCGCACATCATCGGCCAGGAGCCGGCGGCGATTCAGCTGCGCTACCTGCAGACCGTCAACGAAATCGCTTCCGAGAATAATTCGACCACGATCTTCCCCATCCCTATCGATCTCTTCAAGGGCTTTATGGAGCGCATCGCGCCCTCCGACTCGGGCAAGCGCGCGCTCCCCGAGAACACGTCGAGAGAGCGCCTGCCGGCTCCCCGGAGCAAGGGGAAGGCAAAGGTCTGATGGGGAAGGATCTCATCAGTCAGGACGCGCTGGACCGCATCATCAAGCGCGCCGCCGAGCTCCAGGCCGGCGAGCACGATGTTGGCGAGGGGTTGAGCAAGGACGAAGTCCTCGCGCTCGGCAAGGATGTCGGCATCCCGAACCGCTATCTGCAGCAGGCGCTGCTCGAAGAGCAGACTCGATCGCTGGTCGAAAGCGGCAGCGGGTTTTGGGCCTGGTTGACTGGCCCTCGCGTCCTCACGGCACAGCGGGTCGTTCCGGGCGACCGGGCGACGGTGGAACGAGCTCTGGCCCGCTGGATGGAAGAGGAAGAATCGCTGCAGGTGAAACGGCGCTATCCCGAGCGCACTACGTGGGAGCCGAGAGCTGGAGCGATTGCGAGCATCCAGCGCGCTCTGGGGAAGAAGGGGCGCCGCTATTCCCTCGCCAATGCGGACGAGATCGCGGGACAGGTGACCCAGCTGGAGCCCGGCTTCTGCCACGTCGGCTTGTCTGCGGACGTGGCGCCGCGTCGCGGCCGCCGCATTCAAGGCAGCGCGGTAGTCGTTGCACTTGGAGTCTTCGTGAGTGCGGCTTTTGCGACGTTCCTCGGCCCCATCGGCCTGCTGCCTGGGGCGGTGCTCACCCCCACGTCCATGCTGATCACGCGCCATCACCGGGTGGACAATGAGCGCGTTCAGATTTCGCTCGAGCAGGTGCTCGACCGGCTCGAGCGCGCCGAGATTCGTGATACTCCCTCGTTACCGGGGACGCATCCGCTCATCAAGATCGCGGAAGAAGTCCGCAAGGCGTTCGAGAACCCGCGCCCGCGTCCACGCGGCCGCTAGGAGCATCATGACCGACATCAAGCGAGTTGGTGTGCTCGGTTGCGGCCTGATGGGGAGCGGGATCGCACAGGTCGCGGCGAGCGCGGGCTATGAGACAACCGTTCGTGACGTCTCGAAAGGGATCCTCGATCGCGGCCGGGCCGGCATCGAGAAGTCGCTCGACAAATTCGTCGAGAAGGGCAAGCTCCAGGCCGCGGATCGCGACGAGATTCTCAAGCGGCTGACGTTCACGACGGCCGTTCCGGACCTCCGCAAATCGGACATCGTCATCGAGGCGATCACCGAAGACCTCGCCCTCAAGAATGCTCTCTTCCTGGAGCTCGACGGCCTGTGTGCGGCGGGGACGATCTTTGCGTCGAACACCTCCAGCCTCACGATCGCGGAGATGGCCGCGGCTACGAAGCGCGGCGACCGCTTCGTCGGCCTGCACTTCTTCAATCCCGTGCCGCTGATGCCGCTGGTGGAGGTCGTGCGCACCGTGACGACATCCGAAGCGACGTTCAAGCGCGCCTTTGCGTTCGCCGCCTCGCTCCGCAAGGAGCCGGTGGCGGCGAAGGACAATTCCGGCTTCATCGTCAACCTGCTGCTCGTGCCGTATCTGCTGGACGCAATTCGCGCCGTCGAGCGGGGCGTCGGGAGTGTGCCGGACATCGACAAGGCGATGCAGCTGGGGTGCGGATATCCGATGGGGCCGCTGACGCTGCTCGACTTCGTCGGGCTCGACACCACGCACAACATCGCCGAAATCATGTTCAAGGAATACCGCGAGACCCGCTATGCGCCGCCGCCGCTGCTCAAGCGGATGGTCCTCGCGGGGATGTACGGCAGGAAAAGCGGAAAAGGATTCTACGACTACTCGGCCAATCCACCCATCGTCAGCAACCTGGGACTCTAATGCTCGGCTACGACGCCCCCCGCTGGCACGCCGTACTCAACGATCTCCCCGCCGCACTGCTGCTCGTGGCGGTGCTGTTCGATCTCGCGGCGGCGGCGACCAAGCGCGAGTCCCTGGCGTGGGCCGGCATCTGGACGCTGTGGGCGGGCGTGATCGGCGGGTGGGCGGCCGTCGTTGCCGGCAAACTCGCGGAAGGCGCGATCGAGCACGGTGAGGCGATCCACGAGATCATGGAGAAGCACGAGACGATGGCGCTCCTGACGATGAGCCTTTTCACCATCGTCCTGATCTGGAAGATGGCGCGGCGTTTCCAGATGCCGTCGCAGGAGCTGGCGCTTACGCGCGCGCTCAGCGTCGTCGGCTTGGCGGGACTCATCTGGACCGCGGTGCTGGGCGGCCGGCTGATGTTTCAGCACGCGGCGGGCATCCCGACGCAAACCCTCCAGGCCGAGATCCAAGACCGGGCCGCCGGGCACGCGCACGAGGAGGGCGCCGACACTACCAACGCGACCCACACGCACCCCCCCGGCACACCGCCGCATACCCATTAATTCGAAATTCGAAATGCGAAATACCCTTGTCGCCTTCGTACTTCTTCTCACGGCCTGCACGCCGACCACAACCCGCCCCTCGTTCGCGCCCTTCCCCGAGGCGCTGCACGCCGTCATCAACGCGTCGCCCGGGGTGGTCACGGAAGCCGCGCGAACACTGCTCATCGCCGATACCGTTCCGGTCCGTTTCGCGAGCACGCCCGACGCCTGGCTCGAGACGCGAGAGTTCGCGGGGACATACAAGCTCCGCCTGTGGGCTGATCCTGACGCGCCGGGGAAAGCGCGCGTCACAATTGAGGCGGTGTACCGTCCCGCAGAGGATCCGTCACGTATGCCGCGCGATCTCGAGCACGCAGCACCGCCCGGGTCTCCGGGTCTGCTGCGCGCCGAGCGGCTACTGGCTGCGTTGAAGGAAAAACTCGGAGTCACGAACTACTAGGAAGCCACTAGCCCCTGCACCCATTTTTCCAGCTGCTCGAGGTCGATCGCCGCGTCGCGGCACGGCCCGTTGGGCAGCTGCATGGTCAAGCCGAGGACCGGGAGCTTGCCGGCGACGTCCCGCAGGCCGGTCATCATGTCGCGCTCGCACGCGACCGCGACGACGGCGCGCGGACGGCGCTCGCGAATCACCCGTCGGGCCAGCTGCCCGCGCGTCGCGACGAACACCGGCACCTCGTAGCGCCCCGCGATCGCCAGCACGCCGTCCAACGCCTGCTTCGATAAACAGCGCGGAATGAGCACCAACAGCTCGCCCTTCCCAACTCTCCGGCCACGCCGCTCAGCCATGGTGTTGTAGATGTCGATCGCGGCGTGCTCGACCCAATCACGCTTCCCAAACGCGCGCGCGATCAAGGACGTGTAGTTCATGAGCTGGAGGTAGGGGCCGCGCTCCATCAGGCGCTCGGGCAGGAGATTCCTGCCCGAGTAGTAGGACGCGGCGAGCACGCTCAGGTACAGCGTCTGGAGTCCCGCCAGAACCCCCAAGGTGATCCACAGCGCCTTGGGCAACGGTGCCCACACCGCTCCCAGCCGCGGGCCGATCAGATATAGAAGAAGCGCGACGGCAACGGTCGCGGCCACGACGGTCAGCGCCGCGAATCTGAAGAAGAGCCCCGGCGCCGCGGAGAAATCGCCGCCGCGAGGCAGCGGGCGGCCGTTCCACTCGTCCCACTCATGGCCCAACCGCCGATCCACTTCGATATGGATAAGCTGGGCACGGGGCTGAGCCGGAGGGGGGGCGGTCTGAGTAGCAGCCATCGGGAAACGAAGCTTCACGTTGCGGTCCGCCGGTGTCAAGTTTGGAGCGTGTTAGTGACCGACCCTCGTGTCCGCGCGGCGTATTCGGAGGGCGCGGGAGTCTATCGGATCGTGCCCGCCGCCGTTGCGATTCCAGAGTCCACTGCCGACATCGCAGCGCTGCTCGATCACGCCGCCAGCTCACGCACCGCCCTCATCCCCCGCGGCGCCGGCAGCGGCATGCCGGGCGGCAACGTCGGATCGGGAACGATCGTCGATCTCAGCATCGGCTTCGCTGATTTGGAGGTCGATCCGCACAACCGCCTCGCGCGGGCCGGCGCATCGGTCACCTGGGCCGACGTGAACGACGCCGCCCAACCGTACGGGCTGCGTCTCCCCCCCGATCCTTCCTCAGGCGCGTTTGCAACGAGTGGTGGCATGGTCGCCACGAACGCCGCTGGGCCGCGGACGGTGAGATACGGCAGTGCGCGGAAGTGGGTCGAAGCGCTGGAGGTTGTCGGCGCAGACGGAAAGGTCAGAACGGTGAAACGGGGAGCAGGGAGCGGGGAGCGGTTCACGCTGTCCGACTCAGCCTCCCGACTGGTCGCCGAGCGATTCCCCAAAACAAAGAAAAACTCCTCAGGCTACGCTCTCGATCAGTTCGCCACATCAGGCGACGAGCTCGATCTGCTGATCGGCTCCGAAGGCACGCTCGCGATCGTCACCGCGGTGCAGTGGCGGCTCGATGCGATTCCTCCCGACGTCGCCGGCGCGGCGTTGGGGTTCGCCGATCTCGGCGCGATGACCGAAGCCGTCCCCTATCTCGTGTCGCTGAAGCCGTCGGCGCTCGAGCTGCTCGACAGCACATTGCTGCAGTTCGTGCCGGAGGCCCCCGCGGTCGCCTGCATGCTCCTCGTGGAGTTCGAACGCGAGACCGCGGCGGCCGTGCGCGGGGTCGTCGGCGATGCCGTCCGCGGGCTGAAACAGTCCGTCACATACGTCGAGACCGCAGTAGATCGGGCCGGGCTGCAGCAGCTGTGGAACGTGCGGCGCCTTGCCTCTCCGGCCCTCGCCCGCCTGCCTCCGTCGCAGCGTTCGCTGCAGGTGATCGAAGACGGGTGCGTGCCGCTCGACTGCCTCGGCGACTACATCACCGGTCTCAGGGCCGCCGCGGAGCGTCGTGGCATCCCGGTCGCGATCTTCGGGCACGCGGGCGACGGGCACGTCCACGTGAACGCCCTGCCCGACACCACGCGCGACGGCTGGCGTGACGCGCTGCAGCACTTGTTCGACGACGTCACGGAGCTGCTGCTCGGTCTGGGCGGGGTGCCGTCGGGTGAACACGGCGTGGGCCGCCTGCGCGCGGGCGTGCTGGAGCGATTTTATGGAAGCGAAGTGATGGCGCTGTTCCGCGACGTGAAGCGCGCGTACGACCCGCTGTCGATCCTCAATCCCGGTGTTATCATTCCCGCGACCGACTGGTCGCCGCTCGCCACGCTGAAGGTCGGCGACGGCGCCCCGGCGATCCCCGAAGACATCGCCACGCGACTACGAGAAGTGGAGCGCAGCGCCGCATGGGCTACACCGAAACTCGAATTGGCTCACTAGTCCCAATGGAAGTCTTCCGCGTCCCCCGTGTCACCCTCATCGCCCGCCCGCAGTTCATCGAGCCGGAGCATCTCGCCGTGCAATGGCGGGGCGAGGCGAGCGACGGCGAGCGCATCGCCGAGTACGCCGGGCGGCTGTGCTACATGAGCCAGCACAATCCCGTCCACCGCACCACCGCCGAGTATCTCGAGAACATCAAGAAGCAGGGACACGGCTCGGTGCTGGAGCACGCGGTCTACGTCCTGCTGATCGAGGGGATCTCGCGGTCCTGCTCACACGAGCTGGTGCGCCACCGCGCCGGGTTCGGCTACTCGCAGATCTCGCAGCGCTACGTGGACGAGTCGCACGCCGCCTTCGTCATGCCGCCCGCCGTCGCCGGCGATGCGAAGCTCGAAGCCGAATGGCAGGCCCAGGTCACGGAAGCACAGGCGGCGTACGTCCGGTCGGTGGAAGGGCTGATGCAGCGCTACGAGTGGGTGACGGACAAGGTGCACCGCCGCAAAATGGCGCGCGAAGCGGCGCGGAGCGTGCTGCCGAACGCCACCGAAGTGAAGATCGTCGTGTCCGGGAACGCGCGCGCATGGCGCACGATGCTCGAGCTGCGCTGCGGCGAGGGCGCGGAGCTCGAGATTCGGCGGATGGCGATCGCGGTGTTGCGACTGCTGCAGCAGGAAGCGGGTGCGTTGTTCTCCGATTTCGACATCTACGTCGGCGACGACAAACAGGAGTCGGCGCGCGTCACCTATCACAAGGTCTGACGCAAAAATATTTTTTCTCGACGCATGATGAGTCTTGCGCATCCGTTCCGCATTTCGTATTCTGGTTTCACATGCGGATCGGTCTCGCATACAATGAAAAACCCGACGCCACGCCCGCGTCGGACGCCTACGCGGAATGGGATGACCCATCGACCATCGATGCGGTCGACCAGGCGCTCGGTCTCTTTGGCAGCGTCATACGGCTCGAAGCCGACGAATTGTTCCCACAAAAACTTTCGCTCGCACGCCCCGACATCGTCTTCAACATGGCCGAAGGCCTGCACGGGCCGTGTCGTGAATCGCACGTGCCGGCGCTGTGCGAGTACCTCAACATTCCGTATACCGGCTCCGATCCGCTGACGCTGGCGCTGACGCTGCACAAAGGACGCACCAAGGAAATCCTCGCCTATCGCGGCGTGCCAACGGCGCCGTTCCGCGTGATCGAGCGGGCGTCGGACCTGGAGCGTATGCCCCTGCCCTTCCCGTTGTTCGTGAAGCCCGTGGCCGAGGGGTCCGGCAAAGGCATATTCGTCAATAATTTGTGCGAGAGTCCCGCGCAGCTCGCGGAGCGCGTGCCCTTCCTCTTAGATCGCTACGAGCAGCCCGTCCTGGTCGAGACCTATCTCCCGGGCCCCGAGTTCACGGTCGCGATCCTCGGCAACAATGGCGACGTGCGCTGCCTGCCGATCGTGGCATTCGATTTCGCGACGCTGCCTCCCGGAGTGCCGCCGGTCTACGGATACGAGGCGAAGTGGATTTGGGACACGCGCGAGCATCCGCTCGAGATCTTCCAATGCCCGCCCTCCGGCGTCGCCGAATCGCTGTGCCGTGAGACGGAGCGGGTGGCGCTCGACGCCTATCGCGCCCTCGGCTGCCGCGACTGGTGCCGCGTCGATGTGCGCGTGGACCGCTTCGGCGTGCCCAACGTCGTCGAGCTGAATCCGCTGCCCGGGATCATTCCCGACCCCGCCATGAATTCGTGCTTCCCCAAAGCGGCGCGGGTCGCCGGGTATGGCTACGACGAGCTGATTCAAGAAGTGGTGCGGCTCGCCTGGAAACGCATTACCGGACGTGCCATCCCGGAGGCCGCGGGGGCGGCGGCGGCCAGCGCGTGAGGGTCGTCATCCTCTACGACCCCGGCGCCGATGATTGGACCGCCGAGGACGTCGCCGGTGTGATGCAGGCGGTCGACGACATCGCCCGCATCTTCGCTGCGTTGAGCCATCAGGTACAGCGCGTTCCCGTACGCCACGACATGCGCTGGTTCAACGCCTGCCGTCGCGCCGATCTCGTCTTCAATCTCTGCGAAGGCGTGCGCGGCGTCGCGCAGTGGGAAGATCACGTCGTCGGGACGCTGGAGCTCGCCGGTATCGCCTACACCGGCTGCGGGCCGTGGACCACGGCGGCCTGCCGCCGCAAGGCGGTCGCCAACACGCTGCTGGAACGCGCCGGGTTGCCGGTGCCGCGCTGGACGATCGCGCAGGGGAAGATCGAGGATGACTTCCCGCTGCCCGCCATCGTCAAGCCCGCCGCCGAGGACGCCAGCGCCGGTCTCGACCGCCAATCGGTCGTCAGCGACCGCAAGAGTCTCAAGGCCCGCATCGCCGCGATGACGGAGCAATTCGACGAGGTGCTGGTCCAGCAGTACATCCCGGGACGCGAATTCAACGTCGGCATCGTGGGCGATCGCACGCTGCCGATCGCCGAGATCGATTTCAGCACCATGCCCGACGGCACGTGGCCGATCCTCACCTATGCCGCCAAGTGGCACGTCGGATCGCCCGAGGACCTGGGCAGCCGTCCCGTCTGTCCCGCGCAGATCCCACAGCGCTTTGCCGAACGGCTGTGCCGGCTCGCGGAGACGGCCTGGCGTGTCGTGCAAGGCAAGAGCTACGGGCGTGTGGACCTGCGCGTGGACGACACCGGCAGGCCGTGGATTCTCGAGGTCAACCCCAATCCCGACCTCACCGATGAAGCCGGCCTCTCGCGCATGGCGAAAGCGGCGGGGTGGGAGTATCCCGAGCTGATTCGCCGCATCGCCGAGGTGGCGCTGCGGGAGGCGCAGGGAACGAAGGCCGCGCGTGAGCTGCTCGCTGCGCCCCGTCGGGCACGCGCACCGCGCACGGCTTGAGCAGCTGACTCGGGGCACGGGCCTCTTCCGCGAGGAGGAGGTCGCGACCGCGGTCGAGCTGCTGGATGAGTCCCTGGAAGGGGACGAGGACTATCGGTTCATCGGGGCGTTCGAGGGTGAGCAGCTCGTCGGCTACGCCTGTTGGGGACCGACGCCGGGCACGGCAGCGACTCACGATCTCTACTGGATCGTCGTGAATCGCGAGCACCAAGGGCGAGGCATTGGCACGCAGCTGCTCGCCGAGGTGGAGCAACGACTCACGACGCACGACGCACGATTGGTCGTGGTCGAAACGTCGTCGCGACCCGACTACACGCCGACGAGGAGTTTTTACGAAGCGCGCGGCTACACCAGAGCCGCGACCATTCCGGGGTACTACGCGCCCGGTGACGATCTGGTGGTCTTTACCAAGGATCTGACCTGACGGAGACCTGGCAAGAGCTGCTCCGCAAGAAAAGCATCGCCTCCCTCGACGCCCTGGCCGCGCGGTTCGGCGCGGAACACGTCGGGGATATCGCCCGTCTCCGGCAAGCCGCGGAAAACTTCGAGTTCCGCATTTCCCCGGCCATGGTCGACCTGATCAAGTCGCCGGGGGATCCGATCTGGCGGCAGTACGTCCCCACCGTGCAGGAGCTGGAGGTCCAGGACGGCCTCGTGGACTCGCTGGACGAGGACGCGCACTCGCCGGTCCCCAACATCACGCACCGCTATCCCGACCGCGCGCTGTTTCTCGTTTCCCCCGTCTGCGCCGCCTACTGCCGCTTCTGCACCCGGCGCCGCAAGGTGGGGGACCCCGAGAAGATCCCGATGGCGCAGCTGGAGTCGGCATTTCGGTATCTCGAGGAGCACCCGGAGATCCGCGACGTGATCATGTCGGGCGGCGATCCGCTGCTGCTGTCCGACCGCCGCATCGACGACATCTGCAAGCGGCTGCGCACGATCCCCCACCTCGAGGTGCTGCGCATCGGCAGCCGCGTGCCGTGCCATCTCCCGGAGCGCGTCACGCCGGAGCTGTGCGCGATCCTCAAGCAGTATCACCCGCTCTACATCAACACGCATTTCAATCACCCCGACGAGCTCACGCCCGCCGCCGTGCACGCCCTCGGCATGCTCGCCGACGCCGGCATCCCCCTCGGCTGCCAGACCGTGCTGCTGAAGGGGGTCAACGACGATCCCGAGGTGATGAAGCTGCTGATGCAGCGCCTGCTCGCCGCCCGGGTGCGGCCGTACTACATCTATATGTGCGACCAGGTGGCAGGCGCCGAGCACTTCCGCACGACCGTCGAGAAGGGGCTGGAGATCATCAAGGCGCTGAGGGGCTGGACCTCGGGGCTCGCCGTGCCGCATTTCGTGATCGACGCGCCGGGCGGCGGCGGGAAGATCCCCCTGCTCCCGGAGTACGTGGTGAAGGTGACGGATAAGGAAGTGGTGTTACGGAACTACGCCGGCAAGATCTACCGGTACAGCCAGCCGCTCGACACCATTCTGGTAGGCTGAACGGACCCCTTGCACAGTTTCGAACTCATCCGCATATTTATGTCGACCAATGCATAAACATACGATGTTCCCGCTGCCGATTAATACGCACACACCCATACCGGGGAGCGGCGGGCCGCGATAGTGCGACGAAAACCAAAGCCCAACCAGCCCGCTCCCTCACCAGAGCGGGCTTTTCGTTTGCTCGATCCCTGGCGCGAGCGCGACGCGTGCGGCGTCGGGTTCGTGGCCCGCGCCGACGGCGCGCGCACGCGCGACATCCTGTCGCTGGCCCTCACGGCCGTCGCTCGCCTCGCGCATCGCGGCGCGGCGTCGAACGATCGCTCCGGTGATGGCGCCGGCGTCCTGACCCAGATCCCCCACCGCCTGCTCGGCGTCGGTGGGGGGCCCGCCGAGCGCGTCGCGCTCGGGATGTTTTTCCTCCCGCCCAACGGCGTCGACGAAGCGGTCGATCTCATCGAGAGCGCGCTCGTGAGCCTCGGCATGCCGGTGCTGGGCTGGCGCGTCGTACCGGTCGACGCGGGCGTGCTCGGGCCGCTCGCCGCCGCGAGCCAGCCGGTGATCCGCCAGCTGTTCGTGGGTCCCCCGTCAGGTCCGCCCAACGCGCAGGCGTGGGAGCGTCGGCTCTACCTGGCGCGGCGCGTCATCGAGCGCCGGGCTGCGCACGCCGGTCTCGAGCTCTTCGTCTGCTCGCTCTCGTGCCGCACTGTCGTCTACAAGGCGCTGCTCGTCGGCACCGAGCTGCCGGGCTTCTACGCCGATCTCCGGTCACCGCTGTTCGAGACCGGTATCGCGGTCTTTCATCAGCGCTACTCGACCAACACGCTTCCCAGCTGGCCGCTGGCGCAGCCGTTCCGGTTGCTCGCGCACAACGGCGAGATCAACACGCTGTGGGGCAACCGCAACGCGATGCTGGCGCGGGAGCCGGCCCTCGCGGCGCCGGTGTGGGAGAAGGACGTCGAGAAGCTGAAGCCCGTCATCTGGGCGGACGGCAGCGATTCAGCGAGCCTCGACAATGCGCTCGAGCTGCTGGTTCGGTCGGGACGCGATCCGGTGCATGCCCTCATGATGCTGTTGCCGGAAGCATGGGAGCGGATCCCCGACATGGACCCGGCGCTGCGCAGCTTCTACGAGTATCACGCGGGGCTGATGGAGCCGTGGGACGGCCCTGCCGCGATCGCCTTCTCCGACGGTGTGGTGGCCGGCTCGGCACTCGACCGCAACGGCCTCCGTCCCTGTCGCTACAAGGTGACCCGCGACAACGTGGTGGTGGCCGCGTCTGAAGTCGGCGTCGTCGACTTCGACCCCGCTGACGTCGTCGAGTCCGGACGGCTCGGGCCGGGCGAGCTGCTCGTGGTCGATACCCTGCGCAACGTCGTCCTCCGCAGCGCCGACGCGAAGATCGAGGTGGCGCTGCGTTGTCCCTACCGGCGCTGGAGCAGCCGCGTCGTGCGCGAGCTCCCGACCGACGTCTCGGCGCTCGGCCACGCGCTGCCGCCGGAAGAGCTCACCGCGCGGCAGCATGCCTTCGGCTACAGCCACGAGGATCTGCGCTACGTCATGGCGCCGATGGCCGCGGAGGCACGCGACGCGATCTGGAGCATGGGCGACGACACACCGATCGCGCCGCTTTCTCGTGTGCCGCAAAGCCTCTACGCCTATGTGCGCCAGCGTTTCGCCCAGGTGACGAATCCCGCGATCGACCCGCTCCGCGAGGAGCTCGTCATGTCGCTCGTCATGTATCTGGGGCGGCGCGGCTCATTGCTCGCGCAGCGGCCCGGCGGACGGACGCTGCTGCGCATCGAGCACCCCGTCTTGCGCGCCGAGGAAATGGCCGCGCTGCGGCGTGCCGGTGGCTCCGACCTCACGACGCTCAGCGCGGTGTGGGAGGCGGCCGCCGGGCCCGACGAGCTTGCCCGCGCGCTGGAGACGCTCAGCCGTGATGCGGTCACTGCCGTACGGCGCGGCGCCACGCTGCTCGTGATCAGCGACCGCGACGCCGACAAGTCCCGCGCCCCGATCCCCATGCTGCTCGCGGTGGGCGCCGTCCACCAAAGCCTGGTGCAGGCCCGGCAGCGCGTGCGCGTCGGCCTCGTGGCCGAGGCGGGCGACGCGTGGGACGTCCATCACTTCGCCGCGCTGTTCGGCTATGGCGCGGAAGCGGTGCATCCCTGGCTGGCACTGCAGTATCTGCGCGACGACGCATCAGCCTCGCGATTCCGCGAGGCGGCCGAAAAGGGGCTGCTCAAGATCCTGTCCAAAATGGGGATCTCGACGCTGCAGTCGTACACCGGCGCGCAAATCTTCGAAGCGATCGGCCTCGGTCGTGAGGTGATGGACCGCTGCTTTACCGGCACGGCGTCCGTCATCGGCGGCATCGGGTTCCGGGAGATCGCCGAGGATGTGCTGGCCCGCCAGCCAGCCTCCGTGACAGAGGCGCTGCCCGATCACGGCCGGGTGCGCTATCGCCGTGATGGCGAAGACCACGGCTGGTCGCCGCCACTCGTACGCGCTTTGCAGCACGCCGAGTACGCCGGGTTCGCGGACGGCGTGCGGGGTCGCGCACCGGCGGGGCCGCGCGACCTGCTCGATTTTCGCGCGCAAACGCCGGTGCCGCTCGACGAAGTCGAGCCCGCCGAGGAGATCCGGCGGCGATTCATCTCCAGCGCCATGTCGCTCGGCGCGCTGTCGCCGGAAGCGCACACCACGCTGGCGATCGCGATGAACCGGATGCACGCGCGCTCGAATTCGGGCGAGGGTGGTGAGGATCCGGCGACGTACGCCAACCGAGCTAACGGCGACCGGGCCGACAATCGCATCAAGCAGGTCGCTTCCGGCCGGTTCGGGGTGACGGCGTCGTACCTCGTCCGCGCGGACGAGCTCGAGATCAAGATTGCCCAGGGCTCCAAGCCCGGCGAGGGCGGCCAGCTGCCGGGCCACAAAGTGACCGACCTGATCGCCCGGCTGCGCCACGCGGTCGTCGGTATTCCGCTGATTTCGCCGCCGCCGCATCACGACATCTATTCGATCGAAGATCTCGCGCAGCTGATTCACGATCTCAAACAGGTGAATCCGGCCGCGCGTGTGGGCGTGAAGCTCGTGGCCGAAGCCGGCGTTGGGACCGTGGCCGCGGGCGTCGCAAAGGCATACGCCGACTACGTGCTCATCTCGGGCCACAATGGGGGCACCGGCGCCTCCCCGTTGTCGTCCATCAAGCACGCGGGCTCGCCGTGGGAAGTCGGCCTGGCGGAGACGCAGGCCATTCTGATGCGCAACAAGCTGCGCGAGCGCATCGAAGTGCGGACGGACGGCGGTTTGCGCACCGGACGCGACGTCGTCATCGCCGCCTTGCTCGGGGCCGAGTCGTTCGGGTTCGGCACCGCGACGGTCGTCGCGCTCGGCTGCGCCATGGCGCGCCAATGTCACCTGAACACCTGCCCGACAGGCATCGCCACGCAGCGGCCGGACCTGCGGGCGAAGTTCCGCGGCACGCCGGAACAGGTCATCGCCTACTTCACATTCGTCGCCGAAGAGGTGCGCCGCATCCTGGCTTCCCTGGGCGTGCGGCGGATGGATGATCTCATCGGGCGGGTCGAGCTGCTGCAGCGCATCGACCGCCCGGAGACGCCGCGCGCGAAGCTGCTGGACCTCTCGTTGTTGCTCGTGCCACCGACGGATGCCTCAGCCCCGCGCCGCCGCACCGCCCTGCGCAATGTGCGTCCCGGCCTCGTGTGCCTGGATGCCGAGATCCTGGAACAGCGCCACGCGGCACCCCGGGTCTGGTCGATCGGCAACCATCATCTCACGGTCGGCGCGCGCATCGCTGGTGAGCTGGCGCGGGCACACGGCGGCGCCGGGCCGGGCGAGCCGCTGCGGCTGCGGTTCCGCGGCAGCGCCGGTCAGAGTTTCGGCGCATTCACGCTTCCCCGCATGCATCTCCAGCTGGAGGGCGAGGCGAACGATCACGTCGGCAAAGGGTTATGCGGCGGCGAAATCGTCATCAGGCCATTCCGTGGCGCCGGCTATACCAGCGGCGCGCTGATCGGGAATACCGCCTTATACGGCGCGACGTCCGGCCAGCTCTTTGCGGCCGGAGGCGCCGGCGACCGCTTTGCAGTGCGTAACTCCGGCGCCGTTGCTGTGATCGAGGGCGCCGGCGACCACTGCTGCGAGTACATGACCGGTGGCGTCGTGGCGGTACTCGGACCCGTTGGCAGGAACTTTGCGGCGGGGATGTCGAATGGCATCGCCTACGTCCTCGACGAGCGCGGCGTGCTCGAAGGGCACTGTAACCTGGAGATGGTGGCGGTCAATGGTCTCAACGAGATGGACGAGCGTGTGCTGCGCAAGCTCATCCAGCAGCACTTCCACAAAACCGGCAGCACCCGCGCCCGCATGATCCTCGCTCAGTGGGACGCGTACCGTCGGTTGTTCCGAAAGGTCGCACCGCCCGCGGTGGCGGCGATCGAAACGGTGGCCACCCCACCCCCCCACCCCCAATCGACTGGGAGTCCAGCATGAAGCTCATCACGACGATCGTACGCCCCGACCGCCTCCCCGAGGTCAAGGCGGCGCTGTTCCGCGCCGGGATCACCGGCATCACACTGAGTCGCGTCAGCGGGCACGGCGGGGAGCACGAGCGGTTCGAGCAGTATCGAGGGACGGCGATCGTCATGGAGTTCCACGAGAAAGTGAAGATCGAAATGGTGTGCTCCGAGCCGTTCGTCGAGCCGTGCGTCAAGGCCATTCTCTCGGCGGCCCGCACCGGCGAAGTGGGCGACGGGAAGATCTTCATTCAGCCGATCGAGCGCGTAATCCGCATCCGCACGGGCGAGGCGGACAACGCTGCCCTCACTGCGGTCAACGCCGACGAAGTCCAACGCGCGGCCATCAACGCGGCCGGCGTGGGTGGTACAGCAGCATGACGCAAGCCGCTCTTTCCGCGGGCGATACCGGCTGGGTGCTCGTCTCGAGCGCGCTCGTGCTGTTGATGACCGTAGGCCTCGCGTTCTTCTACGGCGGCCTGGTGCGCCCCAAGAACGCCCTCAACACGATGATGATGAGCGTCGTGGCGCTCGGTGTGATCGGCGTCCAGTGGATGCTGGTCGGCTATTCGATCGCGTTCGGTCCCGGCAACTCGTGGTTTGGTGGTCTCGCATGGTTCGGTTTGCACAACGTCGGACTGGAGCCCAATCCGACCTATTCGGCAACGATCCCGCTGCAGGCTCACGCGATGTTTCAGGGGATGTTCGCGATCATCACCCCCGCCCTCATCTCGGGCGCGATCGTGGAGCGGATGCGCTTTCGGGGCTACATCGTATTCCTCATCCTATGGGCGACGTTGATCTACGACCCTCTGGCGCACTGGGTGTGGGGCTCGGGCGGTTGGCTGCTGAAGCGCGGCGCGCTGGACTTCGCGGGCGGCACCGTCGTACACATCAGCGCCGGCGTGTCGGCGCTCGTCGCCGCTTGGTTCCTCGGACCCCGGCGGGACTATCGCCGTGTCCCCATCGCGCCGCACAACGTCCCGCTCGTGCTACTGGGGGCGGGGTTGCTCTGGTTCGGCTGGTTCGGCTTCAATGCCGGCTCCGCCCTCGCGGCGAACGGCCTCGCGGCGCTGGCGTTCGTCAACACCAACACCGCCGCGGCCGCTGCGCTCGTTACCTGGGCAGGGCTCGACATGGCGCGCACCGGCAAGATCACGGCGGTCGGCGCCGCGACCGGTCTCGTCGTGGGTCTCGTGGGCATCACACCGGCGGCCGGATACGTGACCCCGATGTCCGGGCTCCTGATTGGTGTGCTGGCGGCAGCCGTCAGCTACACGGCGATTCAGATTCGGTCGAGGACCAAACTCGACGACGCGCTCGACGTGTTCTCCTGCCACGGGCTCGCCGGAACGGCGGGGGCGCTCCTGACGGGCGTGTTCGCCACCAAGCTCGTGAACCCGGCCGGTGGCGACGGGCTGCTCGCGGGAAATGCCGCCCAGATGGGCGTCCAGCTGCTCGCCGTCCTGGCGACAGTCGCCTTCGCCGGCCTCGGCACGCTCGGGATCCTCAAGCTCGTTCAGGTGACGATCGGCGCGCGGGCGGATGTACCCGAGGAGAGCGCGGGACTCGACCTCAGCCAGCACGGCGAAGAGGCGTATTTCGGGTCGGATCTGGGGAGCGCCGCAGGCACGGGCGGCTCGCTCGGCGGCAGCGTGGTCGTGGAGACCTTTACCCGGGAGCAGACCGCCGCCGTCTGATGCCCGCGGTCGTCTTGTCGGCGAGCAAGACGTTCTGATATCCTTCAGCACATGACCACGCCGTCGCCCATGCAGTTCAAGGTCGGCCTCGTACAGATGAGCATGAGCGACGACCCCGAGGCCAACCTCGGTAAGGCCGTCGCACGGATCCGCGATGCCGCCCAGCAGGGCGCGACCCTCGTGTGCCTGCCGGAGCTGTTTCGCACGCAATACATCGGCCAGCGCGAAGACCACGCCCAGTTCGATCTCGCCGAAGCGGTGCCGGGGCCGACGACCGAGACACTCGGCAAGGTCGCGAAGGAGAACGGCGTCGTCGTGATCGCCTCGCTGTTCGAGCGTCGAGCGGCAGGCCTGTATCACAACACGGCCGCGGTGATCGATGCGGACGGCAAGGTCAAGGGGATTTATCGGAAGATGCACATCCCCGACGACCCCTCCTACTACGAGAAGTTCTATTTCACTCCCGGCGACCTCGGTTTTCGCGCGTTCGATACGAAGGTCGGCCCGATCGGCACACTGGTGTGCTGGGATCAGTGGTATCCGGAAGGCGCCCGTCTCACCGCTTTGCAAGGCGCGAACATCCTCCTCTATCCCACCGCGATCGGCTGGCATCCGTCCGAGAAGGAGCAGTACGGCGAGCAGCAGCTAGACGCCTGGAAGACGATCCAACGCAGCCACGCGATCGCCAATGGCTGCTGGGTCGCCGCCGTGAATCGTGTCGGCTTCGAGCGGCCGGTCGGTGAAGGGGGGGGCGCGGGAATCGAGTTCTGGGGCCATTCGTTCGTGTGCGATCCGTTCGGCGTGGTCGTGGCGGAAGCCGCGGAGGACGAGGCGCTCGTGCTCGCGCAGGTCGATCTCGCGCGGATCGAAGAGGTACGGCGCAACTGGCCGTTCTTGCGTGATCGTCGCGTCGATGCGTACGACGGCATCCAGCACCGGTTCCTGACCGATTAGCAGCGTTCGCATGCCGGCCGAGTGGGAGCCGCATGCGGCGACCTGGATCGGCTGGCCGCATAATGCGACCGATTGGCCGGGCAAATTCCCGCCGATCCCCTGGGTCTACGGCGAAATCGTCCGCAAGCTCGCCGCAGGCGAAATCGTCCGCATTCTCGTCAACTCCGCGATACAACAGGCCCAGGCCGGCAGGATCCTGAAAAAGGTCGGTGTCGATCTCGCGCGCGTCGACTTCCTCCGTTTTCCCACCAACCGCGGCTGGACCCGGGATTTCGGACCGATCTTCGTGCGCACCTCCGGTGCGTCACCGCTGCTGGCGATCGCGCGCTTCCATTTCAACGCCTGGGCGAAGTACAAGGACTGGAAGAAAGACGACAAGATTCCCGAGCGCGCCGCCAAGCGATTCAAGCTGCCGCTGATCGATGCCAGGATCGTCCTCGAGGGCGGCAGCATCGACGTGAACGGCCGCGGCACGCTGCTGACCACGGAGGAGTGCCTGCTCGATCAGAAGGTGCAGGCGCGCAACCCCGGCATGTCGCGCCTGGACATCGAGACGGTCTTCCGCGACACGCTGGGCATTACGAACACGCTCTGGCTGGCCAAAGGCGTCGCCGGCGACGACACGCACGGCCACGTGGACGATCTGTGCCGCTTCGTGAAGCCGGGGACGGTGGTGCTGTGTCGTGAGGACAATCCCAAGGACGTGAATTACAAGCCGCTCGCGGAAAACCGGGAGCGGCTGCAGGGCATGCACCTGGAAAGAGGGGCAAGCATCGAGGTTGTCGATCTCCCGATGCCCGCCCCGCTCTATTTTGAGGGCGTTCGGCTACCCGCGAGCTACGCCAACTTCTACATCGCCAACGCCGCGGTGCTCGTGCCGACCTTCAACGATCCCAAGGATCGCATTGCCTTGGGCATCCTTGCCGAGCTGTTCCCCGACCGGCCCGTCGTCGGGATCCATGCGGTGGACCTCGTGTGGGGGCTGGGAACGATCCATTGTCTCACGCAACAGGAGCCGGCGCTCTAGGCCTGCAAGGCGCCGTCGATCACGTCCGCGGTGTTCGCGAGATCGGTGAGGAGGTGGTTCCGCGCCCTGACCGAAAGCCCCTCCGCCGTTCGAACGCGTCGCGCGCAGTCCTCCAGCAGCTCGAGCGCCGTGCAGAGATAGACGGTCGCATGATCGACCGACACCCACGCCCGCTCATGAGCCCCCAAGCACAGCCCGCCAAGCTCGACTACGAGCCGCTCGGGGCTGCGGCGCTCGAGGCCGGTCGGTGGCGGCGCTGGCGGGTCGTTTCGCACCGCCGCCACGTGCCAACGGTCAGGAGCGACGCGGCATCCGATCCAGAGACTGTGTGGAAGCGCCAGCCTCCCCCACCGTCGCAGCACTCCAGCGACGTCGAACTCCACGGCACCCGCGGGCGGCGGCCGGCGACTCACGGCCTCGGTCATCGCCAATCCGCCCCGAGCGACGCGCCACAGCGCCACGGTACGGCCACGCAGGGCGGTGCTCATCTGATTCAATAGCTCGCAGCGGCGTTCGTACAAACTGATAAGTGAGGATTCGCGCATCGCGAGGTCCTCGGTTGGTGTTCTTAGAAGAACCCCGCACTTGGCTTGAAGTAACACGCTCAATGCATGCGGCCCGCCGCCGCGTGACGAGCGTCATCAACGCCCTGTGAGCCGCTGGGCGACTCCGCTACGATTTTACTTCAGCTGCCAGATCTCGACGCGATTCCCGGTGAAGACAGGAATCAGCACACGATTCCGTTTGGCGTCGTAGCCGATGTCGGCGGGGCTCGCCACGCCGGTGATCACCTTCACTTCCTGACCAGTCTCGTACGCGGACACGGTGGAGTCGGTCCAGCTGGACACCAGGATCCGCGTCCCGGCGACCTCGACGCCGTCGAACCCGCCCGCGCCTTTGGCGATGACCTTCGGCGCTTTGTCCCCGGGCTTCCACGCCAGCACTGTCTTCGCTGCCCCGAACGACACGATGATGAACCGCTTGCCCACGGGGTCTACCGTGATCCCGTTCGGCCAACCCAGACTGTCACCCCGTGCCGCCACCGTCACCTTCCGGTCTGGACCGACCCGGAAGATGCGGTCGGGCCCAGGATGCAGCACGTTGCCCAGGTCGTCGAACCGGATCCCGGTATCGGTGATGTAGATCGCGCCGGTCGTCGCGATCGCGATGTCGTTCAGAAAGACGGCGCCCGCGCTGTCGAGCCTCACGCTGTCCAGCGGGGCCCCGGTCCGCGCATCGAACGCACGGATCCTGTCGATGTCCGTCACCCACAGCGTGTCGCCAAGCAGCGCCAGGCCCTTCGGCGCATTGAGGGTCACTCCCGCGCGGCCACCCTCGATGAACTTGAGGTTCTCGATCGCCCCGTCGGGCCGCATGCGGCTGATGAAGCCGTTGTTGTCCTTCACCGTCGGGGAGCCGTTGACATTCGAGACGAAGTAGATGTCCTGCGTCGAGTCGTGCAGCACCGACTCCGGCGTGGAGAAGCCGGTCACGGTGAGCATCCGGGTGGCGCCCGGCGCCGCGGGAGGTGGCGGCAGGACCGGCGCGGTATCGACGGCCGCGGCGGTGTCGGGCACGTTCGCGACCTGCCGCTTCCGATCAACGGGCTGGCAGGCCGCTGCGACGGCAAGGGTCGTACAGAGCACGGTCGCTCTCATCAGGGCTCTTCCTCCTCGGCCAGGGCCGCGATGTGTCGCAAGACGCGCTCGTGGATGGCCGCGACGATGCGGCCCGCCGGCAGTGTCCAGTAGCGCTGTGGGAACATATCCACGACGTACGCCGTGCGCCCTTCGAGGCGCGTGCGGCCGCCCGGGAGGGGCGTGAGCCGGAACTCGCCGTGGGTCGCACGGAAGTACCCGTCCAGGTGCGGTGGGTTCACATCCCGGTACGGGCTCCATTCGGTCATCGGAGGCGCCTGCGCCGTGATGTCGAAGGCGAGCAGGCGGTTTTCGTCCCAGGCCGTGATCGGCTCGACGAAGCTCCCCGTCGTAAAGTCGCAGTAGCGTACGGCGCCGACGCCGTGTCCCTCGATCCGCGCCCGCAGGGGCGCCGCGACGCCGGCGCGAAACAGGCGCTCGGTTGGCGGCGGCAGATCAGGGAATGTCACGACGTGACGCCACACGATTTCCGGCGGAGCGGCGATGTCGACGACCGTCACCACTTCATGCGGGGGGGGTGCGGCGCGCGGCTCGACGCCGAGCAAGAGCGGCGTGAGCAGCGCCATCCCTGCGCCCGTGGAGGCGAACGTCGCGCGCCGCGCCATGATGCGGCCCAGCACGGCGCCGGGCCACGCGACGATCCAGGCGAGCGGCAGCGCCATCCCGATGCAGATCAACCCTTCCAGCGCGAACACCACCATCGCTCCAGCGGCAATCGTCACGCTGCCGAGCGCCAACGTGATCGATTGCCCCGGGGCCCGATCGACCCGGTAGTTGTAGATGTAGGAGCTGATGTAGCCGATGGTGAATGGCACGCCGAGGAAGAGACCCGCCGAGTAGCGACGACGCAGGTACACGGCAACAGCCACGGAGAGCAGCGTGATCGCGAGCGATGCCGCCACGCCCAGCATCGCGCTCTGGAAGCGCTCTTTCGTAGCGACGAGATGTTCGGGAGCGGCTGTGCTAGGGGCATAGCGCTTGGAGTCCGGCAGGCACAGCAACAGCATGAGCAGCAAGTTCACGCCGGGCAGGAAAAACAGCAGCGCGAGTCCCGGGCTCAGCCCCGCGTCGACGGCGCGCCGCATCGTCATGCTCACGCCGATCCACAGGAATGGCAACGCGATCACCAGCATGAGCGGCAAGAGCCACGGCGGAGCGCCCTGCAGCAACGCCAGCCGCGTGTTGTTCAAGGGCGAGAGATAGTGGAACGGCGTCCAGAACTTCCCCGTGAATTGCCACACGAGCAGCGCGTCGATGGTGTACTTCAACGCCGTGAGACCGAG
>Ga0137409_10001107_pt1 | contig 29170 bp, 24 predicted proteins | sample CZODoug1_16funga_FD_122059 | JGI IMG/M metagenome (GOLD analysis project Ga0137409, IMG submission 122059) | Vadose zone soil fungal communities from Angelo Coast Range Reserve, California, USA - CZODoug1_16fungal (Hybrid Assembly) | ecosystem: Environmental > Terrestrial > Soil > Vadose zone...
AACGCAGTGCGTCGACAACGCGGGCGAACACGGCACCGACGCAGAACGGACAGCGAAGGTCGATCGAATCGACTGGCTGGCGCCGTGGCTCGTTCCGCTTGCGCGCTGGCGCGCCGCCGCCGAGGTTGCGGACTGGCCGCGCGCGCTTTCGCGGTGCGCACAGTCGCAGGGACTCGTTAATGCGGCAGGAAAACCGATCGAATTCGTCGCGGCCGCCGACGCTGCGGGCGCACCCTATGAAGCGCACATCTTTGCCACCGGCCGCGTGCCCAGCCGCGGCAATCGACACGATCTGTTCAATGCATTGATCTGGCTTGCCTATCCGCGCGCCAAGGCGGCGTTGAATGCGCGGCAGGCGGCGGCAATCGCGCGCGATGGCGTCGGCGCGCAGCGCGGCCCGGTGCGCGACGCAGCGACGCTGATTGATGAAAGCGGCGTTGTGCTTGTGACCGAGGCTGCCGATGTGTTTGCCGCGCTCGCACGGCACGACTGGCAGTGGCTTTTCGTTCAAGAGCGGCAACGCTGGGGCGACCGGATCATCGTGCAGGCGTTCGGCCACGCGTTGCTGGAAAAACTCGCGTCCCCGTTCCAGGCGATCACGGCCGCGGTGATTCCGGTCCAAGGTCGGCTCGCGGCCGGCGACCTGGATCGCGCCGCGGCCGACTTCATTGCGCGCGCCGATCTTGCGCCGCGCCTGCTGCCGCATCTGCCGGTGCTGGGAATTCCCGGTTGGTGGCCGGACAACGAAACGCCGTCGTTTTATCTCGATCGCTCTGTGTTCCGGCCGCCGCGGGAGGGCGGTTCCGTTGTCGCGGGCGGTCGAGGATCCATGCACCGATCTAACCGCTAGCCGCAGCGAAGCGGCAGCGCGATGATGGGATTCGTGCTGTTGATTCCTGGCATAGAGCGTTGCATGGGACGCGACACCCGGCCGCCGACTCTCTGGGCGCATTACGCTTGTCCTGCGTCAGCAGGCAAGCGACGCCGGCCGCAACCTGCGCTATCGTTGTCGCCATGAAAGTCGCAATTACGGGCGGCGCGGGATTCCTGGGCCAATTGCTGATCCGGGCCCTATGCGATCGCGGCCGGCTGACCGACAGTGCCGGTATAGAGCGCGAGATCACCCAAATCACATCGGTCGACCAAGCGCAGGCCAAGCCGACGGTGGTTGATGATCGCGTCGGCTACGTCGCGGGCGATGTCAGTAATGCGAGCTTTCTGAACCACGTTTTGGCAGCCGATACCGACAGTGTGTTTCACTTGGCCGCGGTGGTCAGCGGTGCGGCCGAAGCCGACTTCGATCTGGGTATGCGCGTGAATCTGGACGGCACGCGCAATTTGCTGCAAACGAGCCGCACGCAGGTGGCTCTGGCGAAAGTCGTTTATGCCAGCAGCCTCGCGGTATTTGGCCGTGACTCTGAGCCAAGCGAGGGGCAAGGTGACGGGGCGAGCGATGCGGGTGCCGACATTGTGCTCAACGACCAGACCGCGCCGACGCCGCAGACGAGCTACGGCGCGCAGAAGCTGATCGGCGAAATTCTGCTCGCCGACATGAGCCGCAAGGGCTTTATCGACGGCCGCACATTGCGTCTGCCGACCGTGGTCGTGCGTCCCGGCAAGCCCAATGCCGCGGCATCCGGGTTTGCGAGCGGCATCATTCGCGAGCCACTGGCGGGCGTGGAGTCGTTGTGCCCGGTCACCCTCGACACCGAGATGTGGGTCAATTCGCCGCAGGCGACGGTCGCGGCATTGATCCACGCGCACGAACTGCCGCGCGAAAAGATCGGCGCGCAAGCGATCAATCTACCCGGCCTGACGGTCACGGTGGCGCAGATGCTTGCCGCCCTGCAGGCGGTCGGCGGCGATGCCGCGCGGGCGCGCGTGAAACTCGTGGCCGACGAGAAAATTCGCGCCATCGTTCGCACTTGGCCCGCGCGATTTGTCACCGCCCGCGCCGATGCGCTGGGCTTTCCGCGCGCAACGAGTTTTGTCGACATCGTGCGCACGTACGCCGCCGAACACGTCGCGCGTACCTAGGGCCGGCGGACCGCTCGGTCCGCGGCGTTGCCGCTTCGAGCGCCCGGGGCTGCCACTGAGTCGGCGTCGGCTTGTGGTGGCCCGCCGAAATTCGCGCCGCCCGCGCCAAACGCAAAGGAGCTCGCGGCCGTCGCCCCGCCCCGGCGTCGACTGCGCAACATCGAATTGAGCCGCGCCCGAACGGCATTTCGAGCGCACGGCTGGGCGAATGTCTGGCCTAATGGGCGAGCGGCGACAGGGGCATGCTTATCGGCGTTGGATTGGCGGATCGGCGCTCCCGACCGCGATCAGGCGCTAGGCCCGCGGGTCAGTGCGCGCACTTGAATTCAAGCGATCTCGAATTCAAGACTGCGATCTCGCCTTCATCATCTGGTCATGCGTTTTCGTCGTGCGGGCGGTGCCCAATTGCGGTGATCCGTGCTCCCGGGCGGTTACACAACCTAAACGGCGGCCGCGGACGTTGATTCCCTTGCCTATGTCATCAAGCCGTTCGATCTGAATTCGCCGTGCGCGTCGATCCGCGATGCGCTCACGGCGCCGCAACAGCACGGCGACCGCGATCAATACCGCCATCGTCGATTGCGGCCACGCCCGGCGGTGGCCCCAGGGCGCAAAGGGCGGTCTTTCCGATGGGCACGAGTTGCCGGATGGCGAGATTGCACAGTCAAATTGGGCCGTGATGGCCCGGCTCATCGCGCTTTCGCCGTGCACCAAGTCGTCTAACTTTACCGGTCGAAATCACCCTTGTTGAACCAAAGGGGTTGGCCCCTTTTTGGTCGCTCGGGATTCTCGGTGAAAGGCGGACCATGACGATTATTTCTTCCCCCGGGCGATCGGCCACCGCGCGCTGGCGACGTGCGACGCTGGCCGTGGCGTGCGCGTTCGCCTTCGGTAGTGCGCAGGCGCAAACGGCGCCGGATCGCGTATCCGAGCTGGAACAGCTACTGAAGCAAAGCCTGCAGCAGATCGAATCTCTTAAGCAAAGAGTGCAGCAGTTGGAGAGCAAGAGCGCAGCGGCCAAGCCCGCTGCGGCGGCGCCCGCAGCCGCGGCCGCCAGCGCGGAAATCACGGAAAAGATCACTGCGCTTGAGGGGCAGGTCAACGCGATCAGCACTCGCCCCGAAGAAGATCGCGGACTGGATATGCATGGCTTCGCCGATGTCGGCTTTGTCGCCGGCGACAAGAACCGGCCAACCGGCGGCTACATGGGCAAGCTGGACTTTTATTTGACGCCGAAATTCGGAGACCGGGTCAAGGCGCTGATGGAGTTGAACTTCGAGACCAGCGAAGAAGGTGTTGTCAGCACCGACGTCGAGCGGATGCAGATCGGCTACACGGTCAGCGAGAACCTCACTGCCTGGGCAGGGCGTTTTCATACACCTTTCGGCTACTGGAACACCGCCTTTCACCATGGTGCGCAGTTGCAGACGTCGATCTTGCGGCCGAAGTTCCTCGAGTTCGAAGATGCCGGCGGCATTCTGCCGGCGCACACCGTTGGACTGTGGGGCACGGGCGGCATAAAGACCGCCGGCGGCCGCGTTGGCTATGACCTCTATGCCGGCAATAGCCCGACCATTGATCTTGGTGATCCATCGGTCGGTGGCGACGGCACCCTCAATCCGGGCCTGCATGGTTCCAAATATCGTAATGCGACCCTCGGCGGCAATCTGAACTACAACTTCCGCGGTGACCTGAACGGCTTCACCGTGGGCGCCCACGTCTTGTCGAGCAGGATCGGCGACGACCTTGCTGCGGGTCAGAACTTGACGCAGTTGCGCATGTATGGCGCCTGGCTCACCTATCTGGAAAACGATTGGGAAGTGATGGTCGAGGGCTATGGCTTCCGTAACAACGATCTGTCGGGCGGGACTGGATCGCATACCAGTAGCGCCGGGTACGCGCAGGTGGGTCGAACGTTTGGCAACAACACACCCTTCGTGCGGTTCGAAAAAACCAAGCTTGACCAGAACGATCAGTACTTTGCGCAACAGGCATCTGGACGGTCCTACGAGCGCACCGCACTCGGTTGGCGCTACGACTTCAATCCGAAGACGGCAATCAAGCTGGAGGCGGTGACCACCAATCTGACCGACCCTGGCGGCGAGCGCTACAACGAGCTCTGGACGCAATTTGCGGTCCGGTTCTGAGTCGACGGAGGTCACATGACAAATCGTGCGATTCGGACAGTCGCCGCCGGCTTTCGTGCAAGCTTGGCAGTTTCGCTTCTGGCCCTGACCCTGGGCGCGGCCCAGGCTCAGGTGGTAGTGATCTGTCATCCGGCAACGACTTTGTCGGGGGACGATGTGCGGGACGTGTTTCTCGGCGAAAAGCAACTGGCGGGCACCGTCAAGCTGCAGCCGGTGGACAACGCCGCAGAACAGGTAGGTTTTCTCAATAAATTTCTGTCGATGGAGCCCGCCAAATATTCATCGGCGTGGGCCAAGAAAGCGTTTCGCGATGGTGTCACGGCGCCGCCCGTGAAAGCTTCCGATTCCGATGTCGTGGATTTCGTCAAACGCACGCCGGGCGGCGTCGGCTACGTGAGGTCGGCGCCGGCGGGGGTCAACGTCGTTGCGCAAAAATGACGGTGACCTCGCTCGCACCCGCGCGGCCGCGTGCGGGACTGCAGATGACTTGGGGGCCGAAGATCGCGCTGCGTTTTGCGGCCGTGATTGCGCCTCTGGCGATCCTGCTGTTGTTGCTGGCCGCACTCGATGCGAGCACGGCACGCGAGATGGCGCAGACGTTTCCGCGCCATCTGGCGGCAAGCGATGCGCGCAAGGATTACAAGACCTTCGTTGACGGCCTGGCCGATGGACTCGACACCGGCAAGTTGAGCGCTGCCGCCGTCCTGGCACTCAATCGCGCGCAGGAGAGCCTGCACAAGATCAGCGCAGGCGCCGATGCCGATTCGACCGTGGCGGCCCTGGAGCACGATCTGGCTCAGTTGGCGGTCACCGCTGCCGCGCCGACCGCGATGCAACTGTTGCTGCCGATGCGCGATACGGTGGGGCGGACCAACAAGGCGCTCACCGCACTTGACGAGAAGTTCCAGGCACAGACGCAGGCCATCATCGGCACGGCGCTGGAGCACTCAAAAATCGAGGTGATCGCGGTCGTGATCACGACCTGCCTCGTGCTGGCGCTCGCGGCGCTGTTCGTGCGGGGCATGATCCGCCGGCTGACCGCGCCCTTGCATCAAGGCATTCGACTGGCACAGGCGATTGCCAGTGGCGACCTCACGGTGCAGCCCGACGCGCAGGGCGACGACGAAACCGCCAGGCTTCTGCGCGCACTGGGCGACATGTGCGCGTCGTTGCGGCAGCTCGTGACGCAGATGCGAGAAAGCACATCGCGCATCGACACGGCGTCGAGTGAAATTGCCTCCGGCAATCAGGAGTTGTCGGCGCGCACCGAGCGGGCCGGCACCTTTCTCAATGAAGCGACGACGAGCATCGGTCGCCTGACCGAGATCCTCGCGCACGGGCGCAGCACGGCGGACCAGGCCAATTCATTGTCGGCCGCGGCCTCCGCGGTCGCCGGCCGCGGCGGCGCGCTGGTCGACGAAGTCGTGCTGACGATGAACGAGATCAGCGCCAGTTCGCGCAAGATCGGCGACATCATCGGCGTGATCGACGGCATCGCCTTTCAGACCAACATCCTGGCGCTTAACGCCGCGGTCGAGGCGGCGCGTGCGGGCGAGCAGGGGCGCGGTTTCGCGGTGGTTGCGAGCGAGGTGCGCAGTCTCGCCCAACGTAGCGCGCAGGCGGCGCGTGAAATCAAGGCGCTGATCACCGAAAGCATGACCAAGGTGGCCTCCGGTGCGCGCCGCGTCAGCGATGCCGGCACGACCATGCGCGAGATCGTGGCTCAGGTCAACCGCGTGTCGCAATTGATTGCTGAACTGCACGCGGCAGCGCTCGGACAGTCGAGCGAAATTTCGCAGGTTCACCAGAGCGTGGCTCAGCTGGAATCGATGACACTGCAGAACGCTGCGCTGGCGGAGCAGTCGGCCAGTGCCGGCGACTCGCTCAAGAGCCAGGTCGCGGGCCTCACCGAAACGGCGCGCGTGTTCCGCCTGCATTGAGCGCACGCCCTGCGCGCCGTGCGCGTTGTCTTTTAGTCGCCGCCGGCGCCCCAGGCGCAAATCTTCATCTTTAGTCGAGATTGCCCAGCGGCCGCGTTGTCGGCATGTGCCGTGCTCGTCGCTCGCGCCTTGCCGGAGCGATCGCTCAGTTATCCTTGCGCGGTTGCGCCGCCGCGGGGTTGCGACGCCACCGAATGACTCGAGGGAAGCGGCAGTCCGCGATCAGCAAATAACCTGCGACCGCGATCGAAAACGGAGAATCCATGAGCGACTTGTCGCACGGCGTGCTTGCCGGCATGCTTCCCACCTGGCCGTTGCTGGTTGCGTTTTTTCTTGCGAGCTTTGTGCTCGCCGTGACGCCGGGTCCGGGCGTCTTCTACATCGTCACGCGCGCGCTGACGCAGGGCCGGCGCGCCGGGCTGGCGTCGGTGGCGGGCGTGGCCTTGGGCAATCTGGGCAACGCGATCGGCGCCGCGATCGGCCTGGCGGCGGTGTTCGCGATTTCTTCGCTCGCGTTCGCGATTGTCAAATATGCCGGCGCAGCCTATCTGATCTACCTCGGCGTGCACGCACTGCGATCGCCACCGGATGATGTTGCCGCACCCTTGCTTGCGCGCGCAACGGTGCGGACGATCTTTCGCGACGGCTTCGTGGTTGCCCTGCTCAACCCGAAGACCGCAATTTTTTTCGCCGCGTTCCTGCCCCAGTTTCTCAATCCTGACGCCTCGCCCATTGGCCAGAGCGCATTGCTAGGCGCGATGTTCGTGCTGGTCGCCGCGGCCACCGACAGCGCTTATGCACTGGCTGCGAGCGCGGTTGCGCCTGCGCTGTCGCAGTTGCGCGGAGTGCGCTCGGCGGGACGCTACCTGACGGCGTCAGCCCTCATCGGTCTGGGCGTGTTCACCGCTGCGTCAGGTTCGCGCCGCTGACCTTGGCCCGGGCGGCGCCGTGGCGCCCGTGCGAGGCAGGCGGGAACTCGGGGCGCCAGATTCGTTGTTCCCACGCGCGGCCACGCCCCTGACAGCAGTGCGGAGCGGGGTCCGTGTTAGGTACCGGTTAACGACGGGCGGGCACTGGCGCAAGCTCCGACCCGGATAGTGGCTGTATGCTCGCGCTCTAGAGTCTTCACTCGCATTTCTTGGCCAACGCTGTCATGACGACCCATCAACCTAACGCTCGTGTCGCCCTATCGGCCGCGCGGACCGTCGAAGCGACGGGGGCTGTGCGGCACGTCACCGCTGCTGCCGCCAATGAAGAGCCGGTCGTGGATTTGATCGGTGGGCCGTTCGATGCGGCGCGCGGCCAGCAATTGTTGCGCGAGCAAGGCCTCGCCGGACTGCGCGCGGCGGTGCTCGCGCTGTCCGCCGAGGCCGATGCTGATGGCTGGACGCTGTTCTGGTCGGGCTATGCCACGCAATTCGATGACCTCGGGCGTGCCCGCGCCGACTGGTTGCGCGCGGAAGAACGGTTCACGCAGGTCGCCGATGCGCTGGGACTTGAGCTCGTTGCCTGCGGGTTGCTGCAAGCGACTGGACTCGATCATCAGAGCTTTGAAGGCTTCGATGCTCGCGCGCAGCGGGTAGCCGCGATCGGCCTGCCGCCCCAGCCGATCGACGCGCTCGATCTGTTTCGCGTCGCCGGCCGACTGATGCTCGCCAGCGAGCGGCGCGAGACCGATGACCCGGTGCTGCCCTGGGTGGAGCGCGTGTTTGCTGCACTGAATGGACCGCTCGATGGCGAGGTTCGCCTGCGCGCTGCGATCACGGCCTTGCCGGTCCTCGGATTGGCGCTCGATCGTGCGCGCGTCATTGATTTCTTTCAGACCGGCGCAATGCTGGCGCATTCGGTCAAGGTGTCCGCGTACGGCCGCGTGTTGTGGCACCTGTTCGTGGTCGAGGCGCAATTTTCCGAGGCCAGCTGGGCGCAGCGATTGCATGCCGAACTCGATTCCGCGGAACACACCTGCGCCGCTCATAAGTTCCGGACGCTGCACGCGCGCGCTCTCATGCTGCGCGCGGCGCTGGTGCTCGGCGACGGCCAGGTCGACGAGGGCAAGCGGCAACTGGACGCCGCGCACGGACTGATCGATCCGGCGCATCCGCGCGATTACTGGTCGTTCCACTTTCTGCAGTCGCGCCGCGCCCTGCTCGGCGGCGACGCCCAAGACGCCTGGGCGCATCTGGGCATCGCGCGGCAGAAGCAGGTCGAGGCACAGATACCGGCGGTGCGCACAACGCCGATGATGATGCAGGAGGGCTTTGTTCTGACGGCATTGGCGCGCCATGAAGAAGCGGCGCGCATGTTCCAGCATGCGGGCGAGATTTCGCGCGGCGCCCTAGCCACGCCGTGCTGGTGCCATCATCATCTGACGCAGACGCTGCAGCGCCTGCATGACGGCGTGCTCGATGAAGCGCGCACGGAACTGATTGCCGGCTTCACGCAGGCGCGCACGATCAACCTGACCCATTTTTTTCATGTCTTGCCCAACGTGGCGGCGCAGGTCTGCGGAGCGGCGCTCGATCTGGACGCTGATGTGGAATTCGCGCGGCACACGATTGCCGCACGTGCTCTTGCCTGCCCCGATCCGGGCATCGCGCATTGGCCCTGGGCGCTGTGCATCCGAACGCTGGGCGGCTTTGCGATTGAGCTTGGCGGCGCACAGCGCAAGGCGCCGCGCAAGGCGCCCAAGCGCCTGATCGATCTGCTGCGACTGCTGGCCGCGTGGGGCGGGCGCCAGGTCGACGCAACGCGCGTGGCGGCGACCCTATGGCCCGATGGCGAGGTCGATGAGGGTCGCGATGCGTTGCAGGCGATGCTGCATCGGACACGTACGCTGCTCGGTGCCGATGTCCTGCTCGTGCGCGATGGACAGGTTGCGTTCAACGAGCAGGTGGTGTGGCTCGACACCTGGGGCTTCGAACACGTTACCGCGCGCATCGAGACCTTGGTTGGCACGGATGCGGCGCGCGGCAGCGCAACGACCACCGCCAATGACGAGAGCGGCGAGATCGCGCGCCGGACGATGCAACTACTCGCGCTCTACCGTGGTCATTTCCTGGGCGAAATGGAAGTGCCGGGGTGGGCTCTGTCGTTGCGCGATCGGCTGCGCGCGCGCTTTGTGCGCAGCGTCGACGCTCTGGGCCGGCGGCTGGAGCGGCTGGGCCATCTGAACGTCGCCATTGCGCTGTATCGCGCAGCGCTGGAGCAGGACAACCTCGCTGACGAGCTGTATCAGCGCCTGATCGAATGCCACCTCGCGCGGGGTGAACATGCGCAGGCGCTCAATGTTTATCGCCGCTGTCGGGAGTTGCTCTCGATCGTTCTCGGCTTGAAGCCATCGGCGCGTACCGAGGCCCTGGTCGCGCCGTTGTTGAAGCGTTGACTGCGGGCAGCCGTCAGGATCGCGCTGTCGGCGTCCGGCATGGACGCGAAACTAGCGCGCGAACTGGGAGCAACACGTTAGCTTCGACAGCGACAACCGCGCCGGTGACTGCGATTACGGCCGCCGCAACGGCGGCGACTACGGCCGCTGCAGCTGCGCCGTCATCCGGATCGCGGACAGCGTGGCGCTGGGTGTGATCACTTCCGGATCGCAGCGCAATTCAATCAGCGCCGGCAACCGGCGCGCGCGCGTGTGCTCGTACGCCTGCGCCAGCGCTGGCATGAACTCGTCGGTACGTTCCACCACCACGCCCAGCGCGCCATAGGCCTGCGCCAGCAGGGCGAAGTGCGGATTGGTGAGGTGGGTGCCGTGCGGTCGATTCGGAAATTCCCGCTCCTGATGCATGCGGATCGTGCCGTACATGTTGTTGTTGAACACGAGCAGGATCACTGCCGCGCCATATTGAATCGCGGTCGCCAGTTCCTGCCCCGTCATCAGGAAGTCGCCATCGCCCGCGAACACCACGACCGTGCGCTCCGGCGCCGCGATCTTGGCCGCAACGCCCGCCGGCACGCCGTAGCCCATGCTGCCCGCGGTTGGCGCCAGCTGTGTGCGCAGCCCGGCGTAGCGCCAGAAGCGGTGCGCCCAGGTGGAAAAATTGCCGGCGCCATTGGCGATGATCGTGTCGTACGGCAAAGCATGCTGCAGCTGTTCAACAACTTGCCACAGATCGAGCTTGGGCACGCTTACTGAATACACCGCTGGCCGCGCCTGCCACGCTTCGTATTCATTGCGCGCCTGCACCGTGGCACTCTGCCAAGCCGGATTGTCGATCGGCATCATCATCGCCAGGCGCGCCGCGAACTGCGGCATGCCGGAGCAGATCGGCAGCCCCGCCTGATAAACGCGGTTCAGCTCTTCCATGCCCTGATGCACGTGCACCAGCGCCTGCTTCGGGCGCGGTGCTTGCAGCAGCGTGTAGCCGCCGGTGGTCATTTCGCCCAGGCGCGGACCGATCGCGATCAGCAGATCGGCATCGCGCACACGCTGTGCGAGTTTGGGATTGATGCCGATGCCGACGTCGCCGACGTAGTTCGGCAAGCGGTTGTCGTACAGATCCTGGAAGCGGAACGCGCAGGTGACCGGCAATTCGTTGGCTTCCGCCCAGCGCCGCACGTTTTCGACGGCCTGCGCGGTCCAGCCGAAGCCGCCGAGGATCACGATCGGCTTTTGCGCCTGGCCCAACGCGCGGCGCAGCGCCGCCAATTGCGTCTCGCTCGGCGCCGCTTGCACCGGCGCGTGGCACAGCGCGTCCGGTACGTCGGCCGTGTCGGACAGCATGTCCTCCGGCAGTGCGAGCACGACCGGACCCGGCCGGCCGGAGGTCGCGACTTGAAATGCGCGCGCCACGAATTCCGGTACGCGATCGGCGCGATCGATCTGCGCCACCCATTTGCTCATCGGCGCGAACATGCGCCGGTAATCGATTTCCTGGAACGCCTCGCGCTCGACAAAGTCATTGCCGACCTGGCCGATGCAGAGCACCAGCGGTGTCGAATCCTGGAACGCGGTGTGAATGCCGATCGCGGCATTGGTCGCCCCAGGACCACGCGTGACAATGGCAACGCCCGGCTGGCCCGTCATGCGCGCGTAGGCGTCGGCCATGAAGGTTGAACCTGACTCATGACGATTGACGATCAGGCGAATGCTCTTGGCGTCATGCAGCGCGTCGAGCACGCCGAGATAACTTTCGCCCGGCACGCAGAACACATGATTGACGCCCTGGATCAGCAGTTGATCGACGAGAATGCGGGCGCCGGTGCGGTTCATTGCGGATGAGCGGGTCATTCGAGGCAGCGCGCAGTGTAGCGAGCGGCGATCGGGCACAATTTCCTCGCTCTCATGATCCTTTCCATGTTTCGGCGCGCCCGCGCTGTCCGCGCGATGATAGGGCGCTGCGCTCTGCGCCGGGTTCTCCGCGTGGTTCTTCTCGGCGTGCTCTTGCCGCCGGTGCTCGCGCTGGCGGCCGAGGCCGCCACCTCCGACGTTCGCGCCGAGGCGGACACGGGTGCGCTCGCGCCGGCGCGTCCGCGCATCGGTCTGGTTCTGTCGGGCGGCGGCGCGCGCGGCTTCGCGCACATCGGTGTCCTGCAGGTTCTCGAAGAGCTGCGCGTGCCGGTCGACGTGATTGCCGCCACCAGCATGGGCAGCATCATCGGCGGCGCCTACGCGGCGGGCTATACGCCCGAGCAATTGCAGCGCCTGGCGCGAACGAACGATTGGGACGCGATCTTTTCCGTGCGCGCGCCGCGCGCCGATCTGCCATTCCGGCGCAAGGAAGATGACGAGAAAAATCTCTCGAGCATCGAATTTGGCATCAAGAGCACCGGGTTGACATTGCCGCGCGGTGCGGTCGGCGCGCAGAACCTCGGACTTTTTCTACGCGCTCTGGGCGGCCCGGTGCAGGAGATCAACGATCTGGCGACGCTGCCGATTCCATTCGCCGCCGCGGCGACCGACTTGGGCAGCGGCAAGTTGGTCGTGTTGCAGGCCGACGTGCCGCTAGCAACGGCGATGCGCGCATCGATTTCGGTGCCGGGCGCAATCGCGCCGATCGAATGGCAAGGACGGCCGTTGGTCGATGGCGGCCTCGTGCGCAACCTGCCGGTGGACGTCGCACGCAAGATGGGCGCGGACGTGATCATCGCCGTCAACGTCGGCCGGCCACTGGCGCCGGCCAACACGCTAAGCAACCTGCTCGCGGTCACCGATCAGATGGTGAGCCTGCTGATCGAACAGAACGTCGAGAAGAGTCTCGCTGAACTGTGCCCGGGCGACGTGCTGATCACGCCGCAACTGGACGGCCTGGGCTCCAGCGATTTCCTGCAAGGCAAGGCGATGATCGCAGCCGGCGCGGCCGCCGCGCGCGCGCTTGCTCCGCGCCTGGCGGCGCTCGCGCTCAAGCCACAGGACTATGAGCGATACGAGCAGAAACGGAGTGCGCGCATGCTCGATGAGCGCGCTGTGCGGCTGGCCGCGATTCGCGTTGAAGGATTGAAGACCGTCAATCCCGAGGCCGTCACGCGCACGCTGGACCTGCCGCTGCAGCAAGCGTTGCGGGCGGCCGAAATTACCGTTGCCGTGCAACGCGCCTACGCGACTGGAGACTTCGAAGCGGTGAACTATCGGCTGGTGCCGGCGCAGGAGGAGGACTCGCGGCCCGACGTAGCCGCGCCCGGACTCGGGCCAGTGGCGGCGGACAGCGCGGCGCTCGAAGAGACAACTCCGCGCGATGCTCCGCAAGTCCTGATCGTCACGCCATACGAGAAGCCGTGGGGCTACAACACGCTTCGTTTCGGCGGCAATGTGCTGACCGATTTCAAGGGCAACAATGTCTTCAATATCCTGTTTGCGCACACGTGGGGTTGGCGTAACTCCTATGGCGCCGAGTGGCGCAACGAAGTGCAGTTTGGCGACACGCAGCGGCTGTTCTCCGAGTGGTACCAGCCGCTGGCGCCGGCCAGCCGCTGGTTCGTGGCGCCGCAAGTGCAGGGCAAGCGCGAGAGTTTCGACCTGTATGTCGAGCGACAACCGGTCGCCCGATTCCAGAACACGAGCACCGAAGCGAACCTGCAGTTGGGCTATGCGCTTGGGCAGTTGGGCAGCGTGCGCGCCAGCGTCGGCCACAGCGTGATCGAAACAGCCACACTGATCGGGCCGCCGTTGCTGCCGGTCACGCGGGTTGACACCACCGGCTTCGGTTTCAACGCGCGCCTGGACACGCTGGACAGCCTGAGCTTTCCGCGCCACGGCTTCCTGTTCAACGCCAGCTACACGCGCTACAGCTCGCTCGCCGGCAGCGCCGAGGCGAAAGATGCGTGGACGGTCGATGTGACGCGCGCATTCAGCCTCGAGCGTGTTGTGCTCGCGCTGTCGGGTCGCGCCGGTATGGCGGCGCAGGAAGGCACATTCCGACTGGGGGGCTTTCTCAATCTTTCCGGCACGCCGGTGGGCGAGGTGAGTGGTGCGCGTGTTGCATTCGGGCGCGCCCTGCTCACGCGCAACGTGTCCGATGCGCTTGGCGATCTGGCGATGCCGGTCTATGCCGGCGTTTCGCTGGAAGCAGGCGCGGCGGGCCCGCGACGCGATCCGTTCCACGGCTTCGGGCACGCGGCGACACTGCTGCTTGGTGCCGATAGCCCGATCGGCCCGATCTATCTCGGGCTCGGCCACACGTTCGGCCGTGCCAGCGCCCTCTACTTGTATTGGGGACGGCCGCTGTAGGCGTGGTGCGCGTTGCGCGCCGGCGTTTCTAGCCGGCCCACGCCGCGATCGCGCGCTCGATGGCGATGCGCAGCGGATTTTCGATGTACGGCAGCAGCACCATCAGAGTGCCCAGCCCGACCAGGATCGTGAGCGGGAAGCCGACCGCGAAGACGTTCAGTTGCGGCGCCACGCGCGCCAGCACGCCGAGCACGATATTGGTGAGCAACAACACGGCAAGAAATGGCAGCGCGATCGATAGCCCGATCGCAAACATTTCGCTGCCCAGGCGCGCGAGCTGCGCGAGCGTGAGCGGCATCACCGCGTCGCCGGTCAGCGGAAACACGCGAAAGCTCTCCGCCAGCGCATGGATCAACATCAGGTGCCCGTCGATCGACACGAACATCAAGAGGCCCAAGAGCGACATAAAACTCGCCACCGCGTTTTGCGATTGCGCCGAGGTCGGATTGAAGAAGCCGGCGAACGACAGGCCCATCTGCAGGCCGATCAATTCACCGGCGATTTCGAGACTGGCGAAGACCACGCGTACCGTGAAGCCGATGGTCACGCCGATCAGGATGTTCTGCGCCAGCAGCGCCATGCCGGGCGCGGTCAGCGCGTCGGTGATGGGCGGTGCCGGCACGCCGGGTGCGAGCACGATCGCAATGCATAGGCCCAGTCCGACCTTGACCCGGACAGGCACCGCGCCGTGCGACAGCAACGGTGCCGTGGCAAACAGGGCCAACACGCGCACGAGCGGCCAGAAGAGGGCGCCGTACCACGCACTCAGTTGCGCTTCGGTGAAGGAAATCACGAGCGCGCGCTCCTGAATTCAGATCCGGCACCCGCGCGCGTCAGCCGATCGCGGATGGAATCGATTCATACAGGCGCCGCACGTAATCGACATAGAACGTGATCATCCACGGGCCGGCGATTACCAGTGCGGCCAGCATCGCCAGCAGCTTCGGGATGAACGACAGCGTCATCTCGTTGATCTGCGTTGCCGCCTGCAGAATCGACACCAGCAGGCCAACCGCCAGCGCGGCAAGCAACATTGGGGCCGAAATCATCAGCATGACGTACAGCGCCTGCTGGCCGAGGGTGATGACCGATTGCGGATTCATGGGCGCGGGACGCTGTCGAAGAGGTAATGGCGGCGGGGTGGTTATGTCTGAAAGCTCGCGACCAGCGAACCGATCAGCAGGTTCCAACCGTCGGCGAGCACGAACAACATCAGCTTGAAGGGCAGCGCGATCAGCACCGGGGACAGCATCATCATGCCCATCGACATCAAGACGCTGGCCACGACCAGATCGATGATCAGGAACGGAATGAATACCATGAAGCCGATCTGGAACGCGGTTTTCAATTCGCTCGTGACAAAGGCCGGGATCACCACGCGCATCGGCATCGCGGCGGCGGCGGCGGTGTCGCTACGGGTCTCGCTCTCGCTGTGACCCGCGCCGCCCGGCTTGTCTTTGGCTTCGTCGACTCGCGCCATGCGCGCGAACAGTTCCAGGTCGGCGGCGCGTGTGTGCTTGAGCATGAAGCTCTTGAGCGGATCGGTGCCGGCCGCAAGCGCTTGATCGAATGAGATCTTGTTATCGCGATAGGGCGCATAGGCGACGTCGTGAATGCGATCGAAGGTCGGCCCCATGACGAAAAAGGTGAGGAACAACGACAGGCCGATCAGCACTTGATTGGGCGGCGTGGTCTGCGTGCCGATCGCCATGCGCAGCAGCGACAACACGATCACGATGCGCGTGAACGAGGTCATCATCAGCAGCAGCGCCGGCAGAAACGAAAGCAGCGTGAAAAAAAGCAGCGTCTGCACGGGCACGGAGTAAACCGAGCCGCCGCCAGGGGCGGGCGTCGCGGTCAACTGGATCGGACTCGTCTGCGCGAAAGCGGGCGCGCCTAGGCACAAAGAAAGCGCGAGCACAGCGCCGAGTATTGTCAGCGTGCGCGCCGGCCAGCGCGACGCGAGCAATTGCGGCGTCGACCGCGGGCTTGCAATCGTAATCTGACGCCGATTCTTCATTTTTGCATTTTCGCGAGCAACGCAGCGAAGGCGCTGGCCGTTGCTGTCGGCGGTGTTTCACCTTTGGGCAGCGTGCCGATGCGGTGAATGCTGGCGGCGGTGACGCCGAGCAGAAGCCAGCGCTCGCCGGCGGCGACCACAACGATGCGTTCGCGCGGCCCCAATGCAAGTTGCGCGACGACCTGCAGGCCGGCGCTTTGTGCCGGCGTTCCGGCGCCGATTCTTTTCAGGAGCCAGAGCGAGATCGGAATCAGCGCGAGCACGAGCAGTAACACGAGCGCCATCGGCACAAGAGAAGGGCCATCGCTGGCCGCATTCGGCCCCTGTGCCGCAGCCCCGCCGAACGACGCGCCGAGGGCGAGCGCCAGGGCGCACGCCCATCCGCGCCGGCGCGCCATGGTCGTTGCGCCGGTCAATGTTCGACCGAGCGCGACCGAAACGCGGGCGCGATTTGTTGCCTGCATCCGCATGGCTACCGGTTCAAGCGGCGCATGCGCTCGCTGGGCGTGACGATGTCGGTCAGGCGGATGCCGAACTTTTCGTTGACCACGACCACTTCGCCCTGCGCGATCAGGCAGCCGTTGACCAGCACGTCCATCGGCTCCCCGGCGAGTGCGTCGAGCTCGATCACCGAGCCCTGCGCCAGTTGCAGGATGTGTTTGATCGGAATCTTGGTGCGCCCGAGTTCGACCGTGAGCGTGACCGGGATGTCGACGATCAGATCGAGATCGGCATTGCCCACAACGGGCGCGGCGCCAGGCGCCAGGCGCGGGAAGATGTTGGCTGGCTGCGCCGACTCGACCACCGAGGCGCCGGGGGGTTGCTGTTCGGCGAGTGCAGCGGCCCAGTCGTCCTCGGCGGCAGGAGTCGCGTTGGTGTTGCTCATCATTCGTTTCCTTCAATGTGTGGGGTCTCGCTGTAGCGCGAGTACTTCAGCAGCCGCTCGACCCGCAGCGCCGTGTGATTGTTGACTGCACCGAATCGGCACTCCATCACGGGCACGCTGTCGACGTTGGCCTGGATGATTTCGCGTAGCGGCAGTTCAATGAAGTCGCCGGGGCGCAGTTTCAGCAACTGGCCGATCGTGACCGGCGTGCGCGCAAGCTCGGCCACGAGCTCGATGTCGGCCGCCTGCACTTGCTGTGTCAATTGCCGCACCCAGCGGCGATCCGGCTCGTGGCCGTCGCCCTGCACCGACGAATACAGCGTGTCGCGAATCGGCTCGAGCGAGGCGTACGGGAAGCACATATGCACTTCGCCGCCGTTTTCGCCGATCTCGATATTGAACGTGGTAGCGACCACGATTTCCGAGGGCGACGCAACGTTGGCGAACTGCGTATGCATCTCGCTGCGCAGGTGCTGGAACTTGAAGGTGAACAGCGCGCCCCACGCCTTGGTGTATTCGGCGAGCGTGACTTCCATCAGGCGCTGGATGATGCGGATTTCGGTCGGCGAGAAATCACGGCCCTCGATGCGGGTATGCAACTTGCCCGAGCCACCGAACAAGGTATCGATCACCGCAAACACGAGCTTCGGATCGAAGATCACCATGCCGTGGCCGCGCAGCGGCGCCAGCGTGATGATGTTGATGTTGGTCGGGACGACGATGTCGCGCAAGAACGCCGAATATTTGGTGGCCCGCACCGGGCCGATCGAGATCTCCGGGCTCTTGCGCATGAAGTTGAACAGGCCGAGACGGAAGTTGCGGGCAAAGCGCTCGTTGACGATCTCCATCGTGGGCATGCGGCCCCGAACGATGCGTTCCTGGCTGGCGATGTCGTACGAGCGAATTCCACTCGTGGCGGCTTCACTTTTGTCGAGCTTCTGCGACTCGCCGGTGACGCCCTCCAGCAGCGCGTCGACTTCGTCCTGGGAGAGGAACTGGTCAGCCATGGCGGGTCAGATGGCGAATGTGAGGTGGCACTTCAATGCCTGCTGCCGGGTGCGTCGATCACTGGATGATCAGTTGCGTGAAGTTGATACCTTCGATCGCGTGTTCGGCACCGGTCCCTTCGAGCGTCTTGTTGGTGGCGATCACGAGTTCCTGGGCGAGCTTTTCCTTGCCCTCGCGCGACGACACCTCGGCCACATTCTTGCCGCCGAGCAGCAGCAGGATCTGGTTGCGCACCGTGGGCATCATGTTCTTGACCACTTCACCGCTCGCTTGATCCTTGACTTCGGCCACCAGCTTCACCTGCATGAAGCGGTCGCTGTCTTCGCCATGGAGGTTGACGGTGAAAATGTCGAGATCGACGAATACCGGTACTTTCCTGGTGTCGGCCTTGTGTTCGGCGTTCTCAGCGTGCGCCGCGTCGGCTTTCTTGCCGAGCAGGACCCACGCCAACGCGCTGCCGCCCAGAGCGACGACCGCTGCCACCGCACCGATCAGCACGAGCTTGTTAATGCCTTTCTTGGGCGCCGCGGCCTTGGGCGCCGCGGCCTCGGTCGCCGGCGCCTTTGAATCCTTGATGCTCTTCGCGTCTTTGTCAGCCATTTTTGCTCCGCCGTGTTGTGGCCGTCACTTCCGCTCCGAGAATCGCCGGAACGCGCGCGCGCGTCCGGCTGTTTCCAGGCGAAAGAGGGGCCAGTTATCGGCCGATTATTCGGAACCTTGAGCCGCGGCAATCACTCGATTACCGCCGCCGAACTCGGCTGTTTCAAGACGGTCGCGGCAGCGATTTGTGACTGCGCGTCGCGAGCGGTTTTCGCTCGCTGTGCAGCGTCGCCGCCGCAGTCGGTGCCCGGCGCGAATCGCCTAATCGACCGGTTACTTGAGAGGACCCAAAGACGACCGCGAGGTCGGGCGCCAAATTTAATCAACACGCATGTCGATCAAACCCGAATGTCAATCAGGCGCGGTGCGCCGACAAATGTGGTCACGCGGGACCCTGGCGCGGGCGCCGCACCGATCGCGTCGATGGCATTGTTGAGACGATCGTTGCCGTGGCTGCCCTGTGTGCCACGCTGCGAGCGGCCCGGATCGCGCCGCGTTTCGCCGCCGACGTTGGCCTGCGCCAGATTGAGGCCATTGTTTGCAAACATGTCGCGCAGGCGCGGCAGCGCGTCCTCGATCGCCGCGCGCGTTGCCGGATGCGCGGCCGTGAAACTCAGGCTGGCATCCTGGCCGTGCATCTCGATGCCGATCGTGACTGGCCCGAGGTCAGGCGGTGTGACCGTGATCTGAGCACTGGCAACGCGCTGCTGCACAAGTATGACCACGCGATCGCCGAGCGCTTCGCCGAATCCGGGTTGCGTGACCGGCGTGGCGATGCCGGTCGTCACGATGGGCGAGGCGCCGGCGGTCGTGCCCGCAGTTGCGCCCGTCGCGGCGATCAAGGCGGCGTTGGCCGCCGAGCTCACCGCGTGCTGACCGTCGCCGCGAGCCACGCCTTCCGCCGCGGCGCTGTGCACCCGGGCAAAGCGTTGTTCGAAATCTTCGAGCAAGCGATCGCGCGCGCCGGCGGCGGCGCTCGGCGCGTCGGCGGCAATGGCCTGCGGATCGACCGCTACGTCCAATCGTGAATCCTGTTTGGCGTTCCCATGTTTGGCATCGGGGGCAGCGTTGCCGCCGCGATCGTCGAGCGCCGCTGCGGCAAGATCGCCGGCGACGTCGCGTGCGCCTCGTGCCACAGGCACTGCATCCGTCGCGCTGCCGCCGACCAGGGCCGCGGTCCGCGGCGAGCCGCGCGGCGCGTCGGTCACTGTGCGTGTTGCCGTCCCGCCGGCGGTGTCCGGAGGTGCAGATGCGGCGTCGCCCATCGCGCTCGCCGCGGCGAGTGCTGCCGCCACCGCAGGATTGATGGCGGCATATACGGCAATCGTGCCGGCGAGATCCTTGGCGCCGATCGATGCCGCGCCAGCTGCGGCTGCGGCATCGCGGTCATCACCAGAACGTCCGCGCGACCGATCGCCTGCTGCGCCTGAGCTGCCGTGCGCGGTGCTGGCAGGCGGTGCGCCGGCCGTTGTCCCGCCGGCGCTGACTGCGGCGGCCGCGTTTGCGGCCGCCTCTTCGGCGCTTACATTGTTGGTCGAATCACTGTCGCTGTTGCGCGTGACCGGCCTCGCTTCATTGTTGCGATCGGCAGCGCGCGCGGTCCTGCTGTTTTCGTCTCCACGCGCGGCGGCGTTGGCCTCGGCGCCGCGCTCGGACGCCATTTGTTCGGCGTGGCGCTCCGCCATCACTTGCGCAAAATCCGGCCCGACATCGGGACGTCGCGTGACCTCGGGCACCGCATCGTCGCTGCGCAAGCGCACCGGACTCGCATTGGTGAGCGCCGGCGTGCTGGCGACAAGACCGCGCATATCGTTCAGTGCCATGGGTACCTCACCAGTTCGTTGCATTCTGGGTGCGGTCGTGAGCGCGGTCAGCGCTCACGCCGCTCGCCAACTCATCGGTCGATTTCTGTTCCCGCCGCGCCTGCTTCTGGCGCGCGGCGTCGGTCTGGCGCGCGAGCAGAGTTTCAATACTCGTCAACCGTCGTTGCTGCTGCGCGAGTTCCTCGTCGGCAATCGCCAAGGTGTGCGCGCGGCGTGCCACGTCGAGGGTCTGCGCTTCAATCGCGGCGGTGAGCCGGCCATTGAAGGCGCGCAGGTTGTTCTGTGCCGCGACGTCACAACCGGAGCTCATGGTTGCCTGCGCGCGCCGGCCGTAGTCGAGCGCGTAGCCGCGCAGCGTCTCTAATTGCGCGCGTGCTTGGTCGGTCTGCAGCTGGCAGCGCGCACGTTGGCCCGCCGCCGCGTCGCGCGCGGTACGCGTGATCTCGATCAGCATCGTCAGGTTGGAGGGTTCCATCGCTGCCTCAGACGGCGCCGCGCGCCGGTCGCCAAGGTGGCCGGCATGCAGCGGTCACGTGCAATACGGTGCGCGCGGAAAGGTGCGTCATCACGCGTCCACCGTAGCGAGCAGCGCCGCCAGGCGGGTATGCGATTGCGCGAGCGTCGAGGCTTCTTCCATCGGTTGCTGCAAGAAAGCTTCCATACGCGGCTGCGCGGCGATTGCCGCGTCCAGCACGCGGTCGCTGCCGGCAACATAGGCACCGACTGCAATGAGGTCGCGACTACGCGCGTAGCGCGAATAAAGCATCTTGAAGCGGCGCGCCAGATCGATCTGATCGGGACCGCTCACCGCGGTCATCACGCGCGAGATCGAACTCTCGATGTCGATCGCCGGATAGTGCCCGGCCTCGGCCAGTGAGCGCGCGAGCACGATATGGCCATCGAGGATCGCGCGCGCACCGTCGGCGACTGGATCCTGCGGATCATCGCCCTCGGTGAGCACGGTGTAGAAGCCCGTGATCGAGCCTCCGCCACGGTGCGCGTTGCCGGCGCGTTCGACCAGTTGCGGCAACCGCGCGAAGACCGAGGGCGGGTAGCCCTTGGTCGCCGGCGGCTCGCCGATGGCAAGCGCAATTTCGCGCGCCGCCATGGCGTAGCGTGTCAATGAATCGAACAGCAGCAGAACTTGCAAGCCTTGATCGCGGAAGTATTCGGCGATCGCTGTGGCGTACGCGGCGCCTTGCATGCGCAACAGGGGTGGCGTGTCAGCGGGTGCGGCGATCACTACCGCGCGCCGCAGTCCGACCGCGCCGAGTATGTCGTCGACAAATTCCTTGACCTCGCGCCCGCGCTCGCCGATCAGCGCCACAACGGTCACGTCGGCGCTCGTGTATTTGGCCATCATGCCGAGCAATACGCTCTTGCCGACGCCGGAGCCGGAGAACAATCCCATGCGCTGGCCGCGGCCGACCGTCAGCAGCGCATTGATCGCGCGCACGCCCACGTCCAGTGGTTCGCGGACCGGGTCGCGATCCATCGCGTTGATCGGTCGCCGCGCCAGCGGCCGCAACGGTGCATCGACCAGCGCGCCCAATTTGTCGAGCGGCTTGCCATTGGGATCGATCACGCGCCCGAGCAGCGCCTCGCCCATCGGCAAGTGACGCGTGCGATCCTCGAGGCGCCGCCAGGGATGATTGTGTTGATGCAGGCGCGGACGCGCCGGCAGCGCTTCGTGCGGACGGACCACGGCGCCGGGACGCAATCCGTAGGGGTCGGTGGTCGGCATCAGGAACAGCCGCTCGCCGTTGAATCCGACGACTTCGGCATCCACGCGCAAGCCTTCTTCCTGTTGCACAAAGACCTGGCTGCCGACCGGCAATTTCAAACCCACGGCTTCCATCACCAGGCCTGCCACGCGCGTCAAGCGACCGCGCGCCTCCAGCGGCTGCGCGGTGGCGGCGATGGTCTTTGCCTGCGCCAGAAATTGCAGGAACGGTGCGGCGGATGAAGATTCGCTGGTGATCATGGTGCGCGCGGCAGCAATCGCGCCGCGTCAATCGCTGTTCAATTCATTGCTGACGCCCAGCGCCCGCGCGACGCGGTTCCAGCGCGTCGCGAGCGTGGCGTCGATATCGCCCTGCGCGGTCTCGACCCGGCAGCCGCCGTTGGCGACCGAGACATCGGGCACGAAGCGGCAGCCTTTCAGCATCGCGTCGTTGTCGAGCTCGGGCCGGATCAGTTCGAGGTCGGCCGGATTCAAGTGCACGCGGGGATGTGCGTGTTGGTCAATCACAACGGTCACCGCTTCATGCAACGCGGGCAGCAGCGCATCGCGCGCAACCACGACTTCGCGCCGCACCACCTGGCGCGCGATCTCCAGCGCCAGATCGAGCAACGCATCGGCGCCACGCGACTCTAGTTCGATATAACGCGCGCGCATTTCCGCCAGCAGTTGTTCCAGCCGCTGGCTGCGCAGCGCCTGCTGCCGCTGCGCCTCGATGATTCCTTCTTGCCGGCCTTGTTCGATGCCGCGCTCGTACGCGCGCCGCTCGCGCGCGGTGAGCAGCGCCTGTGTCCCGCGCGGGGTGGTCGGGGCCTCGCCGCCGAGCGACTGGAATTCCCAGCTCGCAGCTTCGCCGACCTGCTCCTTGGGAATGAAGCGACGGAATAGGCGATCAGATGCGCCCATCGGTACTTCCGTGATGCCTACCGCGACCGGCGCCGCGCGCGCATGCCGGGCAACCCGCGCCGCTCTGACTACACATATTGGTCATCGCCGCCGCCACCCAGCTGAATCTGGCCCTCGTCGGCGAGGCGGCGCACGATCTTCAGGATCTCGCGCTGCTCGGCTTCGACTTCGGAGACGCGCACCGGACCTTTCGCTTCCAGGTCCTCGCGCAGCATTTCGGCAGCGCGGCTCGACATGTTCTTGAACACCTTTTCGCGCAGCGCCTGCTCGGCGCCCTTGAGTGCGACGATCAGGCTTTCGCTCTGAATTTCGCGCAACAGCAACTGCACCGCGCGATCATCGATCTCGAGCAGGTTGTCGAACACAAACATCTGGTCGAGGATTTTCTGCGCCAGGTCGGGATCGTGTTCGCGGATCGATTCGACCACCGGTGTTTCGATTTGGCTGCCGAGAAAGTTCAGGATCTCGGCGGTCGCCTTGGTTCCGCCCAGCGTCGTTTTCTTCAGCTTCTCGCCGCCGGCGAGCACTTTGGACAGTACTTCGTTCAGTTCCTGCAGCGCCTGCGGCTGAATACCGTCGAGCGTGGCGATGCGGAGCAGCACGTCGTTGCGCATGCGCTCGGTCATGTGACGCAGTACTTCGGAGGAGTGATCGCGTTCCAGGTGCACCAGGATCGAAGCGACGATCTGCGGGTGCTCGTTCTTGAATAGCTCCGCGATCGAGCTCGGATCCATCCATTTCAGCGACTCGATGCCGGAAACGTCGCGCCCCTGCAGGATGCGATCGAGCAACATGCCGGCCTTGTCTTCGCCCAGCGCTCGCTTCAGCACCTGGCTGACGAACTCATCGGTATCCCCGACCAGCGAGTACTGCTCGTCCTTGGCGCGATTGAATTTGGACAGCACGGATTCGACTTTTTCGCGCGACACGGTCTTCAACCGCGCCATCGTCTCGCCCAGCTTCTGCACTTCCTTGGGCGAAAGATATTTGAAGACTTCGGCGGCCTGCTCTTCGCCGACCGTCATCAAAAGGATCGCGGCTTCATCGACGCCGACAGTGTCATCGGTTTCCATCGTGCCCCGCTTTCAATGCCGCCGGCGCAGCGGCGCCCGGCGTCTGGGAATTTCGCCCCGCGTGCCGCTGCTGCGTCAGGTTCATCGGTTTCATGTCTTGGCCTCACCGACCCAGGACTTGACCACGTTGGCAACGGTGGCCGGATCACTCTTGGCCAGTTGCCGCACTTGTTCGATCTGCGAACTCGGCGGCGGCGTGCCAGCGACGACGGCGAGCGCCGGCACCGCCGGCGCGGCCGGCTCTGGCCGCGGCGTCGCGGCGATGCTGCGCAGCGCCGGTCGCAAGACGCCAAACACTACGATCATCGTCAGCAAGAGAAACAGCAGTGCCTTGCCGCCTTCCTTGGCGAGCGCAACGAGGTCCGGGTTCTTCCAGAACGGCACGGGTTCGACCGGACCGAATTCAGGCTGCGAGAACGCGGCGTTGACCACGTTCAACGTATCGCCGCGCGGCGTGCTGAAGCCCATCGCCTCGCGCGCGAGCGCGGTCAGGCTCTGCATTTCCTTGTCCGACAACGCTGTCGCCGCCGTGCCGCTGCCTTTGTTGTTGACGACCACCGCGGCGCTCAGGCGCCGGATCTGGCCCACCGGCGACTTGGTATGGCGTACCGTCTTGTCGACTTCAAAGTTAGTTACCGCTTCGCGCCGCGTGTTGTTGTTGCTGGTCGATGCACCCGGTTGATTCGCATTCAACGGCGCTGCCGTGCCGTTGATCGGCGCGGTCGGCGGCACCGGCGGCTGATTGGACAACGCGCCCGGCACGCCCTGCGGGCCATTGGCGCCGGGCTGCGAACTATCGGCCGTGGATTGCGAACGAATCGTCGCCGCATCCGCCGTCTGATTCGGCTTGAACGTTTCCGCGGTCTGTTCGATCGCCGAGAAGTCGACATCGGCGGTGACCTGCGCTCGCACATTGCCGTGGCCGACGATCGGCTCCAGGATGTCTTCGATGTGCTTGGTGGTGTTGGCCTCGATCGTGGCGACGTAGTCGAGCTGCGCGGCGTCGAGACCGCCCGCTTCCGAGCGCTCGCTCGCGAGCAGGTTGCCGGTCTGGTCTACCACCGAGACATTTTTCGGCGTCAGCTCCGGCACGCTGGCGGACACCAGATGCACGATGCCCGCCACTTGCGTGCGATCGAGCACTTTGCCCGGATGTAATTGCACGAGCACCGAGGCGGTCGGCGGCTGGCGGTCGCGCAGGAAACCGGATTGCTTCGGCAGCGCCAGATGCACGCGCGCCTGTGCGACCGGGGCGAGCGAGGAGATCGAGCGCGCCAGTTCGCCCTCGAGACCGCGCTGATAATTCATCTGTTCCTGGAATTGGGTGACGCCGAATTTCTGCCCGTCCATGACTTCAAAGCCAACCACCGAGCCCTTCGGCAATCCGGCCGCGGCCAGCTTCAAGCGCGCCTCATGCACCTTGTCTGCGGGAACCAGCAGCACGCCGCCGTCGTTGTTTTTGTACGGAATTCCCATCTGCGAGAGCTGGGCGATGATGGCGCCGCCGTCGCGATCGGACAGGTTGGTGAACAACACGCGGTAGGTCGGCGACGAACTCCACAACCACGATGCGGCGACCACCGCCGCCAGCGCCGCGGCGCCCAATGCCAGAAGGCCGCGCCCGCGGGGCGAGAGTCGCCCGAGGAATCCGCCGGCGGGCTCGATCGTGCTGGAGACAACTGCGTTGGTGGCCATCGGCGATGCGCGGTGTGTGGGCGTGTGCTCTGTTGGATTCGAATGGGCCGGTGGACGAGACGCGCAGCCGCGCGTGCCGCGAACCTGCTCGCGCGCGCCGGCCGCGGTGCTCTTCCACGAACCCTCGTTGCAGCTGCGATTATTCGGAGGACTTGAGGGTAGGGAACAAGAGAAAAGCGTTGGAAATCATGTCCGGATCAGGTCTCTTGTAGGCGCTGTTCCTACACCTCGGGCATGGTCATTGCCGGTGGTCGCCTTGCCCTGAGCTTGAATTGAGCCGTGGAAGACGCCGATTTCATTGCGCTAGCGCGGCGACGCTCGCGCTACTTTGCGAGCCACCTTGCGCTGTCGCCAAGGTCAGGCTAGACAAAATCAGCCAAAGGCCAACTCGCCATGGATATCAAAGCGATCAATACGCAATTGATGCAAGCGGTCACAGCGCTGCAAAGTCCAACGACCGTGACCAGCGTCGGCGCGGCGCGCGCGGCGCACGGTGGCGATTTCATCGCCTCGCTCGACTCGGCCCTACAAGCGGTCAGCAAGAGCCAGAACAGCGCCAACGAGTTGCAACGCCAGTTTCAACTGGAAAATCCGCAGGTGAGCCTGGAGGAAACAATGATCGCGATGAACAAGTCGCAAATCAGCTTCCAGGGCGCGGTGCAGGTGCGCAACAAGCTCGTGCAGGCCTACGAGCAGGTCATGAACATGCCGGTATGACGGTGGCGGCGCGCGCTGCGGCGCGGCCGATCACAAGCGAGGCGCCGTGGTTCAAGCGCAGCGCCGGCCGCACGACTCGTCGCGCCGGTCCTAACGAAACCACTACATCGCCGCGGCGTTTGGCGTGGCGCTTACCCAGGCGCGCAAGGTGGCGCGCCGTCTCCATTGTGATTCGCATCGTGATTCGCCCATGATCGGGCCGCTGCGGGCCTGGCTGCGGCGCGCTTCGATTGCCGCCGGTCGCGCGCAGGAAGTCCTCGCGCTGCGGGAGAGCAATGCCGTGATGGCATCTCTTCTCGCCGCCGCGGCCAAGATCACAGCCGGCGATAGCAGCAACGATGTCGTGCAATGCCTGTGCGATTCGGTGGTCGATGCCACGCGCCATATTCGTCTTGCCTGGTTCTGGTATGGCGCACTCGATTCGGAAGAGATCCGGCCGATGCTTGCCGCCGGGCCGGCGGTCGCCTATGCCCAGCAGTTGGTGATCAAGCGTGGTCTGCTGACGTGGCGCGGACCGGCGTATCGCGCGCTTTTGACGGAGCGTGCGACGGTGACGCGAACTTTTCATCTGGCGCCCTATGGACCGTGGCGCGCGGCGATTCGCGACCATGACCTGCGTGTCGCCATTGCGCTGCCGCTGCGCCTGCCGGATCCGGCGCAGCGCGGGTTGCTCGTGTTTTATGCCGACGATCGCAACTATTTCCGGCGGGTCGGCTTGGCGCCGTTCGAGGCGTTCGCACGTTTGAGCGAAGTCGCGCTCGCGCAGTCGGCGGCCCGCATCGAGCTGGCGGCAGTTGCGCGCACGGATCCGCTGACCCGCATCGCCAATCGGCGCGCGTTCCAGGAAGCGTGCCTGCGTCAACTGCTCGCCAACGGCGGCGCCACGCCGCTGTCGCTGCTGCTGGTCGACGTCGATCATTTCAAGAGCGTCAACGATGAATACGGCCATGAAAACGGCGACCGCGTGCTGGTGCAGATTGCGCGCTGCATGGGCGACGCGTTGCGCGCGGCCGACCTGATCGGTCGCTGGGGCGGCGAGGAATTTGTCGCCTTGCTGCCGGGCGCGGACGCAAAGATCGCGCTGTTCGCGGCGGAACGTCTGCGCGCCGCGGTCGAGCGGCTGCAGCCGGAGTTGCTCGATGGTGGCACGGTGCAGGTGACCTGTAGCGTGGGTGTGGCGTCCTTTCCGATCGACGCCGTGACCATGGACCGTCTACTACAAGTGGCCGACCAACATCTGATGGAAGCCAAGCGCGCCGGCCGCAATCGCGTACGCGACCGCGCCTAAGCGCCGGCCCGCGAACTGCCCGCCCCTTTCACCCAGCGCCGAGCCTGCTACGAGAGCGCTCGCGGTCGCCTCGACACCACCGCGTTCCTTGATCGACGGCTCGCAAAGAGGTGCGTGTTAGCGTCGCCCGCTCGTATTTTTCGTGGAGGAGATGACGCCATGCAGTACACGCAACTCGGTGCCAGCGGCCTGCAGGTGTCGCGCCTTGCGCTGGGAATGATGACCTTCGGCTCAGCCGCCTGGCGGCCCTGGGTACGCGATGAAACGCAAGCCCGCTCGGTCGTGCGGCGCGCGCTTGATCTTGGCATCAATGTGTTCGACACGGCCGACATGTATTCAGCTGGCATGAGCGAGGAGATCACCGGTCGCTTGCTGCAAGAATTCGCGCGCCGCGACGATCTCGTGATCGCGACCAAGGTTTACTTTCCAGTCGATCTCGGGTTCAAGGGCGGCGCCAGCGCGGCCGCGGCGCCGGCGCGCAGGCCGAACCAAAGCGGCCTCTCGCGCAAGCGGATCTTGGCTGCGATCGACGCGAGCTTGCGGCGCCTGAACACCGAATACATCGACCTCTACCAAATCCATCGCTACGACCCGACAACGCCGATCGAGGAAACGATGGCGGCGCTGCACGAAGTGGTCGCCAGCGGCAAGGTGCGCTACCTCGGCGCGAGCAGCATGTGGACTTGGCAGTTCGCAGCGATGCAGCGCGCTGCCGAGCGGGCGGGCGGCACGAAATTCATCTCAATGCAGAACCACTACAACCTCGCCTATCGCGAGGAAGAGCGCGAGATGCTTCCGTATTGCTGTGCGAGCGAGATCGGGGTCATGCCATGGAGCCCGCTCGCGCGCGGGTTCCTCGCCGGCACGCGCGGCCGCGACGACGGGCAACGAGGTGCCGCCGGCGAGGCGTCGCGCGCGGCCAGCGACGACATCGCGCAGAAGTACTACTACCAGGACGCCGACTTCGCGGTGGTTGAGAAATTGACTGAGGTAGCGCGCGCGCGCGGTGTCCGTAATGCCACCGTCGCGTATGCCTGGCTGCTGTCGCGTCCGGGGGTTGCCTGCCCGATCATTGGCCCTAGTCGAATCGAGCAACTCGAGGAGGCGGTGGCGGCATTGGAGTTGAAACTGACGGCGGAAGAAATCGCGCAGCTCGAAGCGCCGTATCGGCCGCATGGGGTCCTCGGTCACACGTAGGACCGCGCGGCGCGCGAGGCGGCCGCGCCATCGGGCATTGGCAGGACGCGGAAAGGGCGAAGCGGAAAGAGCAAGCCGGATCGAATGACGGCGCATCGTCGGCGAGCGGCGCCGACCTGCCGCCCTCGAGCCGGTCGCGTGAAATCGCCATGGATTCGTCCGATGCTCATCAGTTCACCGCATGGGGCGCCTCCTAGGATGGTGCCACGATGCTGTGCGAATTTGCCTCTGTCGCTGATTTGCCGCGCGCGCTTGCTCGTTCCCACGACACCAGTTGCCGTGCGACCCGCACCTGCGCGCGCGCTCACTCATGACGCCCGCCGCCGCCCCGGTGATTGCCGTGTCGGGACCCGGCTGGCCTGATTCGCTGGTATTTCGAATCACGCTCGCGGTGGCAAGCGGCGTTGTCATCGTCGTTGCGCTGCT
>Ga0137409_10001108_pt1 | contig 29142 bp, 23 predicted proteins | sample CZODoug1_16funga_FD_122059 | JGI IMG/M metagenome (GOLD analysis project Ga0137409, IMG submission 122059) | Vadose zone soil fungal communities from Angelo Coast Range Reserve, California, USA - CZODoug1_16fungal (Hybrid Assembly) | ecosystem: Environmental > Terrestrial > Soil > Vadose zone...
TCTCCCTCGCGCGATTCTTCCAAAACCATGTACGGAAATTTCCTTCCCCTGCTAACTTCTCTGTTTTCCCAGGCGCGAGAGCCCGGCATGCGGGATGGCGCGAAAACCACGCGGCAGACACAACTTGCGGTCACAAGGCCGATTTCGAGTTGCAGCTATAAGACCAGTATACCACGGTTCTTTAACAGCGTCAAATTAACGTTGTTAAGGTAACGACGTGAAAGAAACACTGTCATTTTGACGATGTTAGTGTTATTGCTAGTTGGTTGGACGCTTCTGTTTGGATGACCGCCGAGAGAGAAAGATGCCAAAGTTACCCGACCCTCTGCTGGAAAAGGCAATTCTAAAAGCCGCCCTCACTCTGCTCTCCCGGCAGGGGGTCCATGCGCTCACCATGCGCGCTGTGGCCCAAGCCGCCGGAACCACCACGCCCACGCTGTATCAGCGCTTTGCCGACCGCGACGCTATCCTGCAAGCCATCTGCGACGATGCCCGCCAGCGCCTCGCAAGGGAGGTCGAACGCATGCCCTCGTTAGTGGAGGCTTGCCGCTGCTATCTTGTGTTCGCGCAAAAGCACCCGCACGAATACGAACTGGTCATGCGCACAGGCTGGCACGATGCGGCAGCCTCCGGGTATCAGGGCCCCGTCTTCCTCGCGGCCAAGGAACACATCAGGAAGCAGTTTCCCGGCAAGCCCGCGCAGCAGGTTTCTCTCCTTTTGCAACTCTGGTGCCTGCTCCACGGCGCGGCCAGTCTCCTGATCGCGGCTCAGCACCACGGTAACGGAGGCGAGGACATCATGAAGGCCTGCAATTCTGCGTGCAAGACTCTACTGACGAAGCATTGAAGATTCGGCGAGGCTAGGCCCTGTCCGTTGTGTTTTTGGAACGAACTCTTGCCGTCGCCCAGGTTACGGCCTCTGCGACGACGGGATCTTCGTCATTTTCCATCTTCTGGAGAACCGGAAGAAACCTGGCCTCACCGCTGTTGCCCATCGCCAGTGCGGCATTGCGGCGGAGGCCTTGGCGTTTGGCGCGGCGGATGGGCGAACCTCGGAACACTTCCCTGAATTGGGCTTCGTCCATTTCCGCCAGCCACTCCAATGCTGGATTTACCAGACCTTCGCGCGGCTGATATTCCGCAGCCGAAGTGACCGGCGCTTTGCGGTTCCAGGGGCAGACATCCTGACAGATGTCGCAGCCGAACACATGCCGCCCCAGGCGCTCACGGAGAGGCTCCGGAATCGAACCGCGCTTCTCAATGGTCAGGTAGGAGATGCACAAATTGGCATCCAATTCATGCGGCGCGACAATCGCCTGCGTTGGGCACGCGTCGATGCAACGGGTGCAACTACCGCAGCGATCTGGCGCGGGGGTATCAGGCGGGAGTTCGAGCGAAGTCAGAATCACGCCGAGAAAAAGCCATGAGCCCATTTTCTGGTTGATCAGACAAGTGTTCTTGCCGCTCCAGCCGATGCCGGCATACTTCGCGTAGATGCGTTCCGCAACTGGGCCCGTGTCCACGTAGCAGCGTGCGATCAGCTCCGAAGCTGGAAATCGATTCGTGGCTTCTGATTCATGAGCGGCGCGCAGTGCCGTTTCCACCTGACGCAGCTTGCGCAGCACCGAGTCGTGGTAATCCTCACGGCTCCACGCGTAGCGGGCAATCCAACCATGGGATAGGTCGTTGCGTTCGGTCGAGTACGGATATGCTGTGTTGTAATTTACGGCGCAAACAACGACGCTGCGAGCCCACGGCGCTACGCGGCGCAACGAAGACCGCTTCAGACTGCCTGAATCGTCCCGCGCGTCCATGTACCGCATTTCTGCGGCACGCCCCGCGTCAATCCATTCCTCAAAGTTGCGATGCTCAGAGAAATCGCCAGCCGGGGCGATCCCCGCTAGCTCTAAGCCGGCAGTGCGGGCAGCTGCGAGGATCGCGTCTCTTATGGATTCGTTCTGGGATGCGGGCATGGTAGCGTCTCTGTCTCCTTGCATCCTATCAAGGGTCAGGTACCCACTTTCGTGATTCGCTTTTCCACCAGGCTGTTCCGCGTTTCGAGATTGTGAATCATTCACTCAATATTGCCTTGACAGCTCGCAACGCCGTAAGTAAATTCCATACACAGCGAAAGCCTCGGCCCGCCTTGAGTTCCAGGAGAATCCGTATGCATCTTCCCGGGCAGTTTCTCTTCCTGCGAGCGCGCTTTTCAACATTTCGATCTTGCAGCAATGCTAAGCGCCCTACCGCCGGAATAATCTTCACAGCCTGCCTTACGCTGCTCATCACGAGCACCGCTTTGGCGCAAACCAGTCTCACAACTCTGTACGCCTTCACCGGAAGAAACGGCGACGGCGCTAACCCTGTCGGCGATCTCACCATGGACGATCAAGGTGCACTCTATGGTGTAGATCCCACTTTTGGAAGGGCAGCCCGAATCTACCAGTTGACGCCTCCAATGTTCGGAACGGGCGCCTGGACTAAGACAAACCTGTATACGGGAAGCCTCGGTACTCCGGTGCAGGGACACTTAAGACCCGTGATCCTGGGAAAACATGGAGAGCTGTATGGCACCTCCGATGTTTGCCCTGTTTTCCGGCATGGTTGCGTCTTCCAGCTAGCTACGCCAACCAGCCCAGGCGGCGCTTGGACGATGAATGTTCTCTATGGTTTTCAAGGAGAAACCGTTGGGGACGGCAAGCAGGTCGCTTACGGAAAGCTTGCCATGGATGGCAATGGCAATCTCTATGGCGTCACGCAGTCGGGCGGCGTGTCAGCCTCCAAGAGCGGCGGCACGGTTTACCAGCTCTCTCCTCCGGCAACGCCGGGCGGCACCTGGACGGAGCAGGTGCTGTACAGATTTCGAAATGTACGAGGCGGATTCTTCTATCCGCTGGTGAACGCGACCCTCGGCAATGATGGCGCTCTCTATGGCTCGACACGCCTTGCGCAAACCAAATACGGATTCTCCGCTCCGGGTGTGATTTATCGGCTGGCGCCTCCTGCTGTGTCGGGTGGGGCGTGGACTGCAAGCGTGATCAACAGCGACATTACGGGCTTTGGTTATTTTTCGCGGGTCAGTCAGTTGACGGTGGCCCCATCGGGCACTCTATATGGAGTAAGCAGCTTCGCGGGGGGTGCTTTTGCTCTGACTCCTCCGGCCGCGCCGGACGGATCCTGGACATATTCCCGCTTGCCCTCCAATGCCGGTGGTGGCCCAGGCTCAGAGCTGGCGCTAGATGCCAATGGCAATCTCTACGGCACAGACGGCCAATCCGTTTATAAGCTGACCGCGCCTTCGACTCCCGGCGGGATTTGGACCTATTCCGTATTGCACACCTTCCCCGGCGGGAGCGAAGGCACCGCGCCGATTGGGCGCCCGCTGCTCGACTCCTCTGGAAACGTATTTGGCACGACCCTCTTCGGCGGAATCGGCACCTGCACTTTTGGGGGCCCGATAAGAGGTTGTGGAACCGTATTCGAGCTGCAATAGTGCCAGCATGTAGTCCGATAGAAACGAGGCCAAATCCAATGCTCCTGGACAAGATGTTCTCGCACCGAGAGCAGTGCGCTTATCGGGCGAGTAAGGGTTTACATTTCATTTGTGGAGCTTGTGGCGCGATCCTTCTTGCCGCCGTTCTTGCCGGCTCGGCATTTGGGCAAACCAGCCTTACGACTCTCTACAACTTCAGCGGTGTGGACGGCGACGGCTCGCATCCAATTGGCGATCTGATCATGGATGCCAACGGCGTACTCTATGGCGTCACGCACGGGAGCCCCGGTGACAAAATTTACCAGCTAATTCCACCGGCGTTCGCTGGCGGCGAACGGACCAAAGTCAATATCTACAACGGAAACGCACCCGGCACCGAGGTTCACGGCAACTTCACGCCGCTGATCTTTGGCAAGCATGGTGAGTTGTTCGGCCTCTCGCTGGCCTGCGACAACGGCCCTCCGCATCAGGGGAGCTGCGTGTTCCAACTGTCGCCTCCGGCGAGCGCAGGCGGCGCGTGGCAGATGAGTATTCTCGCATACGAATTGAACTTCGAATATGGGGACGGAAGGATCGTGCGCACTGGAACGCTCGCCATTGATTCCAACGGGAACCTGTATGGCATCACGCACCGGCGAGAGAACGAGACCTATGGCACGGTATATCAGCTTTCTCCTTCCGGCGGCGGTGCTTGGACACAGACCTTGCTGTACAAGTTTCTACGCTTTCCGCCGCCGTTTATCGGATTCTGGGAGCCTCAGGACGGATTGGTCATTGACCAGAACGGCGCCCTGTATGGCTCGACGACTCGCGGCCGCGTGGTGTACCGTTTGTCTCCTCCAACGGCGGCAGGAGGAGCCTGGAGCGCCACGTCTCTCGGCGGGGGCTTCTATGACATCAGTGGGTTGACTATTTCGCCCTCCGGCTGGCTTTATGCGGTCGATAACATACCGTTCAGGGGCCATAAGCTGATCGGGATCAGGATAGTGCCCGGCGTAGGCCCGAACTATGTCGAGTCGCCTTTTAATTTTGCAGGGGTCTGGTCCCGGGTGGGAGTTGGTGAGTGACAAGAGTGGCGTGCTCTATGGCACAGACAGAGATGCCCAGGTCGTTTATAAAGTAATCCCTCCAGCCGTGTCCGGCGGAGATTGGTCTTATTCCGTGCTGTACAGCTTTTCGGGAAGCGATGGCTCCGATCCATTCGGGCGCTTGCTGATGGATGAGTCGGGCAACTTGTTTGGCGCAACGCTGACCGGGGGGACGGGAAACCGGTGCCACAACTATCCGCCCTATCCCGCAGGATGTGGAACAGTATTTGAACTGCAGTAATGATTGGGGACGATCCAAAAGCAAGAACCCTCCCGCTCGTCGCGGGAGGGTTTTGATTTTTCCGCTCGGGGCGGTGAAACCTAAGCCCGAACGACGTTAGAGGCTTGCAAGCCTTTCGGTCCGGTCATCAAGTCGTACTCCACGGTCTCGCCCTCGTTCAAGGTGCGGTAGCCGTTTTCCTGGATGGCCGAAAAGTGTACGAATACATCCTCCCCACTGGTGCGTTGGATAAATCCATATCCTTTCGCTCCGTTGAACCACTTCACAGTCCCCTTCTCGCGATCACTCACTGTGAACTCCTTTCGATCGGTTGATGCGGTAACGCGGTTGAGTTGTCCCGCCGGTCGGCGTCCGGGTAGGAAATACGACCGGGACGGAAATGCCTACGAGTGAACTGAATCTCGCCGCCTGTGTCAGAAAGAAAGGCCCCCGAGTTCGACGCCGCGCACTCCAGCGTCAAGCTCCGGGGCCTTCGCTATCGTCAGAAAGGGCCTAGGTACAGACACGGCTAAGTTCAACCAGTTCACTCGTTTTGCTGCCTCTGTTGCGGGCAGGCGCAGATAATAGCAAGAATACAAAAGTTTACAAAGAGAAAATCGAAGGCTTATGAATCGTTTTAACTGATAGGTCGAAGTTACACCGGCAGGACAAGTCCGCGCCCTTTGCTAGGATGAGACGGTGGAACCCGTAGAAGAACCTGTAGAAGACTCCGTCGAGCCCCCTCCAGAAGCGCTCGCGCCCCAGCCCGCCGCCGCTGCCGCGGCTATGACGGGCCGTCCGGGCGGCAATTTGGCCTGGCATACGGTTCTCTATCTGATGCGGACGGAAGTGCATACTTTTGCATTCTCCGTGGCCGCCAATGCCCTGCTGTCATTTTTCCCCTTTGTTTTGTTGCTGCTGACGTTAACCCGGCATGTGTTTCACTCGCCGGCCATGTACGACGTCGTGCTCGGCCTGCTGCGGGACAACGTTCCTGCGGGGCAGGATTTCGTGGTGCGAAACTTTAACGCCATGGCGGGTGCGCGGCATCGCGTGCAGGTGTTGTCGCTGGTCATTCTGCTGTTTACCTCCACCGGCGTGTTTGTGCCGCTGGAGGTGGCGCTGAATCAGGTTTGGGGCTTTCCGCGCAACCGGCCGTACTGGCGCAATCAGCTGGTATCGTTTGCGCTGGCGTTTGGCTGCGGGGTTCTGGCGCTGCTTTCGGTGGCGCTGACGGCGGGGCCCATCCATGTGTTGGAGCTCTTGCTGCACGGGCACGCGGCGTTTTTCGTGCGCTGGTTTGGTTATGGTGTCATGAAGGGGTTTGCCATTGCGGCCAGCGTCGGGGTCTTCTTCCTCATCTACTGGGCGCTGCCGAATGGGAAAGTCCCGCCGCGCGCGGTTCTCCCTGCGGCAGTCATCATTGGGCTGTGTTCGGAAATTCTGAAGTATCTCTATCTCATGGCGCTGCCCTGGCTGAATTTCCAGGAAGTGTATGGGCCATTCGCGCTCTCGATTAGCTTGGTTTTCTGGGCCTTCCTGAGCGGGATGCTGCTGCTGGCAGGCGCCTACATTTCGGCGGAGGGTCACTTTCGTAGGTAGTCCTGCCGAAAACTTCTTGATCCAGAACTCACGAAGAGTGCTAGGCTTTCCCTGAAAACGGTCGTCTCCCCACGAGCGCGTTCCTGGCTCCGCAACGGCCCCGGGCAGAAGAGGTGTTGTGTGCCCGGCTGTGGCGTTCGTTCGATCTTCTTTGATTGCATCTTCTCTCCGATTCGCTTCCTTTGCGTGCTGGCCCCGCTGTTGTGGATGCCGGGGCTGGAAGCTCAGGCACTTGGACCTGCATCCGGACCACACTCGGACGACTTTCAGCGTACCGTCCGGCAAGCGGGCGTGATCTTTGTGGGAACCGTAACCGCGGTTCACTGCGAGTTCGGGAAGGACAAACTCCCACGGACCTACCAAGTTAGCTTTCAGGTGAAGCAGGGCATGCGCGGTATTCGCACAGGGTCCCCTTTGGTGATCCGCGAATGGGCTGGACTATGGGAGGCCGGCCGAACGCCGCGCTACCGCGTGGGCGAGCGGGCTTTGCTCTTCCTCTATCCCCCTAGCCGTGCTGGACTTACGAGCACTGTCGGCGGGAAGAAGGGGAAATTGACGGTCGTTGCCGACGCGATTCATGGAACGCAGGTGTCGCTTCCACTGGGGTGGCTCGATAGCGTAGGGCAACCACCGGTCGCGAATTTACCGGCAAGCTCGTCGAAGAACTCTTCCCCGACAGCCTCGCTCCCGCAGCCAACACGGGTGCCCGTGGCCTGGCTGATCCAGCGCATCGCTCAAGCCGGGTCTGCTGCGAATCGAGGAGAATAGCCGTGCGCCGCGCCACGAGGTTTCGTGCTTACGGAAGGGTAGCGGCAGCCTTTCTGCTGCTGATGCAGTGCGCGCATGCCGGTGGCCCGCGATTTGTAGCCGGGGCCAGCTATTTCGATCCCGGAGTAAAAGGCACGCCGCTGGTTTGGGCAAACAACACGGTGACCTACTACGCTGACCAGGGAGATCTGAGTCCTGTGCTGCCGAGGCCCAGCGCCGACGCGCTGGTCGCTGCTGCGTTCGTGCATTGGACGAATATCCCCACCGTGGCGCTCGTAGCGACGCAGGCTGGACAGCTCGCGGAAGACGTCAACGGGACCAACGTGACCTTCACGGATGGCGTTCTGAATCTGCCCGCCGATATCCGGCCCAGCGCCGTAAGCACTCCGGTCGGCATCGTTTACGACCAGGACGGGCAAGTAACGGAAACGCTTCTCGGCGCGGGGAGTTCCGCTGACTGCCTGAACAACGCGGTGTACGGCGGGCTGGATAACTTCACAACCACTGGAAACTTTGCTCACGCTTTAGTCATTCTCAACGGGATGTGCCTGCAGGACTCGTCACACCTCGCTGATTTTGAATACCGTCTGGTGCGGGTGCTGGGGCAGGTGCTCGGGCTGGATGCATCGCAGGCAAACTTAAATGTGTGGACAGGCGTGCCAACACCTACGGATGCCGATTTCGCAGGCTTTCCGTTAATGCACGCCATCGATCTCTCGGACTGTCTGCCGATCACTGCCTGCTTGCCGACTCCCGATCAGCCCCCCGATCAGCCAAAGATGGATGACCGCGCGGCGCTCGGACGGCTCTATCCTGTAACTCCGGCGAATCAGCCGAGCTTTCCCACCAAGTCGCTATTCTCGGCGTCGACCGTGCGAATTCATGGTGTCGTCAGCTTTCCCGGAGCCGACGGAGCTGGGCAGGGAATGCAGGGCGTGAATGTGGTGGCGCGGTGGATGAATCCGGCTACGCTGCAGCCCTCGCGCGAGTATGTTGCGAGTACGGTGTCGGGATTTCTGTATCGCGGTAATGCCGGCAACCCCATCACGGGATGGACGGACCCGTCGGGGCAAAACTACGACCGCTGGGGTTCGGACGACCCCACGGTGCAGGGATTCTTCGATCTGGCAGGGCTGGAAATCCCGAACGGTGACCTGACGGCCAGCTATCAGCTCACGTTTGAGCGTGTCGACCCGCTGTTCTCGGAAATGGTGGGGTCCTACGCGCCGTTGCAGGTCGATCCGTCGGGAGCAAGTCCGGCGGTGGTGGTCACGGTGTCTCAAGGCTTAGGCACGGATGTGGAACAAGATATCGTGATGACGAATGCGGCCCAGGTGCCGGCGAATCCGCTGACTTCCCAGGACTTCCTCACCCCTGTACAGGTTCCCGGTGGCGGGGAATGGATGAGCTGGCTGAATGCGGCTGCCGGCGCGAACTATTACTCGTTTACGGCGCAAGCAAACCGCACGCTCTCAGTGGAAGTGGCGACTGTCGATGAACAAGGGAACCCGACGGAGGACAAAGCCCAGCCAGTCATCGGCATCTGGTCGCTGGCCGCTCCGGAGGGGACGCCGCCGCCATCGGCCACGCCGAACCCGTTCAATACCACCTTCGTAGGACTGTCCAGGCTGGATGCACAGGTGCTGACCAGCACGGATTTCCGTATCGGCGTCAGCGACTGGCGCGGTGACGGCCGGCCGGACTATGCACATCACATTCGGTTGCTCTACGCCGATACCATCAACCCAGCACGTGCCAGCGCAGCGGGAGGGACGGCGCTGCAAGTGCAGGGGATGGGATTTCAGCCAGCGATGGCGGCGCAAGTGGGCGGCGTGGACGCATCGGTCGTGGACTTTGGGGCGAATCAACTGGTATTGCAAACTCCCGCATTGGCGGACGGCGTTCAGACGGTGGTGGTGAGCGACCCGGCGACGGGCGCGTTTTCCACCATGACGGGTGCAGTGACGATCGGCGCGGCGCCGTCGGACACCATCCAGCTCTTGCCGTTGGCGAATCCAGCGATTCCCGTGGGAGGGGAGACACTCAATCCCCTGCCCTTCCTGGTGACGGCGGCGGACAGCGCCCCCGTAGTCGGCGCGACGGTTGCTCTGAGCACAACCAATGGGTTGACCCTTGACCCCTGTGGAGGAGCGACAAGTTGCAGTGTGGTAAGCAACGAGAGCGGTCGAGTTGTGGTGAACGTCGGATTCACGAAGGTGGGAACCGGACAAGTAACGGCGCAATTGGCTCCCGCCAGCTATGCCAATCCCTCGACGGCGGTGGCGACCTTGACAGGAGTGTCGTCCAACCTCGATATCGCGCTGGTTGGACAACTAACAAAAGTGGAACAGGGGACAATCGTGACCGTTCCTCTCCTGGCGCGCGTGCTCAGTCCGAATGGCCCGCAGCCGGGGGTGCAGGTGAACTTCCAGATTGCAGCGGGCGGGCGCGGTATTCTGGGTGCGAGATCGGTCATAACCGACGCGAACGGAAATGCCCCAAATACCTTGCGCCTGGCGCCCGTGAGCACGGACGTACAAGTGACGGCGTGCGTGGCGCCGACCAATAATCCCTGTAAGACCTTTCAGGTGGGCAGTGTTCCGGTATCGGCGCTGCAGATCGAAGCGGTGAGCGGAACGCAGCAGGTCGTCACCGAGGGCCAGCCGGTCCTTCCGGTTACCGCGCTGGTGACAGACAACTCGATCCCGCCATACCCGGTGTTTGGGGCGACGGTTGCGTTCTTGAATATTCTTTCCAGATCGGAAACGAACGGTCCGCCGGCCACGGTGAGTGATGGTCAGGGCAACCCAAATTCGGACCCGGTGATTCTGGGATCGGCGACCGCTGTGACGGCCTCGGATGCGAACGGGCTGGCGGTGATTGCGCCGTGGGCTGCGCCGGTACCCGCGGGCGAGGAGGTCAACGGCTCAGCGACCGTGGACTCGGGCGCGCAGGTGGCGTTTTCGTTGCAGGTGCTAGCCGCCGCGGTTGCGACGCCAGCGCGCGCGGGGGCGGCTGCGTCGAACCCGAAGGTACGCGCGATAGCGATTCCGCACTCGGCACCAGCAGCCCACAATCAAAGTGGATTTTTCGGAATATTTACGAACATGTTTGCCGGGACGTTCGGAGCATTGCCCGACGGCGATAGCGCTGAAGATCTTCCGAAAGATTCAACCCAGCACCTCGTCGAGGGGCGCGCCGAGACCCCGGAGTCGAGTACCACTCCGCCCACCGCGGCAAATCCGTCGGGGGAAAGTGAAGACAAGGTCGCACAGCCTGCTAAGCATAGTGCCACTGCGGATAAACCCACGCGCACCGCGTGCGAGCTTTGCTCGGGAACCGCGTGCGCCGAGGTGCTAGTTGGAAAATGAGGCGGGAGTTGGTGCCCCATTCAACTCTTTTGGCTTGAGTGGGGCACTTAAAGCGAAGGCGCCGGAACACTCTGGCGTGCGCGGAATCCGGAAGAAGAACAGGTAGCGCGTCTACTGCCGCGGGGCGAAATAACCCTTGCGGGCGCGGAGGGAGAGGTCTTTCTTTAGGGCGCTGATTTCGATGGTGCGGTAGCGGCCGTCGGCATCGAACTGTGCGGGCTTGTAGGAGACAATGTATTGGCTGCGCAGCTCGTCCTGGATGGCCGCGAAGGAGTGGGAAACGTCTTTGTCCTTGAGCGGGAAAAAGGCCCGGCCCCCAGTGGCATCCGCCAGTTGTCGTAGGACGCGATCGCCGCGCTGGACTGTGGGGCCGTCGTCGGTGGAAATCGTATAGAGAATGACTTCGGCGCGCTGCGCCATTTCGATGGCGGATTCCCTGCTCACGTCGCTCTGGTTATCGTCGCCGTCGGAGAGGACGATGAGAGCGTGCCGTACGGGGCGATCCGGATTCGAATTCATCAGCTTTTCTTTACAAGCTTTATAAATGGCGTCATAGAGGGCCGTTCCCCCTCCCGAACGAAGGCGGTGAACGCCCTGCGATAGCAACGCGACGTTGTCGGTGAAGTCCTGCGTCATCTGCCAGTGGCTGTTGAAGCCGGCCACGAAAGCCTGGTCGGAACCGGGACGCAGGGTGCGGTTCAGGAAGTCGATGGCGGAAGCCTGCTCAAAGGTGAATCGGCTGCGAACCGAGCCGCTGACATCGACCAGCAAGCCCACTTGCAGCGGAAGATCGGTTTCGCGGCGGAAGGTGAGAACGGCTGCCGGAACCTTGTGATCGTCGAGAATCGTGAGGTCGCTTTGCTCAAGCGTCCTGACGAAGTGGCCGTGCTTGTCGGTGGCGGTAAAGAGAAGATGAACTTCGTCGACCTGCTTCTTGATGGTGAAAGCCGGATCGTCAGAGGTCGCAGCGGAAGGCGCAATCGAAGTCGAGGCAACTGTACCGGAAACGCTGGAGAAGACAGGGTGTGCTGACGCCGCTTGCGAAGGCGACACTTGCCCCCACGCGACTGTAGCGAAAAGCACCGAAGCTAAATAGAGCTTCCCCATAGCGTATTTCGTTCCCCAACTAGTTAAAGGCCGGCCAAAAGACGGCCAAAATTTACACCCTTCGGCACGTTTTTCGCCGCCTCCCCTATTAGATGCAACTGGAAGGCCTAAATCCTGGTGGCGGTTCGCCGGGGTTCTTTTCAACATAGTGGGCGCGGCCGCTGGTGCCAAGTTACAAAAGGAGCACGGTCTTCGGAATAGCGCGAAAGTGCTGCAGTTACGGGGCTTTAGGGGCGCGGCTGGGCGCACGAACTACCGCTTTCGATTTTCGCATCTAAGGTATCGATTTGAGGGGTCTCAGAAGTACATGGTAGGGAAATTCATTTGCGCACAAAGGCAGGAGGGTAGATGATCGGCGGTTGTGTTCGGCGTCATACATTCTGGAGGGGTCTATGCAAAGAATTGCGCGTTTCCCGATCTTGATGAGCACGCTTTTGCTCAATATTGTGTTAGTGAGTGCGGTGCCGGGGCTGGCGGCGAACCGCGAGGCGGATCGAGTCAAGGAATCGGGCACGGTGCTGAAAGAGATTCTGGGCATGCCGGATAACATTCCTACTGACCTGCTGAAGAAAGCGCGGTGCGTGCTGGTGCTGCCATCGGTGAAGAAATTGGCGATTGGGGTGGGCGGGAGTTATGGCCGCGGCGTGATGACGTGCCGCGGCGGAGAGAAGTTTTCGGGAGGGTGGTCGGCTCCAGCGATGTATGCGCTCGAAGGCGCGAATATTGGATTTCAGTTGGGCGGGCAGGCTACGGATTTTCTAATTCTCGTGATCAATGACCGCGGAGTAGATTCTCTGCTGAGCAGCAAAGTAAAGTTGGGGGCGGATGTGGCGGCGGCAGCAGGTCCGGTGGGACGGGACGCGGCAGCGTCGACCGACGTAGTGATGCGGTCGGAGATGCTTTCGTATTCGCGATCGCGCGGGCTGTTCGCGGGGATCTCGCTGGAGGGTTCGACGTTGCGTCCAGACGGCAGCGCAACGGAAAAACTGTATGGGCGAAAATTGAGCGCTAAGCAGATTCTGCGCGAAGGCAAAGCGGGGATACCCGCGTCGGCGGCATTGTTGGTAGCGACGCTCAACGGCGCAACCGGTGCCCGAGTCGCGAGGAAAGCCCCGGTCGCGAGGAAGAAGAAGAAATCGTAGAGCTTACGCGCGTGAACGTCCTGAACAAAACTTGTCATCCCGACTAGAGGCAGAACCTGACCTTGCCGAACGGGATCGACAGTAACGCTTGGGTCGGCATGACAGACTCTTTCCTGGTGAGGCGTTGCAAATGGTCGAAGTCGTTCGTTGTGCGTGGGCTCAGAATGAGTTAGCCATCCGCTATCACGATGAAGAGTGGGGCGTGCCGGTGCACGAGGACTGGACCTTCTTCGAGTTTCTAATCCTGGAAGGCGCACAGGCAGGGTTGAGCTGGGACACGATTTTGAAGAAGCGGGAGAATTACATTAAGGCGTTTGCCGGATTTGATCCGGCAAAAGTGGCGAAGTTCGATAGGAAAAAGCAGGCGAAGCTTCTCCTTGACCCAGGGATTGTCCGGAACCGGTTGAAGGTAGCGGCTGCGGTGGACAATGCGCGGGAATTCCTGCAGGTGCAGGAAGAGTTTGGAAGTTTTGACGCTTACATCTGGCGGTTCGTGGATGGCAAGCCCATAGTGAACGCGCGGAACCACGTGCCAGCCAGCACCGAGGAATCGGATGCGATGAGTCAAGACTTGAAAAAGCGCGGCTTCCGCTTTGTGGGATCGACGATTTGTTATGCCTTCATGCAAGCGACAGGTTTAGTCAATGACCACGCACCAAGCTGCTTCCGTTACAAGTCCACCACCAATCGTCGAAGATAAAGTCGAAGATGAAAATGTGGGGACGGTTGTCTCGCTCCGTCCCCACGAGTGGAACCTAGCTGGCTTGCCTTACTCTGGCAGCACGGACCTCAGTCAAACTGCCACGGCGTGCAGATGCGATGGGCAGGATCATCGGCACCCGCTGCCGATACTCGGCGTATTCCTTGTGGAGGCGAATGAGATCCCGCTCTTCAAACTGAATCGCGATGAAGATGTAGGCCGTGGTGGCGAGAGCGAACACCAGGTGGGCCAGCGTCATCGTCGGCGTCGACCAGAAGACCATCAGCCATCCCAAATACAGCGGGTGACGAACCAGGCGGTAAAGCCCTGGTGTCTGGAACCCAACCGGTTCATCCCCACGGCCCACCAGATTCAGCCAAACCTGGCGTAATCCGAAGAGGTCGAAATGATTGATCAGAAAGGTGGCCGCGAGCACGACCATCCAGCCGGCGGCGTAAAGAGACTGCAGAGCCAGTTGTCCGGTGGTGCTATCCACGCCCCAGATCACGACCCCCATGGGTTGCCATTTCCAAAACAGCAACAAGAGTGCGACACTGGAGAACAACACATAAGTGCTGCGCTCAACCGGCTTGGGGACGATTTTGGTCCAAGCTGCTTTGAACCATGCGCGCGCCATGATGCTGTGCTGGAGGGCAAATAGCCCCAGCAAACCTGCGTTGATGGCCAGAGCCCGGGGCAACGACGATTCTGGCCCGGAATCGATGGACCGCGGGACGAGAAAATTCCCGATGAATCCGATGGCATAGACAAAGGTGGCCAGGAATACCAGATAGCAGATTACCCCGTAAAGAAATGCTGTGATTCGACCGAACATGTTTCCTCCCTCCCGGTCGACTCGCTGAAGCGGCCACCGGTTCCATAGTTTGAGATAAAGGCGAAAGTAGATTGACGGCAACCCGGCATTCATTAACGCCTCCCAAGGCCCGCTGCGTCCTTTGGCACAAGTGATTTTTTTCTGCTATTTTTCTGACAACATGTCTTCCGGGCCTGCCAATGTCGCTTATGAGTTCGGCCCCTTCCGGCTGGAACCGAGGGAGCATCGCCTGGTGCGGGAGGGTTGCGCTATCCCCTTGACCGGCAAGGCTTTTGCCACCTTGTGCGCGCTGGTGGAGCATCACGGAGCGCTGGTTCCCAAGCAGGAGCTGATGGACGCGGTTTGGCCCGATTCCGTGGTCGAAGAGAACAGCCTGGACCGCAATATTTCGGCGTTACGGAAAGCGCTGGGGGAGCAGGCTTCGGGCGAGGCGTTCATCGAGACTGTGCCCCGCGCCGGGTATCGCTTTGTTGCGGCTGTACGGGAGCTCACGCCGAAGGGCAATGGTGCTCACGCTGGACCGCCGCCAACGGAAGGCTCGACGGATGCGCACGATGCCATCCGGCAAGAGATTCGGTTCTGCGTGACTGCCGATAAAGTGCGGCTCGCTTACTCGAAGATTGGCTCGGGGTATCCGCTGGTGCGCGTGGCGAATTGCTTCAATCATTTGGACTTCGAATGGGAGAGTCCGATTTGGCAGCACTACGTGCGGGATCTGGCTAAGGGTCACAGCATTGTTCGCTATGACGGGCGTGGCAATGGCATTTCCGAGTGGAACGTCGAGGACATTTCCTTTGACGCCTGGGTGAATGATCTGGGGACAGTGGTGGACGCGGCCGGGCTGAGTAAATTCGCAATCCTGGGTATGTCGCAAGGGGCATCGGTGGCCATCGCTTACGCCGTTCGTCATCCGGAACGAGTCAGCCATCTGATCCTGTGCGGCGGGTATTCCCGCGGAGTGAATCACCGGGAAAAACCGGATGCGAAGGCGGCGCGGCATGCGCTGGAAACGCTGGTCGAGGTCAATTGGGGCAAAAGCAATCCGGCGTATTTCCAGATGGTAACGAATATGTATATTCCGGAGCACACAACGCCTCACGATCAGCAGTTTTTCCAGGATTTACAGGGTGTGTCGGTTTCCACGCCAAACCTGGTCAAGTTCATGCGCGCTTGCGATGCCATCAACGTGCGGCCGCTGTTGCCTTCGGTATCGGTTCCAACGATCGTGTTCCATAGTGATCGTGACCGCATTGCGCCTTGTGAAGAAGGGCGAATTCTGGCGGCGGAGATTCCAGGGGCGAAGTTTGTTCCGTTATCCAGCGCGAATCATCTGCTGTTGGCGGAAGAACCGGCCTGGAAGGTGTTTCGCGACGAGGTCGAGGAGTTCTTGCGCGTTTGATCCACTGAGATATCCCAGGAAGCGGCCGCCCGCTCCCTGGGCTTGGTCTGCGGGCTCCTGGTCCCACATCCCAACTCTTGTTGTTATTTCTTCGTGCTCGGGTCGTCTTCAGGGTTGATGTAGTTAAACTGCAGAGGCGACTGCCCATGCACTTGCACGATCACCTCGCCGCAGGCCATGGCGTAGTGGTGCATGTTGGGATCGAGGAATGCGAAGCTACCCTCGGTAAAGGCGGCCATCTTCTTCGTCTCAAAGTGGTCTCCCATACCTAGTTTGAACGTTCCCTGAAGGACGGTGACGTTCTCGCGGTTCGGATGGAAGTGGGGGGCGATGCGGAATCCGTCGGGCATTTTGACGCGGACGGTAAAATCACCGCTCGAGGCCCCGGGGTTGCCTTCGAGCACGGCCAGTTGCGCTCCCGGGTTCAGGAATGGCGGCCCCGGACCCCACGGAATGGTGTCCGGGGTGAACTCGTGCTTTGGTGGAGCGGATTGTGCCGCCACCGTCCGGAATGGAACGGCGCAACACAGGATTGCAAGCATTGCCAGTACAGCGTACAGATAGGGTTTCAACTTCTACCTCCAAGTTTGAGTATCGGCTGAAAGCATCATCCTTCAGGCAACGCCCTCTGCCAATGAAGAGGAGATAACTTTTATATATCTTTTATGTATCGCCCCAGAAGGGATGTTTGAGCGATAATTGCCGCCGGAGGGCTTTGTGCGGGTGGCTGGGAGAGCTGCGGGAACGGTCGAACTCGACCTGGGACGCTATGAACTTCGCCGGGCCGGGCAACGCGTCCCGCTCGAAAAAAAGCCCATGGAGTTGCTGATTTATCTGGTCGGGCGACGTGACCAGATGGTCTCCCGCGAAGATATCGTCAAAAGGCTCTGGCGCTCCGACCTGTTCATCGACACCGAGCGCAACGTGAACAACATTGTGCGCAAGATTCGCACCGCCCTGGGCGACGACTCCGGGCGCCCTCGCTTTCTGGAGACCGTGGTTGGGAAGGGGTACCGGTTCATCGGACCCGTGCGATTGATCGATGCGAAATATAGCACACAATCGACGCGTTCCGATTCCGGATCATTCTCTGCGACGGCGGCTGGAACGGACAATACAGGGGTCCGGAGCGAACGGTCGTCTCTGGCAATCCTGCCTTTGCTACTGCTGGGTAAGGCCACGGACGACCACGGGCTCGCCCTCGGCTTTGCCGACGCTCTGGCTTCCAGGCTGGGAAACCTGCAAGGTCTCGATGTGCTGCCCACGTCAGCCGTACTGAGCCTGCCGCCGGAAACGACGGCGGCGGAAGCGGCGGCCCGCCTGGGAATTCGTTTTGTCGTCCATGGCGCATTGCAGATGTCGAAGGGGCAATGGCGTCTTTCGCTGGAGGCCTTTGACACCTATTTGCAGGGTCCTTGCTTCTCGCGGAAGTGTGATCTTGATATAGATCGCCGACCCGAGCTGGAAAGCGACCTGGCCAGGCAGATCGCAAGCGCCTTGAACCGGCCACTGAGTCCCGCGGCAGCCCAGAAAAGTCCGCGCCACAGCCGAGACCCGTTGGCCTACGCCGAATTCATGCGGGGTTACCGCTTGAGCGCTACCGGCGACCCGTCGCTTTTGGAGCAAGCGAGCAATCACCTGGTCAATGCTGTGACTCGGGATCCAGCCTTCTCTCTGGCGCACGCTACGCTCTCGCTCGCATGCGCAACGCGCCATTTCGAATTCGACCCAGCCAATGTATGGCTGGACAAAGCGGAGTTCCATTGCCAACGCGCCCTCGACCTCGATGCCGATCTCCCCGAAGGCCACGTGGCCCGGGCGTTTCTGCTCTGGGGCCCGTCGAAAAACTTCCAGCATCTGGAGGCCATCGCGGAACTCAAGCGGGCCCTCGCCCTGCAGGCCAATCTTCCGCACGCCTACAACCGCCTGGGCAGTATCCTGGCGCATATCGGCTTGCTCGACCATGCGCGAGAAATGTATGAACGCGGACGACCGTTCCATCCGAAGAAAGCAGTGAGCCCCAGTATCGTGCAGGTCTACGTCTGGAGCCGGGAACCTGACCTGGCCCGCGAGGCCATTCAAGCCTGGCGCGCCGAGAGCCCAGGCAACAAATACCCTCTCTACTTCGCTCCGCAGCCCGCCATGATGACCGGAGATTGGAACGAAGCCGAATCCCTACTCGAGGAAGCCGTGCGGCTGTTGCCGGAAGACCCCCTCGTGATCAGCATGCAAGGCGTGTTGTATGCGCAGACGGGAAAAGAGGAAAAGGCACTCGACTGCATGACGCGGGCGTGCGCAAGCCCGAAATCCTTTGGTCACGCGCATCACAACTATTACCAGATCGCTTGCATTCTCGCGCTCGCTGGACGCCGCGAACCTGCCCTGGAATGGTTGGAGCGCAGCGTGGGCACGGGTTTCGCATGTTGGCCCTTCTTCCTGAAAGATTCTTGTCTCAAGAATCTGCACGGGATGCCAGAGTTCGAACTGCTCGTCAGTTCGCTGCAAGCCAAGTATCCCGACCACTTGGGCTTGCTGTAGGACCGGGCATAGCGCACGATGTCATCGACGAACTTCGCGACCACCACTGTGACCGCCATCACAATTGAAGGTGTCCCGGCGCATCCAGGGCCCTAGAAACCGGGTCATCCTAAGTGAAGACAACGGGCCCAGCGATCTACGGAATTTCCCGAGGGAGACGATTCAATGAATAGAAGATACCTTGTGCGGCGGATGACCCTCACGGGAATAGTCTTGGTAGCATCGGCCCTGCCCGGCCAGACTGGCAAAACCGGAGACACGCCCGTAACGGCAGTCGAAGGCCAGAGTTGGATCCGCCACATCCGCAAGACGTTTAACGAAACCAGCATGGGCAAGACCTGGAGCCTAGGACCGGCACCCGCTGGTCCGGGAGAGAGCGCTCCTGAGTGGCAAATGAAGATCACGCCCGAGTATGCGACGCAGACTATCTCGCTCCATGGCTCGGATCTCTATCGCCTGAGTTGCCGTGGCTGCCACGGGCCAGAGGGTAAGGGCGCGCCTCCCGAAATCAACTCCATTGTCGGCCCGGTGCAGGCGACCTCGATGCAAGCCACCATGGAACGAATGAGGAAGGCGGGGATGGCGATGAGCAAAGCCGACGTCGCCGCCATGGCCAAGGACTCCAAGGCTATGTTGCTGCACCGGCTCCATGCTGGCGGAGAACACATGCTGCCGCCCACCTTGAGCGAGGCGGAGATTCCTCCGCTCGTCGCCTACCTTGAGCAACTCTCGGGGGTTCCGGGAGCGGAAAAACGTCAGAAAGTTGTTAAGGAGTCTTCCTACCGCATCGGCGAACACATCATAAAATCCGCGTGTCACGTGTGCCACAGTGCTACCGGATCCAATCCGACCCCGGATCAAATTATGGAAGGGGCGATCCCTCCGCTCTCTTCCCTTGCGACTCGCGTGAGCCTGCCGGAGTTTGTCCGGAAAGTGACCAGCGGCGCGCCGATCACGATGGGCTCTCCGGCAACACCTTACAGGGGCAGGATGCCGGTGTTTTACTACTTGAGTCAGGACGAAGCGTCGGCGGCGTACATGTATTTGCTGCGTTATCCGCCGCGGCCGTGATCTTTAGCGGAGTTTTTCGCCCACAGACTTGCCCTGGCTGTAAAGATAGAGGTAATCCGGCCCGCCGGCTTTGGAATCCGTGCCGGACATATTGAAGCCGCCGAAAGGATGTGCCCCCACGATTGCGCCCGTGCATTTGCGGTTGATATAGAGATTGCCGACATGGAACTCGCGGATGGCGCGGTCAATCTTCTCCTGCGAGTTGGCGTAGACGGCGCCGGTCAGGCCGAATTCCGTGTCGTTGGCGATTTCGAGGGCGTGATCGTAGTTCTTGGCTTTGATGACGGCCAAGACGGGGCCGAAGATTTCTTCCTGTTCCAAAGTCGATTTGGGAGCGATGTCAGCGAAAACCGTCGGCTGGATGTAGTAGCCATCGCCTAAGTTCGTAGCGCGGGCGCCACCCGTGACCAGGCGGCCTTGTTTCTTACCGGTTTCGATGTAGGCGAGAATCTTGTTCATGGCGCTCTCGCTGATCACGGCCGACATGTTGGGATTCTCGACGGGATCGCCGATGGTCAGCTTCTCGACGCGAGTCTTCAGTTTCGCCACGAATTCGTCGTAGATGTTTTCGTCGACAATGGCGCGCGAGCAAGCCGAACATTTCTGCCCCTGGAACCCAAAAGCCGCCTGGGCCACGCCTTCCACGGCCGTATCAACGTCAGTATCCGCGTCGACCACAATGGCGTCCTTCCCGCCCATTTCGAGAACCGTGCGCTTGATCCACATTTGTCCCGGCTGCTGCTGGGCAGCGCGCTGGTTGATGTGGAGGCCGACGCCTTTCGAACCGGTGAAAGCGATAAAGCGCGTCTTGGCGTGACCGACAATGGCATCGCCAAAGGTCGAGCCAGAGCCGGGACAGAAATTCACCACCCCAGCGGGCAAACCGCATTCTTCCAGAACCTCAAAAAACTTCGCGGCAATCGTAGGCGCATCGTGCGAGGGTTTGAGGATCACGGTGTTACCCATCACGACCGAAGCCATAGTCATCCCGGCCATGATGGCGCAGGGGAAATTCCACGGTGGAATGACCGCACCGACACCCAACGGTATATAGAAGAGGCGATCGCGTTCGCCAGGAAGCTGCGTGGGCGTTTCCACATGCGCCATGCGCAGCGCTTCGCGGGCGTAGAGTTCGCAGAAGTCGATGGTCTCGGCGATATCGGCGTCGGCTTCGCCCCAGTTCTTGCTGACCTCGAAGACGAGCCAGGCGCAGAACTCGAAGCGGCGCTCGCGAATTACGTCGGCGACGTGGAAGACGAAACTGGCGCGCTCTTCGGGCGTACGGCGGCTCCAGGCCGGGAAAGCAGCGAGGGCGGCCTGCATGGCGGGCTCGACTTCCGCAGTGCCGGCGTTTTGATGGACGCCAACAAGCTGCGAAGGCCTAGCCGGATTGATGGAGCGGATCTTTTCTGCCGTACGGATGCGCTTGCCGCCGATGACCATGTCATACTCGCGGCCGAGTTCGGCGCGGACTTTTTCAATCGCCGCCCGCATCTTCCTCGCGTTCTCTTCCTTCGAGAAGTCGATCATGGGCTCGTTGACGAACGAGCCGGAGTGCAGGCGCAACGGCATGGGGGGAGCTTCAAGTGTGGCCATAGGAACCTCGCTGGACCTAAGATTCGACCGTCTGGGACGGTTGCGGAACCTTTGATTTTACCACCGGCTCGACAGCGGGGACCGCACTTACGACGCAGGCGCAGCGATCTGCACTCCCGCCCAGCGCATCGCCTCGTCGCGATTGGCGAAAGCACGCATCTGGATGGCCTTGCCGTCCTGAAAGGTATACACATCTGCGAGGTGCACATCCTGCCATTCGGCACTACCCTTGGCCCGGACTCGGGCGTGGACTAAGACCACAACGCGATTGCCGGCAAGGATGAACTGCTCGGGTTCGCTGGTCACTTCAGCCCAGGCCGCGCGGGACTGAGCGAGATACTGCTTGGCGCTCTCCCGCCCATGGTAGGCGCCACCGCCGGGAAATTCCTTGGGCTCGATCCAGTCGATGTCGGCGTGGAGCGAAGCCACCGCTGCGTCCATATCGCCGCGGTTGAATGCCGCATAGGCATCGCGCAGTGCGGCGATCGCTTGGTTCGTGTCTGGTGTCGTGGTCATACTGTTTTTTCCTGGCGACTTGCAAGCGCTCGAACCCAGGGCTGCGAGAGCCAGAGCTGCAGGAGCAACGATGAGCATCAGCAATCTAGCTTTGTTCGAAGCTTCCGTGCGCCACTTCAAGTCAGGAAACATCTGCCAGATGATTCTATATCCACATCATCCTATACATAAGAAGAGCGGCGAAAAGCCGCCGCTCCCCTCCCGAATCAAACCACCTCAATCGAACGAAGAATCCAGGCTATGCGACCTGCATGACTCTCTTGGCGCGTTCCGCAAGGTCCTTGGGCGCCACATCTTCAATGTGAGTGGCCACTCCCCAGAGATGTCCGAACGGATCCTGAATGAAACCGGTGCGGTCTCCGTAAAACTGGTCCTGAACGGGTTTGAGAACCTTCGCGCCCTCATCGACGGCGCGTTCGATGACGCGGTCGACATCGGGAATATAAAGATAGAGGCTGACCGGGCTGGCGCCAATGCCGGAGGCGCTGACGTGGCCCTGGCCCATGCTGGGATTTTCTTCGGAAAGCATGAAGCGCGAGTCTCCGATTTGCAGCTCGGCATGGCCCACTTTGCCGTCGGGCTGATCCATGCGCATTACCTCCTTGGCCCCAAAAACTTTCTTGTAGTACTCGATGGCCTTGGCCGCGCCTTTGACCACGAGATATGGCGAAATGGAGTTGTAGCCCTTGGGAATGTAGTTCACTTTATTCGCATTCATGATTTTCCTCCTTCGGAAAGTTGAAGGTTGAGGTTTACAGCGCGCGGCGGGACCACGCGTCGTGCTTGGCCGGTTCGTATTTTGGCTAGTTCGGGGTTCCCGGTCGTGCTTGTCTCGCTTGCAATTTGCTGCCTGCAATGATGAGAGCACAAGTTTGGGGCGGGATCAAGACGGGAGAATCCTGTAGGAACTGACCCCCAGACAGCCTCAGACGTCGCCTCACATGATGACCTTGGGGTGGTCCGCGGCGGGCGTGAGTTCAAGTCCGCATGAACCTTGTCGATGAGAGTGAAGAGGGTGTGTGCGGCCGCGTGAACTTCCCGGTCAGGTGTCGAGGAGAAAATTGACAATGAGCGTTTCCCGGAAAATCCTCCTAATCGCGCTCAGCTTCGCTTTGCCGATTGCGGTCCTGGTCTACCTGACGGTCATCAACATTGATGCCAACATCACCTTCGCGCAATGGGAGCTGAAGGGGGACGAGTATCAGCGGCCGCTGGAGGAACTGCTGCACTGCCTGCAAAGTGAGCAGATCACCTTACACAGCAGTGGAATAAAGGCGGCGGCGGAGACCAGCAAGAAGATCGACTCGGCCTTTCAGCGTTTGGAGCAGACCGACCATCGGCTGGGACTGGATCTCCAGTTCACCGAAGAGGGGTTGGCGAAGCGGCACCGGGAGCACGAGCGCGTGGCGGTGGCGCACCAGGAGTGGACGGAGTTGGCTCGAGAGCTGGCGCAAGCCGAAGATATGTCACCCGGGCTGGAGCACGATAGCAAGTTGGATGGCAAATTCGATGACAAGTTTGACCACCTCGTTTCCGATTTGCGGACGATGATTACGCACATGGGAGACACATCAAATCTGATCCTCGATCCAGATTTAGATAGCTACTACCTGATGGACGTAACTCTGCTGGCGTTGCCCCAGACACAGGACCGGCTGGCACAAGCTACGCAATACGGCTACGAGGTGCTGCGGTGGGGCGGCCCGACCGAGCCGGAAAAGATCCGGTTGGCGGTGTATGCGGCGATGCTGCATGAGGCTGACGCGAACCGTGTGGCCGGGAGCAGTTGGACTTCGGTGAATGAGGATGCGGGTTTCTATGGGACCAGTGCGTCGCTCCAGACCCGGCTGCCGCCTTCGTTACTCAAGTACGAGGAAGCCAACGGTCCCTTCATCCAGGTCATCAAGGGCCTGGCTGATGGGAGCGTGGCAGCAATGTCTCCGGAAGCGTATCTGCGCGGCGGACTGACGGCAAGAGAGGAAAGCTTCGCATATTGGAACACAGCGGTGGCGGAGGAAGATACGCTCCTGCACCGGCGTATTGCCCACTTTGAGCAGCGGAGGGCGAGGTCGCTACTGCTCGCCTTCGCCGCCGTGCTTGCGGCCGGCCTGCTCGCGTTTTGGCTGACGCGCTCGATCACCCGGCCGCTGCTGGGCTTGGTGGCTTCCCTAAGCCCGGGCGCCGTGCTGTTGAGTGTCTGTGTAGAGCGGATTTTCGACGCCAGTGAGAACAACTTCGCCAACCGCGACGAAACTGATTTGATTTGTCAGGAACTGGATGCCAATTGCGATGCTGTGCGCCAGGCGGTTGCGCAATTGGAAACCCAGGTAAAAGGGGCAACTCGCACATAGCCGGCTTCGCAATGCTGGAAGCAACTCCAAAACGGTGTGGCCATGGCCACTAGCATCTACCTCAGTCTGTTGAAGACGGTGAGCGGCTATGTCGATGAGACCAAGGCGCGCGAGGTGATTGGGCGCCAGTTGGCAAAGTGCGGCGCGACAGAGGATACGCTGGAGGCGGAGAACTTCAAGAAAATCGCGCATATGGTGGCGGGCGCGGCCGGATTGTACGTCGCCGACCCCGGACGGAGAAGGGATCTGGCAAAGAGGATCGCGGTGCTGGCCGGAATCTAGAACACTTTTGCGTCAGCCAGGGCGGGCATACTTGACCGCGGCCGTGCGCTCCAGCTTGTCCCAATTGAAGGGCAGGCCATCGATGGCGCGCTTGACCGTGCGGAACAAGACGACGGAAAACAACTGGCGATAGGCGAAGCGCTGAATGGGCACCTGGGTGAGCAGCCAGTGGTCTTCGCGAGTCTCAGGCCGGCGGCGCTCCAGGACAAACGCGATGACCGAGGCAAGAAAGTCGATAATCATGAATGTTGCGAAATAGAACAACAATTTCTGGAAGTATGCCGGGCTTGTGGATTCCGGGTGGAAGAAGCGGCTGATGAGATAAGACACAGACCCGACCGCGAACATGATATCGATGAACGGCGACAGCAGCGGCAGAATGATCTGAAACACGAGAATATTGGGCAACGCGACCCATCCCAGCGCGCCCTTGCGGCCCATCACTCCCCGATGCTTCCAGACCGCTTGCAGAATACCGAACGACCAGCGGAAGCGCTGGCGCATCAGGCCGTTCGCCGTGGTGGGGGCTTCGGTGAAGGCCAGCGCAAGATCCTCGTATTCCACACGGTAGCCGCGTTCCAGCAGTGACATCGTGAGGTCGGCGTCCTCGGCGACGGTATCGAAGTGATAGCCGCCCACCTCGCGCACGGCCGAAACCCGCCACGCGCCAATCGCACCCGGCACGACGCTGACCGCGCCAAGCAAATCCAGAGCCCGGCGCTCAAAATTCTGGCTGGTAATGTATTCGAGCGCCTGCCAGCGGGTCCAGAGGTTCACACGGTTCCCGACTTTGGCATTGCCCGCGATGGCCGCGATGTTCTCGTTACGGAAATGCGGAACCAGGAGTGAGACGGCGTCGCGGGCGATCAGGGTATCCGCATCCATGCCGACGAAAATCGTTTCATCATCGCGCAGACGCTGGAGTCCGAAGTTGAGAGCTTCGGCTTTTCCGCCATTGGGTTTGGTGAGTACGATCAAGTGTCCCGACGCACTCTGAAGCGGCGACACCCGGCGCGCAACTTCCAGTGTGTTGTCCTTCGAGCCATCGTCAATCACAATCACGCGCAGATTGGGATAGTCCGAATCCAGAGCCGCCAAAATCGTCCGCTCAATCACTTTCTCCTCATTAAAAGCAGGAATGAGCAGCGCGACGTTGGGACGGAACGCCGCCAGTTCTTCCCGGGAGCCATAACGGCGGCGGCGCAGGCGATCGATGATGGCAAGCAGCCCCACAAAAAGCAATCTTCCCGTCATCAGTATGTCGCCAAGAAAGAAGATGGCAGGAATCGCCTTCATCACCAGCTCGCCGAGAGCAAAAGCAAACCAGTCGATGCGGGCAGACCAGCGTTCGTTGGTCGAGAGCGTCGGCATGATCTCCGCCCGCGTCTTGCCGAGAAGCTGACTCACGGGCACAAGCTCAAGTCCACGCGCCCGCACGCCGTCGATGATGAGGCCGAGCGCCTCCACAGTCGTCCGCCGGTCGCCGCCGCCGTCATGCAGGAGCAAAATGCTGCCGCACCGGAAATCCGTAGGCGAGCACGGCGGCAGGTGCCGAAAGACCTCGTCCGCAATTTCCTGTGCCGAGCGCGGCGGGTTCGTGCGCCAGTCGTTCGGATCAATCCGATTCCCCACCGTGATGTAACCCAACCCCTGAGTAATTTCCAAAGGCCGAACCTGATCCGCCGTATCCGGCTCCTGATCGATGGAATACGGCGGCCGGAACAACACCGTCTTGATGCCAATGCGGCTGGCAAAAAGCCGTTCCGTCAAGTTCAGCTCCAGCTTCATCAGCTGCGGAGAAATCACGCTGATGTCCGGATGCGTAAAAGTATGGTTCCCAATCTCATGCCCTTCGGCATAAATTCTCTGCGCCACCGACGGAAACTTCTGCGCCTCAAGCCCAATCACGAAGAACGTCGCCTTCACGCCCTTGTCGCGCAACACGTCGAGAATCCGCGGCGTCCATTCCGAATCCGGGCCATCATCAAACGTGATCGCCACCTGCTTCGCATTCGCGCCGTAGCGCGCAACACGGTAGGGCGAAGGCAACGTGATGAACGTTTCATCGGTAACCAAATTCGTCTGCGGGTCCACCTTGACTTCGCGCGATCCATCCGACGGCCTCTTCTCGATGCTGAGAATTTCGCCGTCGCCCTCCATGTCCACATCCTGGCCAGGAGGCACCACCTTCAGCTTGTCAGGGGCGCCGCGATCTCCAGGCACATCCCACACCCGCCAGAGCGAATGATCCTCCGACCCCAGCCGCCAAAGCGCAAACGTCCGGATACCCAAACCATTCGCGGCCCTCATCTGGTTCAGCGCAGTCGCACCGTCGAGAAACCAAACGTCGTGCCGGTGGTTCTTGTCGTCGCGATAGCTGTAGTGCGGATTCAGCGCGTCACCATCAAACTCAATGTCCTCTTCCGAATCGCTCGCCCCCAGCCACGCTTCCTGCACGGAGCGATTTGCCTCCACGCTGCCGGCCGCACTCTTCACGCCCTCAGTCCAGTCGTACCCGTAGTTCGCGATCGCGCAGATGATCTTATCTTTTGGAACAGTCTTCACGGCAGCGGCGAGATTTTCCGTGAACCAGTCCTGCGAAGCTATGGGCCCGGCGTTCGCTCCGGGAAAGTGCTCGTCGTAATTCATCAGCACGAGCCCATCTACATGCGACGCAATCTCCGCAAGATTAAAGTCGTCATCGCGCACGGGAACTGCCGTATAGAGCTTCATCCCGCGTGCGTGTAAGTCGCCGCCCAGCTCCGCCAGCAGAGTGTTGTAATTCGCCTGCGCGCTCCGCGGAAACGACTCGAAGTCAATCATCACGCCGCGATACTTATCGGTCGCCAGGAAATCCAGCATCTGCTTGCGAAACTTCTCGCGGCCGGCGGCACTGGCAAAGAACTCCGCGATTCCGGGAACGAAATCATTCGCCACCGGATCGAAGTTATTCACCAGCGGAAAGACTTCCATCTCCGCCGCCGAAGTCTTCAGGAACGGCATCACTTTGTCGTCGACCGGCTGGAAGCCGGCAGTCCCGAACACATCGAAGGGCTTGTTCTCAGTAGTTGTAGCCTGCAAATGCCCATCCGGAGTCAGAACGTGCAGCCACTCGGGAAACAGCAAGTCGATTTGCGATGCATAAGCGCGAAGCGAAGAGTAACTGGCCGCATCCCAAGTGACGTAAAATGCCGCCCGAATCCCTTCGTCCTGATTCAGCCGCACCTGTGACCCGGGCAGTTTCGACTTGCGATGCGCCCCCAGCCGGCCTTTCAGCCGCTTCTTTTCTTTCTCCTTTTCGCGCTCGGTCAAGGGATGGTAAGGATGTTTTTCCACCGGAAGAACAAGCTTCGGGAGCGGCTCGCTCCGCAGCGCCGAAAACGCGAAAAAGACAATCAGCACCGAAATACTGACGCCCAGCGCGTCAAAGAGACGGCGCACCCTTTTCCAGCGGGCTTGGTTGGGGTCATAAAAAACAGGTTTGGCCATTCGTCAGACGATCGGGAGAGCACACTTTCGTTGCAAAGCTAGCTGATTACTGGCTAATTATAGGATCAATGCACACGCGGCGTCACTTCGCCTGAGCCTTGCTCCGCGCTATAGTGAGGCGTGCTCGCACTGCTGCAACGGCATCGCTGGTTCTTCCTCGCCTTTACTCTAGCGGGTCTCTTGCTGCGCGCGTTTTTCGCTGTGAAGTTTCCGCAGGTCACGCCCGATTCCCTTCTCTATGCCGATCTCGCCAAGAACTGGCTAACGCACGGCGTCTACGGGCAAACCGATCCCAGCGGCATCATCCCCACCTTTGTCCGCCTGCCCGGATATCCGACATTTCTCGCGACTGTGTTTGCCATATTCGGCAAGGATAACTTTCGCGCGGTGCTAACGCTGCAAGTTCTGATCGACATGGGCACTTGCCTGATATTGGCCGACGCAGCCCGGCGCTGCATCCAAACCGACCGCGCCGTGAAAGCCGCTTTCGCGCTCACCGCGCTCTGTCCGTTTCTCGCGAACTATACGGGGGCAGTGCTCACAGAAACGCTGGAGATTTTCTTCACTGCACTTGTCTTTGACCTGACGTGTTCCGGCCTCGCAACGCTCCAATCGAAAAATATGGCGGCGCACAAAACTTGGATGGGATGTGGAGCAGCCGTGGGCGCAACCATCTTACTTCGTCCAGACGGCGGCCTCCTCGCCGCAGCCATCGGCGGCTACCTCGGCATCCTCTTCCTTCTTCGCCGAGGCCGCTCCGAGTTGGTCGCCCTGCTGACGCTCACCCTGATGGTCTGCGCCTGCCTGCTCCCGTGGACTCTGCGCAACCTGCACACCTTCCACAAATTCCAACCATTAGCCCCGCGTTACGCCAACACTCCGGAAGATTTCGTTCCCCGCGGATTTAACCGCTGGACCAAGACCTGGATCGCGGACTACGTTTCAACCGAAGAACTCTACTGGGAAGAGCCCGGCGAGGAGATGGACTTCGACAAACTCCCCGAACGCGCCTTCGACAGCAAGGAACAGTTCGATGCCACGCAGCAGGTTTTCGACGACTACAACGCCAACCACGAAATCGATGCCGACCTCGACGCCCGCTTCGAGGCCCTCGCCCGCGAGCGCATTCAACGTTCCAGATTTCGCTACTACATCCGCCTCCCCCTGCTGCGCATGGCCGACATGTGGCTGCGTCCCCGCACCGAACTTCTCCCCTCGGACCCGCGCTGGTGGGAATTTGACGACGTGCCACTGTGGTCCGGCGTTGCCGTAGCCTTCGGCCTTATCAATCTTATTTATGTCGGCGCCGCTCTATTCGGATTCGCCCGGGACACGTTACTACACACGTGTCTATTGTTATTGTTTCTTCTGCTTCGCACAGTCTTCTTGGGAACCTTGGAGAACCCGGAGCCGCGTTACACGCTCGAATGCTATCCCGTCGTGATTCTCGCGGCCGCCACGTGTTGGAGTCGGCGCGAGTAGCCAGGAGCAGAGACACGAGTTACGCAATTCAGAATCATCTCAATCATCTCTACGATAATTCACAGGGCCTCGTCCCAAAGCTGTCCCAACAA
>Ga0137409_10001109_pt1 | contig 29130 bp, 25 predicted proteins | sample CZODoug1_16funga_FD_122059 | JGI IMG/M metagenome (GOLD analysis project Ga0137409, IMG submission 122059) | Vadose zone soil fungal communities from Angelo Coast Range Reserve, California, USA - CZODoug1_16fungal (Hybrid Assembly) | ecosystem: Environmental > Terrestrial > Soil > Vadose zone...
ATAAACTGTGTCCAGCCTCGAAGCTCCGCAAGGATATTTGCCTGGGCGACCCACCAGGCGGGAGCGTCCGAGATGCCGACGTAAAGAACCTTGCCCTGGCGAACCAAGTCGTCCAGACCGCGCATGACTTCTTCCACAGGCGTGATCCCGTCCCAGATGTGCACCCAGTACAGGTCGATGTAGTCGGTTTGCAGTCGTTTCAAACTGGCTTCCACTGCTTGCATCATGTTCTTGCGATGATTGCCCGCCGCATTCGGATCATTGCCTGGCGCGGCGTTGGAGTACTTCGTGGCTAGAACGACGCTCTCGCGATGGCCCTGCATGAACTCTCCAAGGAATGTCTCACTAGTGCCGTTGGTGTAGAAATTCGCCGTGTCAATGAAGTTTCCTCCTGCCTCGCGATAGGTCTCATAGACTTTCTGCGCTTCAGCCTTCGGTGATCCCCATCCCCACTCGTCGCCGAACGTCATGGTGCCTAGTGACGCTTCGGAGACCCGCAGTCCGCTCTTGCCGAGTAATCTGTATTTCATAATCGTGCTCCTTTCGGGATTCAGCAACTCAGGAATTGATTCCGCTCTTTGCCATATACAATCGGCTGTCGAAGCGCCCATCTTCAAAAACCGTTGAAATAGTGAGATGTCGCCATTTCTCGGCCTCACTCGCACGCGCAGCTTCTGCTTGTTGCACCCGCTTTTCCGCGTCTACACCGAGAATCAGCCGCACCGGCACCTCGTCGCTATTTGCCAGTTGCAGAATTACCTCCGCGATCTTTCGCGGATCGCCTTCCGCACGCCCCTCGAGGCCTCGCAATACCTTGAGCATCGAGCCGACCGAGGCCTCGTAGTCCGGCAGAAGCTCCGGCGCATTCTGACCCGCGCGCCGTGCCCAGTTGGTCCGGATGCCTCCCGGCTCCAGTGTGCAGATCTTGACCCCGAACGGCGCGACTTCCATCGCCAGAGCGTCGCTGAAACCGCCCACGGCCCACTTGGCCGCGTGATACGGCGTGTTGCCGGCAACCGCGAGGCGACCACCGACCGAAGACACCTGAAAGATGTGACCGCTTTTCTGCTTGCGCATCACTGGTATAGCGGCGCGCGTTGTGTAAACGGCGCCGTAAAAGCATGTGTCCACGACAGCCTGGAAGTCTTCCGCACTCATCTGCTCGAACGGCGCAAACTGTCCATAACCGGCATTGTTGACCAGCACATCTAGCCGTCCGAAGGTGTCCACCGTTAACGGAACGGCGGCCTTCGCTGCGGCCTCTGAGCGCACTTCCAGCGTAACGGGCTTCACCCGCTTGCCGTATTGCGCCACCAGAGGTGCCAGTTCCTCCGTTCGACGCGCTCCGGCTACTACGCTGTCACCTGCGGCCAGCGCCGCCTCGGCGATGTCCCGCCCCAATCCGTTTCCGCTTCCCGTAATCAACCAGACCTTAGACATGGAAATCCTCCATTCTCTTTCTTAGATAGACGATAGGCGCTTAGACTCGGCGACCGGCCTTCCGAGCGAGTCAAAAGGCCGGGGCAGCCGACGTTTTTAAGCAATTGACCCAGCCGGGACAGAGGTGAGTTTCTCGCTAAGAATCCAGAGAGATTCGGCCGCAGCTTTATCAACGGCCCAAGGGCGCACACCGCTGAGGAGCTTGCTATCTGCAGGGACCATCGGCGCGATGTCGCAATCTTCGCAGTAAACACCACCTTTACCATTCAATTGCGAGCTGATGGCACACCAAACTGTCGTTGCCGCACCTTGCTCGATAGTCTTGAAACGCTCAGGGACCTTGGTAGCATCAGGAACCTTGATGACACCATTTTCTCGAGAGATGCCGTACGCGCTTAATTCTTCGTCCGTCATGTAGCGAAGAAGATCGGTGAGGATTCCGCCTGGATGCGCGGCAAACGCGCGAATGCCATGCTCTTGACCACGCTTATCGAGCTCAACGGCAAATAGTGAATTTGCGCTCTTCGATTGCCCGTAAGCTGCCCATTTGTCATACGGCCTCTTGTCAAAATTCGGGTCGCTGAAATCAACTTCACCCCTGGCATGACCGCGGGAAGAAAGGGCCACCACCCGCGCATTACGCGATTTCTTAAGCGCTTCCCACAATCGTGCCGTCAACTGAAAATGCCCCAAATGATTCGTTGCAAATTGCATCTCATAGCCGCGGTCGTCGCGCATCAGCGGAGTTGCCATAATGCCCGCATTGTTGATGAGAAGATCGAGCGGACGATTTGAGCTTAGAAATGCGTTGGCGAATCGATCGATGGAATTTGGACTGGCGAGATCCAGCTGGCCTATTTCCACGTTCTTCATTTTCGCGACAGCCATTTGAGCTTTCTTGAGATCGCGAGAGCCGATAACAACGGTGGCTCCTGCGTTTGAGAGAACTCGCGTGGTCTCCAGCCCAAGACCCGCATGGCCACCTGTCACGATCGCGACCTTCCCTCGAAGATCGCGTCCTGCAAGCGCTTCCTCAGCAGTCGTCTTGGGCCCAAACCCTGATAGCAACGGCTTTTGCTCGGTCACCATGTGCACTCCTCCCTTGCCTTTGGCCCATTAGCGTGATCACTCACTCATTTATGAGACGCAAAGGCTCGTTACTTGGTTACGCCGACCCAAAACATTTGAAAGCCGCTATCCCGGTAGTCTTTCGCTTTGGCCGGGTTCGACACCGTAAGGTCTATGGTCGCCTCCACCAAAGCTGCTAACGACTTCGAGATAAGTTCCGCCGGGAGATCGTTCCGAAAGATACGCTGCTCAATTGCGTCACGAATCATGGTTTGGAACTCGACGAACGGCGCGCCACCGGCGTCTCTAGACTCTTTGGTGAGCACCTCTGATACCTGCAGCTGCGCGAGCACCTTGCGCTGTTTAGGATTGGCAATGCCCCAATTCACATAGCGATCCCAAACATGCCGCAGCCTGGTACGAACATTCTTCTTCCGAGGGAAATCCGACATCATGGCGTCAGCGAGTTCCAGCTTGATCTCCCGGTAGAGCGAGTTGATCAAATCATCTTTAGTCTCAAAATACGTAAAGAGAGTCCCCTCCGCAACGCCGGCCCGCCTGGATATTTCCGACGTGGGGGTAGCCGCGAGACCACGTTCGGCAAAGAGGCGCGTCGCGGCGTCTAGGATTGCACTTCTCTTGTCTTCGCTCTTAGGGCGCGCCACGTAAATTCCCGATAGATGAGTCGACACTCAACTATACACTATATTGCTCCATTGGCACGTCTCCAACATCAAATATAAGCTTTCTAATGAATCCCACCCCAACGGAAAGGAAAAACCACGTGAACTGGTATGACTACATCGGTTGTTTCTTCTCCGGAATGTTTCTCGCTAATGCCGTGCCTCATTTCGTGCATGGCATATCTGGTGATCGTTTCCCGACACCATTCGCTCGACCTCCCGGAAGAGGATTGTCATCGCCAACAGTGAACGTTGTCTGGGCACTATTTAATCTGGTCGTTGGGTACATCCTCTTTCGGGCCGGAAGGGTCCCGAGCGGAGATACCTCAGCACTCGTTATTTTCTTCGCAGGCATCGTTGTCATAAGCACGATGTTGAGCGTGCGATTTGCCAAGAAACAGGCCAAGTAGGCGTCGAGGGAAAACCGGCGCCACGTATGTCGAAGCGCTTCGCGAACGATCGTCTCGAAATTCTCGTCTAGAATGCACCTGACTCATCGGCCCGGACATCCAAAGACTGAGGCAAGCAACAGAACACCTTTGGAGAAGACCATGGCGCTTATCAAGCGGAGGCTGGGAAATTCGGGACTGGAAATTGCGCCAATTGTGTTTGGCGGAAACGTATTCGGATGGACGGCAGACGAAGAGACATCGTTCAAGTTGCTGGATGGGTTCGTTGCGGCAGGATTCAACGCTGTGGATACGGCTGACGTTTATTCCAAATGGGTGCCCGGAAATAGAGGCGGGGAGTCCGAGACGATCATCGGCAACTGGCTGAAGCGCAGCGGGAAGCGGCAGCGAGTGATCATCGCAACGAAAGCTGGATCGGAAATGGGGCCAGGAAAGAAAGGACTTTCCAAAAGCTACATTCTGGCCGCGGTGGAAGATTCGCTGCAACGCTTGCAGACCGACTACATCGATTTATATCAGTCGCATGTTGATGACGCCGATACGCCGCTGGAGGAAACGCTCGAAGCGTACGCGAAGCTAATCCAGCAGGGAAAGGTACGCGCGATCGGCGCGTCAAACTACAACGCCAAGAGACTGGGAGAAGCGCTGCAGATCAGCAAGAAAAAGGGCCTGCCGCGGTACGAGAGTCTGCAGCCGCACTACAACCTTTACGAGCGGGCGGAGTTCGAAGCGGAGTTGGCGCCTCTTTGCCTGCGCGAAAGCATCGGCGTGATTTCTTACTTTTCGCTGGCCAGCGGATTTCTTGCGGGCAAGTACCGTTCCGAAGCGGATTTGGGCAAGAGCGCGAGAGCGACCTTCGTGAAGAAATATCTGAACGAGCGCGGTTTCAGAATCCTGAGCGCGCTCGACCAAGTGGCGAAAACTCACGGCTCGACGCCAACCCGAGTAGCCCTCGCCTGGCTGCTGGCGCAGCCGAGCGTTACCGCTCCGATTGCCAGCGCGACAAATCTCGATCAGCTCCATGAGTTGCTCGGTGCCGCCGATCTGAAGCTAGATCCCGAATCTCTGAAGAAACTCAACCAGGCCAGCGCATATGCCGCAGGCGCGGGCAGTGCCGACTGAGCGGATGGTTGGTAATCCGGAAGCTCTCCAGAAACGGCCGTGGGGAAGTTGGCTGGTTACTCGCAGCACCCTGTGACGACGGTACGAGATGGTGGCCGACTGAGGTTTCCCTTCGATGAGCACGCAAGATCTTGCCTATCCGCAGGTTCGAGGCCCTCTTCAAATAATAGTTTAGGTCCCGTGTCGGGCCCTAGTGGAAGTGGTCGACGAGCATAATGTCAGTGTTGTGTTCGTCCATTTGGGAGTAAAGCATGTAACGGCGGTCCGGGGAAATGGACATGCCCTCGGCGAGGTCTTTGTCCGCTCTGAAGATTTCCCGCGTGTGCTTGGTGGCGAAATCATAAAAGCAGATACTTCGCGGGTTGTCATGGGGGCTGAAGTAGATTCCGTCTGGCATGACCGCCCACTGGGCTTCATGCGAGATTTCCGGCATTTCCGGAACTAGCTGGGGCGTCGCATCGGGGCGGTCCAGCGCAAGCATCATGATATTCGCGTCGCCAAATCTCCACGGGAAGTACAGCACCTTGCCGTCGGAAGATTCGATAGGGGTGCGTAGGTCCTGGGATGCGGCAAGACGAGTGGCGTCACCTCCCCCTGCAGGGCAACGGTAGAGCTGACGGCCAACGCCTTCGAAGCCGCGAAAATAGATCCACTTTCCATCGTGCGACCAGAAAGGACGGTTCGCCTCGCGGACATTGGTTTTCAATTTGTGTAGTACACGATCGGAGAGATCCACGGTGTACACGCCAAAGTGGCCGCTGGGCCCTATCATGTCGAACGCAATTTTCTGCGAATCAGGCGACCAGCGGGGGTAACCGGCGGGTCCTTCCTGCGAAATCTGTAGCAGATTGCTGCCCTGGGTGTCGGCCACCCAAACGCTCCAGGTTCCCGAGCGAGCGGTAGCGAACGCCACATGATTGCCATCCGGCGAATATTGGCTGTTGTTTTGTTGACGCGTGGAGATATACATCTGCACCGCTGGAGCTTCGGGATGTTGCAGGTCTTTTCTCCAGATGTTGACGTGGTTGTCGGACACGCTGAACGCCAATTTGCGCCCATCGCGAGAAATCGCGGGCCAATCTCCCGCTGTGACCGAAAGTTTATGCGCTTCGCCATCACGCACGCGCACTTCATCGAACTCGTTGCCCTTTGCAGTCGCCTCCGCCACAATCAGCGACTTATCATCACCGGTCCAAAGCGGCCCGGTGAGGAATTCGTGAAGGGTGATCAGTGATCGTTTGGACTTTCCCCGGAGATCACTAATCAAATACTCGTAGGAAGTCGTGTTATGTACACAGATCATGGCCAGTTCCTGCCCGCTATGCGAAAACGTCAAGTTCCCGTCGTGTCTACAGGACGGGTCACGCGGAAGCTGGTGACTTTCCAGAGTCTCGACGTTCAGCAAGAACGAACGGTTGCCAGGCCCGCCGTTTTCCCAGTCGGAGTAGGCGATCCATTTCCCGTCGGGCGACCAACTGAGAGGAGCAGCAAGATCGTAGGGTATGTGAGTGGCAACGAGTTTGCGTTCCGGCCCTCCCAAGGCCGGCACAACATAGATGCCATTGTCGTCGATGGCCAAGCGATGAAATGCGATCTGACTGCCGTCGGTTGACCACGTCGAACTGATCCAATCGGATGGATGGTTGGTCAGCCGGAGCACCGTTTCACTGCCAATCGCTTTTACATACAAGTCATATCCCGGCCTTCCCGTGCGATTGCTTGTGCCGTTATCCCAAGAGAAAGCGATCCGTGAGCCATCTGGCGAAAACGAAGGAGCAGTTTCCAGGCCCGGGTAGGAAGTGAAAGGAACAATCGTCATCGGCTGGGAATCGCCAGGTTTGCGAGACAGCCAGACGAATGCAACTGTGGCCGCCCCTACGACGGCTAGCACTACCAAGCCAAGGCGCCACTTCCGAGCGGTCCAGGCTTTTGCCGCGGGATCGGGCACGAATTCCACAGATTCCTGGGCATCCTGAACGGCCATGACCTCGGGCAGTTCGGAGCTGATCTTGCCGATGAATCGGTAGCCTCGTTTGGGAAGCGTCTCGATATACCTGGGATTGTCCGCCGCATCGTTCAGAGCCTCGCGGATTTTGTTGACGGCCGTGCCAAGGCTGTGGTCGAAGTCAACGAAAGTTTCTGCATCCCAAAGCCTGCGGCAGATCTCTTCCCGAGTGAGGACTTCGCCGGGGTGCTCCAGCAACAGAGCCAGTAAGTGGAAGGGCTTGGCTTGCAAACGGACGCGGCGGCCATCCTTGCGGAGTTCGCCGGAACGCAGATCGGCCTCGAAACGGCCGAAGACGATGCGATGGAAGTTGGAAGAGGGGGGAAGCATTTTCCAGACTGAATCGGCGTGAGATTACCAAATCCGAGGAATCAGGGTCAATGGCCCTGCCTCGGCTGGGGCGACTAACCGCCCGCAGATCAGTTAGTTGGCTGTTGAAATAAAATTGAAGCCAAATTGAAGCTGAGTGCATTGCTGGTATTTACCTTTTCCTTCAAAGTGCGCGGGTCCCAGGAGAGACCCGATGCGTCCCCAAGGGTCCGGAAAACACTTTCAGAAGACGAAATAGGAGAGAAAGATGAAACCGATACGCCAACTTGCAGGCTTCACAGGTTTTGCTCTACTAATTGCATCGGGCTGGTGCTCTGCCGCCTCCGCGCAGGGTCCATCGGCCAAGAGCCCGTCAAGATTAATCGAAGCGGGCTGCGGCTACTCACCGTCCGAGGCACCCACAACGCCGGCCCGCCCACAACAGAAATCCAGCGATGCCCAAGGCAAATTCAGACGTGCGTCGCTTGTACTGGTGTCGAGCCACGGTCGCGATTGGGACGACGACTCAGACCACGCCGGAATCGTGGGCCTCTGGAAGGTGAAGTTCGTCTCCAAGGGCAATACAGGTATACAAGACGGCACGACGATTGATGAGGGGTACGCGACGTGGCATAGCGACGGAACGGAAATAATGAATTCGGGGCGTCCCCCAATAACCGGCAGCTTCTGTATGGGCGTATGGAAAAAGACCGGACCATCGTCTTACAAACTGAATCACTTTGCGTTGAGTTGGGATCCGACAGGAAAGACTCTGGTCGGCCCCACCAACATCCGGGAAGAGGTCGCCCTTGACAACAGCGAAAACAGCTACTCCGGGACTTTTACAATCGACCAATACGATACCGAAGGGCATCTCCTGGCCCACATCTCCGGCTTAGTGAGCGCGCAGCGCATCACCGCTGATTAGCCAATCGGAGTCAAGGAACCGCGGGACGTGTGCAGGTTTCAGGGGACCTGCAGTCGTCCCGCGGAGTATATTGTTGGAGCAACGCTCCCGCCTCGTTCGGCACCTTCCATTCTAGATTGACCAGCCTTGGCGGTAGTCCCGACGCAAATAGTCGTTGGCTTGGAGCACGTTGGTGACGCGCATGTTGGGGCCGTCGTAGTAGATCTTTTTTCCGGCGCGCAGGGCCACGATGCCTAGGAGCATGACCTCGGTGAGACGGGCGGCGTAGTCGAAGGGGCAGGAGGCTTCTGCTTTTCCCTTGGCGGCGTCTACCCAGTTCATTTCGTGGGCTTCGCGGGCGATGCGAGGGAGCTTCTGCGGGGGCTTGCCAAAGGAATGGTGGAGCGACTTGGGCAGGAGCCTGGGCTTGAAGCCGTAGGTGTCGTAAAGGAGCTTGCCTTTGCTGCCGATGAGCAGCGCGCCGCCTTCCTTATTCAATTCTTCATCGCCAAGTTCTTCCGGCTTGTTGGGCTTGAGGCCGCCGTCGTACCACGTCAGTTTCACGGGCGGCATGGCACCGCGCGCGGGGAACTCGTAGAAAGTCAGTGTGGCGTGCGGGTAAGAAGCGCCGTTGAAAGGGGTTGAGACGGTCTCAACACTGGTGGGAAAGCCCAGGTTGAGCGCCCATATGGAGTGGTCGATCAAGTGAGCACCCATGTCGCCGATGGCGCCGACTCCCCAATCGGTCCAGCCGCGCCAGTTGAAGGGGTGGTAGATTGGGTGGTAGTCCACGTTGTTCGAGGCAGTGCCAAGAAAAAGATCCCAGGCGAGCCCGCCAGGAACGGGGTAGTCGCCGCAAAGGGCGGCGGCGAGACGTGCATTGACGCCCGCGCCATTCCAGCGAAGAGGGTCGGCCTGCGGCTTCAGCGGCTCCGGGCGAGGCACGCCTTGGGGCCAAAAGCCGAGGGGCCGGTTCGTCCAGATATGCACCTCGCGCACGTCGCCGATCGCGCCGCTCCACACATACTCGACGGCGGTCCGTCCGTCGTCCGAGGAGTGACCCTGGTTGCCCATCTGCGTGGCGACTTTGCTTTCTTTTGCGCGACGCGAAAGCTTGCGGGCTTCCTCGACGGACCAGCAGAGCGGCTTCTGAACGTAGACGTGTTTGCCAAGGTCCATGGCTGCCATGGCGATGGAGGCGTGCATGTGGTCGGGCGTGGCGACGACCACGGCGTCGATGTCCTTCTCACGATCGAGCATTTCGCGAAAATCGGTGTAGCGCGTGGCTTTCGGGAGGCGCTCAGTTTTCAGCTTGATCATTGCATCGACACGCGCCTGGGCTTTGACGGGATCGAAGGGCGCCGATGACTCGCCCGGCTGCGGCGGGGCGGGCAGCTCGATGCGCTTCTTCAGCCGCTCGATTTCGATTTCGAGGCGGTCAAATCCTTTATCGGCATAGCGCCAGTCCACGTCGCACAGCGCCACAATGTTCTGGCTTGCGAGATTGATCAGATTATTGCGGCCCATGCCGCCGACCCCAACGGCGGCGACGTTCAGCGTATCGCTGGGGGGAGTGAATCCACGACCGAGGACGTGTCTAGGAACAATGGCACAGGCGGCGCCCCCAGCGGCGACTTTCGTCAGGAACGCGCGGCGCGAGATTTCTTTCTTTTTACTCATGAGCATTTCTCCAGGGCTGAATTATTGCGTGTCGGCGAGGGCGACGTAGGCGCCGAGGGTGATCATGCCGAGGCCGGAAGCAGTGCGCTGGCCGCGGCGGAACCGCGTACTGCTCTTGAGTTTGCGCTCGAGAGGAGCGGCAAGGACAACGACGAGAAGGTCGGCGGCGGTATTGAGGAGCACGGAGAGAGCGCCGAGAACCACGAATTGCAGGAAAACGTGGCTGCGTTCGGGGGCGATGAATTGCGGAATGAAGGAAAGGAAAAACAGAGCCGTCTTCGGGTTGAGAACTTCGGTGAGAATCCCCTGACGAAAAGCGCCTTGCGAAGGCTGCGACGCGCTGACGGCCATCTCCGCATTTCGCGTGCGGATCATGCGGATGCCGAGCCAAACGAGATACGCGGCACCCGCGTATTTGACGGTGTGAAATGCCACGGCGGAAGCAGCAAGGATCGCGGAGACGCCGAGCGCGGCGGCCAGAACATGGAAGAGTCCACCAACAAAAGTGCCGAAAGAAGACAGGATGCCCTCACGGCGGCCTCCGGCGAGGCTGCGCGCCAAAACGTAAAAGATTCCGGGCCCGGGGGTAACGGCCAGCAGCAGGGCGGCGACAAAGAAAAGCAGGAAACGGTGTGTGTCGAACATCCGAGAATTGTATGGGCCCGCCTCCCGGCGTGCAAGATGGCTCACGAATTGTAAATGGCCGACCGGAAACTGCGCTTTCGCTTAGGATGGCGCCCGCCTTCGACTGCCAGGGCAAGCACTTCCAAAAACAGACCCCGCGTGGTGGATCAGAAAGAGGGCGGGCGCTGGTTGGCGACGGCGAAGGCGCGCTCGAGGGCGATGCCGACGCGGCCGAGTGTGCCTTCCTCGAAGAGGCGGCCGATTAGGGTGATGCCGTGGGGCACGCGGCGCGGGGGAGAAAATTTTGGGAGCGGATTTTTTGGATCGGGGGCCCAGTCCGAACGCGCCTCGGAAACTTCGACGAAGCCGGCGCGCAGCGTGAGCGACGGGTGGCCGGTGTTGTTGCTGATGGTGAGCATTTCGTCGCGCAGCGAAGGCACGAGCAACAGATCCACTTGCGAGAAAATGCGCGCCATCTCTTCCGCGACTTTGCGGCGGAGGCGGTCGGCTTGGACGAAATCCACGGCGGAGAGGAAGCGCGCCTGCCGGAAAAGATTGGGCCACGCGTCCGGGGTTTGGACTTTGAGCTGGTCCACGCCGTGGCTCAAGGTGAGTTCTTCGAAAGCGGCAGCGCCTTCGGCGAAAAGAATCAGGTTGAGCGAGTTGTAGGACCAATTAGGAAGAGAGACTTCCACGGGAACCAAGCCGAGCCTCGGAAGCGTGGCCAGCGCGGCGCGGTCCACATCGGTGGCGGGATCTTCCTTCATCCAGGCGGGGAAATAGCCGACGCGCAGGCCCTTGATGCTGGCGTTCGAATCAAAATCGAGCCGGCTGGGCACGCTGGAAATATCGCCGGCATCCGGCCCGGAGATGGCTTGCAGCACCAGCAGCGCATCTTCTACGGTGCGCGTCATGGGGCCGAGCTTATCGAGAGACCAGCACAGGGTCATGGCGCCGGTGCGCGGCACACGGCCGTAGGTGGGCCGCAGTCCGGTGATGCCGCAGCGCATGCTGGGACTGATGATGCTGCCGCCGGTCTCGCTGCCAATCGAGAAGCCGACCAGGCCCGCCGCGGTGGCTGCGCCCGGGCCGGCGCTGGAACCGGAGGCGCCTTCCTCGAGGAGCCACGGATTCACCGTTTGTCCGCCGAACCAAATATCGTTGAGCGCGAGAGCGCCGAGGCTGAGCTTCGCGAGGAGCACGGCCCCCGCCGCGTGGAGGCGCTTCACGACCGCGGCATCGTCCTTGGGAATGCGATTGCGGAAAGGCTCGGCACCATAGGTGGTCGGAATACGGGCGGTGTCCAGAAGATCCTTGCCGCCCCAGGGAATGCCATGGAGCGGTCCGCGGTACTTGCCCGCAGTGATTTCTTCGTCGGCCTTCTTCGCTTGCGCGAGCGCGAGATCGCGCGTGAGGGTGATGACGCAACGGAGCTTAGGATCGAATTGCTCGATGCGGCGGAGATAGATTTGCGTGAGCCGCTCGGAGGTGAGTTTGCGCTGCTCGATCCAGCGCGAGAGCTGCGTTACCGAGGCGAAAGCGATGTCCGTGTCGTTGGAGGGCAGCGCGCCAGGGTCGGTTTTGCTGCGGATAAATTGATCGCGCTGGGGGCCGGAGGGCTGGCCGGGGAGAACGGAAATGTAGCGCGACCAAGGTGCAAGCGTGGGTTCGAGCGCGATTTTACGCGGGCCGGTGCGGCGCTCGTAGAGGGAGGCCATGTTCACGCGCCAGGTTTCCGCTGCCAGGGCGCGATCGGCAGTTGTTAAATTTATTTGGACGAGCTTTTCGGCTTCAGCGAAGGTCGCAGGCGATACATCGGGTCCAACGGCAGGCCCGGTGCCGAAAGCGGGCGGCGCTCCAGGCGGGAGTTGCGTAGGCTCCTGCGCGAGCTCGTCTGCATGGTCTTGAGCGCTGCTGCTAGAGGCGACGGCTGCACCGATGAGACCGAGCGAAGTCTGGGTCAAGAAGTGCCTGCGCGATTTGGACATGGGTCCTCCGCGCAGCATTGTAGCCGAGTCTCGCGACCAGAAAAAATGGAGTCCTAATCCTGCCGAGCGGGATGGCTAGCAAATCGTAAATGGTCGACGGGTAACTGTGCTTTGGCTTATGATGGCGCGCGCGTTCGAACGGCGAGGCCAAGAGAAAATCGCCGACAAGGATGCCGGCGCTTCCGAGAATCGAGGAGAGGGACGGATGGAAGAACAACTTAGCCTGGATTTTTTGCGCGTGGTGGAAAACGCGGCGATTGCGGCGGCGCGCACGATGGGATTCGGCGACCGGCACCACGCCGATGAAATGGCCGTGGAAGCGATGCGCAAGACGATGGACTCGGTGGAGATTGACGGGACGATTGTGATTGGTGAAGGCGAGCGCGATGAAGCGCCGATGCTGTACATCGGCGAAAAGGTAGGACTGGGGACGCACGCTCCGAAAGCATTGTTTCCGCAAGTGGACATCGCCGTGGATCCGCTGGAAGGAACGAACCTGTGCGCGACGGGCGCGGCGAACGCGATCGCGGTGCTGGCGGCGAGCGAGCGCGGCGGGTTGCTGCACGCGCCCGACCTGTACATGGAAAAACTGGTCGTGGGACCGTCGTGCAAGGGCGCGGTGGACCTAGATGCACCGGTAGCCGACAACCTGAAGGCGATTGCCAAGAGGCTGGACCGCGACGTCGAGGATCTCGTAGTGATCGTGCTGGACCGGCCGCGGCACGAGAAGCTCATTGAAGAGATACGCGCGGCGGGTGCGCGCATCCGGCTGATTGGCGATGGCGACCTCTCGGCCGGCATTTCCGCCGCGGTGATCGGAACGGGCGTGCACGCCGTGATGGGCACGGGCGGCGCGCCGGAAGGCGTGCTGACGGCTGCGGCGCTGCGCTGCTTGAACGGGCAGATTCTTGCGAGGCTGGTGGTGAGCAAGCCGGAACACGCGGAACGACTGGCAAAAATGGGCGTGAAGGATTTGAAGCGCGTTTACGACACCGAAGATCTGGCGCCGGGCAAGAAAATGATTTTCGCGTGCACGGGAGTGACGGACGGAAACTTGCTGAAGGGCGTGCGGTTTTTCGGGGAAGGTGTGCGCACAAGTTCGATGATTCTGACCCTGGACGAGCGGCAAGTGCGCTTCATCGATTCGGTGCACCTGGAGAAGCGGCCGGACATCAAGGTGCGGTTCAACTGAAGCTGAGTCTCGATGTCGAGCTAGTTCTGGAAGCGCGACTGGCTTAATGCTGCTGGTTCGCGATGGCCAGGAAGACACGATCATCCACGGCAACCGAGCGGGTGAAGAGAGTGGCGGCGTTTGCTCCGGCGATGGCGACGTGCCCGGCATTACTGCTCAAAGCGGGCCCAGCGGGTTTTGCGGCGGATGCCGTCCCATCGCCCGGCTGAAGCGAAATCCTCGTCGTCTTCGGCGTGCAGTTCGCCGCACCGAGACAGGTATCGCGGATGAACACCTGTCGATAACCGCTGTTGCTGCTGCTCGCGGGCGTCCCAGAAGCCTGATTCGAAGAATGGCTGGGAGTGACGGCCAGAAACGCGACAAAGCGTCCCGAGGAGCTGACGGAAGGCAGAATGCTTTCCGTTCCGACCAATGCTCCGTTCGCATCGGTGGAGATTAAATGCGTCGACGGCTTGCAGGAATCTCCCGCCCCCGCGCATGTATCAAACAAATAGACCTGCCGTCCCGTCGGGGCATTGTCCACGAGATTCGTCGCGGCCGAGCTGAAGGACACGAATCGTCCATCGGCGCTCATGGAAGGCGCGCGGCTTTCGTCGTTCGCCGGAGTGCCGTCGGCTGCCGCCGAGAGAAGAGTTGTACGCGGTTGGCAGCCTGCGGCAGCACCTTCGCAGGTATCCCGCAGAAAGACCTGGGCGCGATCGTTCTGTACCGCGGTGTAGGCAACAAAACGCCCGTCGAGACTCAGTGCCGGCGTTTCTTCGGCAACGGTAGCCGTTGACAAAGTCGTAGCGGCGGCCTTTATTGCGGCGAGCGGTGCGCATGTGGATTGTCCCTTGGCGCAAATCGTGAAGGTCAGGGGAGCACTCGAGCCGCCACCACCGCCTCCACTGCACAATGTGATGCAGCCCGCAGGCGGAGGAGATGGCGGATTAAAGACAGTCACGCTGGCCGTGGTGCTAGTCGAGCCGGTGTTTGCGAACATATTTCCCGCAACAGTCGCTTGAATTTGTGTCGCAGTGATGCTCGCGGCAGCCAATTTTGTTTGGGTACCACCCATACTCCAATTCACTTGGGAGGCTTGCGTCGGATCTGCATTCGCCAGGAAGTTAGTACCGATCAGTGTGATGCCGAGCGTTTGCGATGCCGAAGTGCTGGCGGGAGAGGTGTTCGGACTGATGCTGGTGAGGGTCGGGATCGGATTCGGCGGCGGATTGATAATGAAGACGATGGGATTGGAGAGGCCATTGTTTGTCGCGCTGGTGGCGGGATTCAGAGTGATGATGGTGGCCACGCCGGGCTTGGCGACCAGGGCCGCCGAAACAGTGGCGGCTACCGACAGCACGCTTCCAGCGGCGTTGGTGGTGACGGTCGTGGGAATGCTCTTTCCATTCCATTGCACCACCGTTTTTGCCAGGAAGCCGCTGCCGTTCACGGTCAGGGTGAAATCTGCGCAGGGTGTGGCTGGCCCTGGCACGCAGGCGCTGATCTGGGAAGGTGAAAGAGAAAAAATCGAGGCGCCCGTATTGCTCTGAAAGGTGTTGCCGTAGTCGTTGCAGCCGGCTACCGCGAAAATCGCCGCCAGTGCGACAGCCAATGCTGTCCAAGACCGCTTCATTGAGACTCCTCCATCTACTCTGACGACCCCGGCCGTGCCGGGGCCAACTTGCCTGCGCGAACGGGCGAAGCCCGCGGCGCCAGCTCACTTTGGGGGTGAGATGCCAAATTTGCGCTGCGCGTTGACCGGCCTTTTTTGCACCCCTGCCTCAGGCCGCCCTTTGCACCGAATCTTAGGGCTCGCACAACCCTACATGATTATCATCTGGACGGGGATGTGGTCAATGCGGATTGGGGGGCGGATCGCAGACGAGATGCAAGGATAGCCGCTGAATATCATCCAAACCTGAGACTGAACACAGTGTAAGCAATTCTCTCATTCCGTGCCCAGGGATGCGATCGATGCGCGCACCAGCTCTTGGACACGGGTTTGACACTCCGCATCCTGGACCGGCGAGGCGCTTGCGGCGCGATAGCAAGCCAAAGCTTGCTGCTTTCTGCCAAGCTTGGCATAGAGGTCGCCGCACGCCAGTTGAAAGAGCGAATTGGCCGGGTACTTTTCAACGAGCGGGCCGAGGACAGTAAGCGCCTTTTCATACTGTTGATCGTAACGATGGAGATTCAATGCGAGATAGAAGCGTGCGAGGTTGGATGTGAGAACGCCCTGTGCCATGGCATGTTCGAGCAGGCGCACTCCTTCTTGCTTTGACCCGCCGGGGATGCCCATGAAAAAGCGCAAGATCCTGGCGATGGCGCTGAGCGCGTCCACGTAATAGTTGTAAAGACCCAGGCCCAGGTCGGCGTCAGCGAGATCAGGGTCCAGAGCCTTGGCTCGCTGGAGATGTTCGCGGCCGCGCACTCCGGAGCGGGCCGCGTTGCGATTTTCACCGCGCAGTCCGTAAAGCCGAGCTGAGGACGCTTCTGCCATGCCAGCATAAAATTGCATTTCCGCGGATTCGCTCTGCTTGATCTGTGATTCAGCCAGCTTCAGAGCCTTGGCAGCCAGCTCAAAATAGTGCCGGTCCGCTTCGAGCTTGGGGCGGCGCCGGGCGTCGCTCATTCCATACTTGAAATCGGCGGAAGTACACCAGATCCGCCACCACAACGCTTCCGCTTCCAGCAGATAGCCCAGCGGGTGATTGGGCAGTTCCTGCTCCATGCGCTTCGCGGCTTCCACTGCGCCCTCGAGGTCGAAGGAATAGATTTTGTCGAGGATGGCGGGCGTCTCCGGTGGCAGAGTGATATTGGAAGCGTGCGCGGGGCCGGCAAGAGGCGCCGAGAGGAGAAGGCAAGCCAGGCCAGCGCGGCGAGCGATCGGCGATACATTCATCGTCCCCGTCCGAGAAAGAGATTGTGCAGGTTCAGGCTCTGCGCCGGACGAGTTTAAGCTGTTCAAGTAGAGTTGCAAACTGAAATGGTCTTTGCCGAGAGAATCTGGGTTAGGCGGAGCGCAGGGCATTTGCTATTCTCGGCGGACCGATGACGCCGGGGAACAAAACGGAGAATGGCGCCCTGGAGCGCGGACTGGGCCTGAAAGAGGCCGTCGCGCTGAACATGATCGAGATCGTGGGCATTGGCCCGTTCGTGGTCAGTTCCCTGGTGATTCGGGCGATGGGAGGGCCGCAGGCGCTCATCGCGTGGCTGGCGGGGGCGCTCCTGGCGACGCTGGATGCATTTGTGTGGTCCGAGCTGGGCGCGGCGATGCCGAAAGCGGGCGGCACATACGTTTTTTTGCGTGAAGCGTACGGTCCAGAGCGGTGGGGCCGGTTGATGTCGTTTTTGTTCGTTTGGCAAACGTTGGTGCAGGCGCCGCTTTCCGTGGCGTCGGCGTCGATTGGTTTCGCAAAGTACGCTGGATATCTGTACCCCTTTACGCCGCTGCAAGCGAAGGCGATTTCCGGCGGACTAGTCATCTTGATAGTGATCCTGCTGTACCGGCGGATCACGACGATCGGAAAAATTTCCGTTTTGCTGTGGATAGGCGTCGTGGGAACCATGCTGTGGCTGATCTGGGGAGGGGTCACGCATTTCGACGCCAAGATCGCGTTTAATTTCCCGCCGGGAGCTTTCGATCTGTCGTGGGTGTGGTTCGCGGGGCTGGGGTCCGCAATGGTCAGCACGGTGTACAGCTACTGGGGCTACTACAACATTTGCCACCTCGGCAGCGAGATCAAGGATCCCGAACGGAATATTCCGCGCGGCATTTTTCTTTCCGTGCTGGGGATCGCCGTCCTGTATCTGGCGATGCAGACGAGCCTCCTGGGCGTGGTGCCTTGGCGCGAGGCGCAGAATTCCGATTTTATCGCCAGCCTGTTTGTTGAGCGCTTGTACGGACAGGCGGCGGCGCGCTTCGTGACGGGAATGATTTTGTGGATCGCTGTCGCTTCCGCATTCTCGGTGCTGCTTGGCGCTTCGCGCGTGCCCTATTCGGCGGCGCAGGACGGGAATTTCTTTCCGGTGTTCGGCAAGGTTCATCCCACGAAACACTTTCCGCACGTTTCGTTGTTAGTGCTGGCCGGACTCGCCTTGGTCTTCAGCATTTCCTTGAAACTGAAACAAGCCATTGCAGGAATTCTGGCCATGAGGCTGCTTGTGCAGTTCATCGGCCAGGCGGTCGGAGTGATATTGCTGCGGCGGCGCCGGGGCACGCAAGGCCTGCCGTTCAAGATGTGGCTGTATCCGCTGCCCGCGGTGCTGACGATGATCGGGTGGGCGTGGCTCTTCTGGCAGACCGGGGCGACACGGAAATGGGGACTGGCGGAGATCGCTCTGGGAGCCCTTGCGTATCTCATTCGCGCGCGGGAGATGCGACAATGGCCGTTTGAAAAGAAAAGTGATCAGTTATCTGTTTCCAGTATTCAATAACGGATCGCGTTAACGAAGCTTCTAAATAAAACTGGCGTGGAGCTTAGAGATGCATGATTGGGAGAGTAGACGTAACCTTGGAGGCGAATTGAAACGCTTCACTGTCGCAGCGAACTTAATTTTGTTTCTGTCCATTTGGGCGGCCACAGCCAAAGGGCAATTTCCTCCCGCGCCGGGAACAGGGCCCGGCTTGCCGGAAACAATCGAGGCGATCGAAAGCGCCCGGATTACCACGCGGATCCTGTTCGTGACGGCCCATCCGGACGATGAGAGTGCCGCGACGCTCACTTATCTTGCACGCGGCTTGCATGCGGATGTTGCGCTGCTAACGTTGACGCGCGGTGAGGGCGGGCAGAACGACCTTGGCCCCGAACAAGCGCCGCAACTGGGATTGATCCGCACGCAGGAATTGCTGGCGGCAACACGCGGCTACGGCGTGAGGCTGTACTTTACGCGAGCCAAAGATTTTGGCTATTCGAAGACACCGGAGGAAACGGAACGGATTTGGGGCGACCAGGTGCTCGAGGACATGGTCCGCGTGATCCGCGGATTTCGCCCGAACCTTGTGATTAACGGCTGGGGCGGCGTGCATGCGGGCCACGGACATCATCAAGCCTCGGGATTGCTCACGCCGAAGGCTGTGCAACTCGCAGCGGATTCTTCGTTCAAGCTGCGCGGCTCCTCCGCGGAAGAAGGGGACTTGACGCCCTGGGGCGACCGAAAGCCTGTGGTCGTGCTAGACCTCGACCGAAGCGAAGCCCCAAAAGGGTACTTGCTCCCTGTAGATGACATTTCGCCGCTCTACGGAAAATCCTGGCGTGAAATGGGACTCGATGCGTTTGCCAATCATCGCTCGCAGGGAATTACCGGGTTTTTGAGCTCACCGTTTCTGCGGCGCGGCGTCGCCCTCCAGCGCGAGGACGGCAAGGAGCTCGATCCTGCCTTGTTGGCACAACCGCTTGGCCCATTGGACGAAGACTTTGAAGCCGGGAATCTGGGCGTTGACCCGCTCATGCGAACCGTGGATGCCGCCCTGGTAGCGGCGCGGGATGCGGCATTGCGGCTCGATTGGAAGGCGGCCGCCAGTTCCCTGGTTGCCGCTGGGAGAAAAATCAATGAAGTGCCCGTGCCTTCGATTTCGCACCAAGTTCCCGCCCCGGTCGTATCCCTCGCGCGAAGCCTGAAGCGGAAACGGGAAAAAATTGAGGCGGCTCTGACGCTCGTCGCAGGGCTGCGATTGGACGCGCTCGCCGATCGCAGCGAAATCGTCTCCGGAGAAACCTTCACTGTTCGGGTGGACTCTCATCACCGTGGAGAGATTGCGGGAGATTTCAAGAAGCCCGTAGTGCTGCTTCCCTCCGATTGGAACGTCACCAAAGAGGAGGCCGATTCCAGCGGGTCCGTTCGCTTCACAGTTTCTGCCGGACAGAATCCGCAGCGTACGCCGACTTCCGCCATTGCGATACTGCCGGGACCTCCGCCACTCGTCGCGGTCAGCCAGGAAGCCGCGATCGACGGTTATTCGTTCACGGCCACGTCACCGGTGGTGCAGCTCCGCGCGACTTCCACGCGAGCGGATCAAATACCTGTGCGAATCGTTCCGGCCTACACGCTGGCGGTTGAGCCAAAGCAAGCGATCGAAATTACAGCTAGGCAGAGCAAGCCATTCGATGTATTGCTCCGCGTGCATTCCTACGCGACTCAACCAGGTGAGGTTCGCGCTGGGCTAACTGTACCGCGGGGCTGGAAAACCGACGCAGCCGTGCCTTTGAAATTCGAGGGGGCGGGCGACCGCTATGCACGGCTGAAGGTAACGCCGCCATTAAAGCTCGGCAAGGGGAACTTCAAGATTTCGGCGTACGCGGAACGCGTGGCCGACCGCACCCGGGGCGACAAGGCGGAGAAATTCACCACTTCGCTGGAACCCTTGGCGACGCTGCCGACGCAGCTTTGGAGCGAGCCGGCCCAGTGCGCCATACACGCGTTTGACGTGCTTGTGCCGGCGAATCTCCGCGTTGGCTACATCACGGCGGAAAGCGAACCCGTGCCGGAAGCTCTGCAGCGACTGGGCATTCGCGTGGAGATGCTGGACGCCGTGGCGCTGGCCTTCCGGGATTTATCCCCTTTCAACGCGATCGTGGTCGGGGTGCGCGCGTACGAACTTCGGCCGGAATTATCTGGAGCAAATCAGCGGCTGCTGGATTACGTTTCGAAGGGTGGAACACTCGTCGTGCAATACCAGCGAGAGTTTGCCTGGGACAAATTCCACTATGCACCGTATCCGGCCTTGATCTCGCCGCCGCTTCCGCCTGTGAAAGAAGGTTCGCCGCAGGTAGTTCGTCCACTTCCGCGCATCACGGACGAGAATTCTCCCGTGAAATTCCTGATACCGAGCGATCCGCTGCTCTCTTATCCAAACAAAATCACGCAGGACGACTTCAAGGGCTGGGTGCAGGAGCGCGGCCTTTATTTCTGGACCGAATTCGACCCCAAGTACACGCCGCTCCTCGCGATGGACGATCCCGGCGAGCCCGACCTCAACGGCGGCCTTGTCTACTCTCACTATGGCAAAGGCACTTACGTTTATACGGGTCTGGCCTTCTTCCGACAATTGCCCGAAGGTGTTCCGGGGGCTTACCGGCTTTTCGTCAATTTACTCAGCGCGTCGCGGAGCCGGGGGACCCGGTCCACCGGGAGAAAACCTCAGGCCTGAAAGCCTCAGCTACAACTGGCTGGAGCAAGTAAACCAACTGGGCACATCGCCGCCGCACACAAATCACCGTGCTATTCTTTTCAGCCGAGGGGTGAAACGCGAATGAGGAATCTCCATCGGACTCGCTTTGCCGGACGAACGGCTCACAAGGCCATTCTCTTGTTGCTGGTATCCGCCCTCTTTTTGACTTGCGTTTCTCCCGCTGCGGCACAGAAAGAAAAGAAGAAGAAGACTGACGCTGCTCCTTCCACGGACGGCTCCAAGATGCTGATTCCCTTGAGCGACGAACAGCAAATCGATTACACGCTGTCGGAAATGCTGGGCGCATGGCAACTCGGGGATATCGAAAAGCTGCACAAGGACTACGCCGACGATGTGGCGATTGTGAACGGCTCGTGGGCGCCGCCGATTCTCGGGTGGACCAACTATCTTGCGGTTTACCAGCAACAGCGCGCGCGCATGCAGCAGGTGCGCATGGATCGCTCAAATACCTACATCAAGGTGAGCGGTACGGTGGGTTGGGCGTGCTACCAGTGGGACTTCGAAGCAGTTGTGGATGGCCAACAGATGGAATCCCAGGGCCAGACTACGATGGTATTAGAGAAGCGCAACAACCACTGGGTTATCGTGCTCAATCACACTTCGCTCGCGCCGAGGGTCCCGCCAGCCGCTCCCGCGAGCCCACCCCCAGAGCAGCAGCCAGCGAAACCAGCGCCGCGCTGAAGCTTGCCGGCAAACTGTCGAGACCTGAAGACCTAGAAGAGGCCCTTCAGCCCATCCTTGAGCCACATCCCGGCAATCACCAGCAGCAGAACGCCTGCCAGGATGCCAGTTCCCATGATAGGCCGCGAGAGGGCGTTGATCTTCGCCACAAGCTCCCGCTGCTCTCTGGCCATATGCTCTCCAGCCGCATCGAGAAAGATTTGGTCGTCTTCGTGGCTTTCGAGGAGGCTCCGCCGAAGCAGCAAGACCAGGAATACGGCGGTAACGACTCCCCAGGCGATCAGCAGGTAAAGCAGTGGCCCCGTTAGCGATTGTGATTCCCCCATGGTGACCTCCCTTTGGAACCGATTCGCAGTGCCGGCCGGGCCGGCAAGGGGTTACTTGGGTTTTATAAGGCGGAGTATAGCACTATGGATTAAAAATTCTAGTGGCGAGAATTATTAAATCCGATGCTACGTCATGAGTTCGCTTGCCTAAGGACCTGGGCTCGAACGCGGCTGAATAGGGCGGCAAAATGAACAAACTAAGGCAGATTTTTGATTGAGCACGCCGGCGGCGCTGAGGGCGAGTGAACCGCTGATGGCAGATGGGATCTCTGCGCCTCGAGATTTGGAGGCGCTGCTAAGCACTGCACTCTCATCGCGTTGACAAAGGGGAAACTGCCGGGCAGAATGAAAATGCTTCGTTGTATGTGTGACTCCGGCTGGGCCGGGGTCATCATCTCAGGCGTCACCCCGACCTGGTCGGAGTGAACCGTACTTGTGCCCGAGTGGCGGAACTGGCAGACGCGCTAGCTTCAGGAGCTAGTGATCGCAAGGTCGTGGAGGTTCGAGTCCTCTCTCGGGCACCAACATCTCTGTACATTGTGCCGTAACCGGATTGACGGCTTGTGCCGCAATCCGTTACGGTGGTTCCTCAGAAAGACTCACCGGTGTTCCGAGGTGCCGCCTTGTTTCTGCAACTATTCATGTTCTCGTTTCCCGAATGGCAGCCGCACTTCTCCTTCCTCGGCGGTGCCCCCGCGAATGAGATGATTGTTCTGCGCTGGCTGCATCTCATCTTCGGCATCATCTGGATCGGCTTGCTCTACTTCCTCAATTTAGTGTTGACGCCAGCCATGAAAAAGTGCGATCCCAAGCTGCGAATCAAAATTTATCCTGAGCTGATGCCAGGCACGATGGGCTGGTTCCGCTCGTCGGCGCTGGTGACGGTGATCGTGGGACTCCGCTACTTCTCGATCCATCTGGCCTCGGATGCAAAACTTGCTGGCGACCGTTCGCTGATTGGGAAATGGTTCGGCTGGTGGCTGCTGGTGTGGGTCGTCGCGTATGTGTTCATTTACGCGCTGCAGCTTCCGGCGAAAGGATTGCTTGATAGTGCGTTGGTGCGCGTGATTGGGATTTCGATTGTGGTGATCGCGGCATCGTGGCTGGTTCTCGTCTTGAATGGCGGACCCAACGTTTCGAATGCGCACCTGGCCATCAGCGTTGGCGGTGGCCTCGGCTTCGTCATGCTGCTGAATACCTGGGGAGTCGTGTGGCGCGTGCAGAAGCGGCTCATCGCCTGGGCTCGCACTAGCGCGGAGCAGGGCGTGCCGATGCCGCCGGAAGCGGACCGCTTAATGCGCTGGAACTACCTGACGGCGCGCACTTCGTTCTGGCTGTCGTTCCCGATGCTGTTCTTCATGGGCGCCGCCAGCCACTACCCGTTTCTGAGCACCGTCGCGCGATAATGGATGCGGGATGCTCCCATGTCTGACGAGAAGAACTACAACGTACTGGCGACCGAGAACGGTGTACCGATCAAGGCCTGGACCAAAGGGGTGCCACTGGAAGACCAGGCCTGCAAGCAGCTCCTGAACGTTGCGCAGTTGCCGTTCATCTTCAAGTGGGTCGCGGCCATGCCGGACGTGCACTGGGGCATCGGCGCCACGGTCGGCAGCGTCATTCCGACGAAGGGCGCGATCATTCCCGCTGCAGTGGGTGTGGACATCGGCTGCGGCATGATGGCGGTGCAGACGGACCTGAACGCACGTGATCTTCCGGACAATCTGAAAGGCATTCGCAGCGCGATCGAAAAGGCGGTTCCGCATGGCCGCACGAATCACGGTGGGCGCGGCGACGTGGGCGCGTGGCGGGAGATTCCTTCGCGCAACAACGAAGTTTGGCAGACGCTCAAGCCGCGTTACGACGCGATTCTCGAAAAGCACCCGAAGCTCGATCGCGGCAATCATTCGAATCACCTCGGAACGCTCGGTACCGGCAACCACTTTATCGAAGTCTGTCTCGACGAAGCGGAAAACGTGTGGTTCATGCTGCACAGCGGATCCCGCGGTGTCGGCAACCGCATGGGGAGCTACTTCATCGAGGTGGCCCGCAACGACATGCAGAAGTTCTTAATCAACCTGCCGGACAAGGACCTGGCGTATTTTTCGGAGGGCACCGAGCACTTCGACGACTACGTCGAAGCTGTCGAATGGGCGCAGGACTTCGCGCGCTGGAACCGCCATCTGATGATGGAGCAGATCGTCGGCGCGGTCCGCGATTCCGGCGAGGTACGGCCGTTCGTCGCCGAGCTGAAGGCCATCAATTGCCACCACAACTACGTGGCGCGCGAGCGCCACTACGGCCAGAACATTCTGGTCACGCGCAAGGGCGCGGTCCGCGCACGCGAAGGCGACATGGGCATCATTCCCGGCAGCATGGGAGCGCGTTCCTATATCGTCCGCGGCAAAGGCAATATGGAAAGCTTCATGAGCTGCAGCCACGGCGCGGGCCGCGCGATGTCCCGCACGGAAGCCAAGCGGCGCTTCAGCGTGGAGGACCACAAGCGGATGACGGCGGGCGTGGAGTGCCGTAAGGACGCTGACGTCATCGACGAAACGCCGGCGGCTTACAAGTCGATTGAGGCCGTGATGGCCGCGCAGAGCGATCTGGTGGAAATCGTCCACACCTTGCGCCAAGTCGTTTGCGTAAAAGGTTGAGCAGGGAACAAAAATGAAAAGGGAGGCGGGCCAGGTCGTCCCACCTCCCTTCTTTCCCCTCTCGGGGAACCCGGCCAGTCTGACGGAGGGCGACCAGCCGGTCGTGTGTTGGCCTGTCTATTTATCCCGGAATCTTGAAAAAAGTTCCTGAGAAACGGAAAAAAATGAATAGAATTACGGGGGAAATCCGGCGCCCGACTTCAGGCGCGACACCTCATGCCACGACCTTCACACCTCAGCCCCGATAACATATTGCGTTTTCTGCAAGTTAGAAGCGAGCCCGCGTCCGCGAGCGAGATTGCGCAGGGTCTCCATCTGAAGAAGACCGACAATCGCCCGCTGTTCAAGATGCTTTCAAAGCTCAGGAAACGCGGCGCCATCGAGGAATTGCCCGGCGGACGGTACCGCCTCCCGAGCCGCAAGTCGGAACAGAAGGCGTCCGGCCAAAAACCGCGCCAGGAGGCGACGCGGCATCCCCAACCCTCGGCGCTCGCGGATCGCGATGAAGTAAAAGGACGCCTCGTTCTTCACCACGACGGCTATGGCTTCGTCGTCCCGGATTCGCCGATGCCGCAGCTCGACGGCGATGTTTTCATTCCGCGCGACGCCATCCAAGACGCCATGCACGGCGACCACGTTCTGGCAAAGATTCAGCGTCTGGGTGGCGTTACCGGCGCGCAACGCGCTGAAGGCCGCATCATTCAAATCCTGGGCCGCGCGCATCCGACCGTGGTCGGTTTGTTTCGCTACGGAACCCAACACAATGTGGTTCTGCCTTACGATGTTCGAATCCAACACGAGGTGGAGATTCCGCGCGGCAACGAACTGACCCCCGGGCTGTGGAAGAAGCTGGGCTTCAGCAGCTCGGATGAAACCAGCATCCGATCGAGGCGCATCCCGCGGCTGGATGAATTGGATGGAGCCGTCGTGAACGTGGAGTTGCTGCGTTATCCGCACGGAGGCACAGCGGCGACCGGCCGTGTCATCGAAATTCTCGGGCGTCCCGGCGATCTCGGCGTTGATACCGAGATCATCATCCGCAAGCATCATCTCCCGCATTCTTTCTCCGCCGAAGTTCTGGATGAAGCAGCGCGTGGCGCGAAGCCCGTCGATGAGATCCAGCGCGCCGGCCGCGAAGATTTCCGGCACTTGCCGATCGTGACGATCGATGGAGAGACCGCGCGCGATTTCGACGACGCCGTCTACGTCGAACGTCGCACGGATGGCGGCTGGCATTTGCAAGTCCACATCGCCGATGTAGCGCACTATGTTCGAACGGAGAGCGCTCTCGACCGGGAGGCTCGTCTCCGCGGCACCTCCGTTTACTTCCCCGATCGCGCCGTCCCGATGCTTCCGGAAGCCCTTTCGAATGGCATGTGTTCGCTCAAGCCGCGCGAGGATCGCCTGGTCATGAGCGCGCTCATGGAATTCGACGCCGCCGGGCGCATGAAATTCTCGCGCATGACTTCCGGCGTCATGCGCTCCGCCGAACGCATGACCTATACGAACGTCAACAAAGTTCTTGAAGGCGATGCTGAAATGACGGAGCGCTACGGCGTGCTGGCCCCCCGCTTCCGCGATATGAAAGAGCTAGCGCTGATCCTCAATGCCCGCCGCAACGAGCATGGCTCCATCGATTTCGATCTCCCTGAACCGGTCATTGAATTCGACGAAGAGCAGCGCATGACCAATATCACGCGCAGCGTGAGAAACATCGCGCACCGGCTCATTGAAGAGTTCATGCTGGCCGCCAATCGCGCCGTCGCCGGCTGCCTCCTGCAGCGCGGCATCGACTCGCTGCACCGCGTTCATGAGAAGCCCGACGCGCGCAAAGTCCTCGAGTTCGAAGAGCTGGCCCGCGCCTTCGGTTACTCTCTCGGCGTCGAAGATTTGCACCAGCGCGAAGTCGCCGTTCGCCATGGCCGCGTTCCGGCGCCCGCGAAAGCCGGCCGGCCCGACTCCTACGGCCACGGGCGTGAGCGCGGCATGAAGGTGGCGCTCCCGGGCGGCGAGCTGCGCATCACGCCGCAGCATTATCAGCGCCTGATTCGAAAGGTCGTTGGCAAACCGGAAGAACGCATCATCTCCTACCTCATGCTGCGTTCCCTGAAGCAAGCCCGCTACGCCGCCGAGCCGCTTGGGCATTTCGCCCTCGGCTTCGATGAGTACACGCATTTCACTTCGCCCATTCGGCGATATCCGGACCTCATCGTTCATCGCATTCTGAAATGGGCGCTCGATCATCCGAAGGATGCGCCGGCCTTTTCGAAAGCGCATGTCGCCGCAGCGCCGGGATCGGAGTCCACGCTCTATTCGCACAAGAACCTCGAAGAAATCGCTTCAGAGACGTCCGAAGCGGAGCGCCGCGCCAATGGCGCCGAGCGCGAACTGATGGACTGGAAAACCGCTCAATTTATGGAGGAGCACCTCGGCGAGGAATACGACGGGCTGATCATTTCCGTCCAGAAATTCGGCTGTTTTGTCGAGCTTTTCGAAGTCTTCGTGGAAGGCCTGCTGCCGATCAACGCGCTTGAAGAAGCTGCCAACGCGCGATGCGTTTACCGCGAGAAGGATCACGTCATTGTCGCCATGCCCGGCGGAGACGGCCGCCGCGGAACGCTGGGTGCGGCTCGGGGCCGCGGCGCAAAACCTAAGCAGCTGGCGTGGCAGCACGGAGACCGCGTGCGCGTCCGTGCAGAACGGATCGACCCGATGCGCCGCCGCGTCGAATTCGCCCTCGTCGCACGACCCTGAGCCTCTCCGCTTTGGAATGTGGAGGCCCGACGCCGCTCCGCAGGGCCATGTTTTCTCTGCGTACTCCGCGCCTCTGCGTTTCGTTATTCTTCAATCCCTGCTTGTATGTAGGATCTGTATGGCATATACTACATGTCATACAGATTGCCACTGCGGAGAACACCGATGCTTTCCATCCGCTTGAAACCCGCGCTCGAACGGCGCCTCGCGCGTCTCGCACGGCAGACCGGTCGCACCAAGACCTTCTACGCCACCAAACTCATCGAGGAAAACATTGAAGACCTCGAGGACCGCTACCTCGCCGAAGCTCGCCTCGAAAATCGCGGCAAGCGCTACTCCACCACTCAGGTCCGGAGGCAGCTTGGCTTGGACGATTGAGTACGACGAAGGCGCCGTCAAGGACCTCAAGAAACTCGATCATCAGGTACAACGTGAAATCCTCGGCTTCCTGGAAAAGCGCATCGGTCAGGCGAAGGACCCGCGCTCGTTTGGTAAGCCGCTTCGCCACAGCAAGTTCGGTCTATGGCGCTATCGCCTGCGCGACTATCGCATCATCTGCCAGCTTCAGCAGGCCAAGCTTATCGTCCTCGTCGTGGCCATCGGCCACCGCAGCATCATCTATGACGACTAATCAGTCCGCCTTCACGTACGGCTTTTCGTAGCGGCGGGCTTCAGCCCGCCATCTTGCTTCTTCCGGACGTGTGTAGCGGCGAGTTTCGCACCCTTTGCGTCCCCGTTCTGACCGGGAAGCTCGCCATCCTTCCTCTCCCTGTAGGGGCGCAGCATGCTGGGCCCTCTTGCCTTCCAGTTGGTAGGGGCACGGCTTGCCGTGCCCTGCCGTCGCTACACTCATCACGGTCAGCCGGCAACCTCGTACTCGCTCTGAACCAAACCGCTCGAATAGTGCCGGGTCGCTACATGGCGCAGCCGAATGTCGCGCGGCAGGCTCCCGAACAGGGGAACTCCCTCTCCAATGAGCACCGGCACGCGCGTGATAATGAGCCGTTGAATGGCCCCCGCGCGCAGGAACTCTTGAATGGTGATGCCCCCGTCGATGTACAAGTGGTGGACCCCGCGTGCGGCGAGTTGCGAGACGATCTCCGCCGGCGGCCCGGCCATTTGTTCCACAACGCCCCCGCGCACCGCGGAAAAATCGAGCGGGCGGCTGCTCAGCACCACCACCCTCTTGTCAAGGTAGGGCCACCCTTCAAAAGCCAGAACCGTCTCGAAAGTCTTTCGGCCGATCACAATCGCATCGACGCTGGCAATAAACTCGGTGTAGCCGTGGGGCTCGCCGCCGCCCTCCGGCAGAAAGTCGAGATCGCCGTTCGGCCGCGCAATGAAGCCGTCGACGCTGGTGCCGATAAAAACAGATGCCGTCATCGTGAACTCCTCGCCTGTGGCCGCCTAACTATAGATTCAAACGGTTTCTCGCGCAGCAACACCTTGCCGCGCCCGTCCGTCGCTCTGCACATGCGCTCACATGAACAGAAACCGGAGTCATAGGATAATTGGCGCTATCTATGAGCCAGTGCTCGCTTTGCCTTGAAGACAAGGAACTTGTAAAAAGCCACCTCATACCCCGCGCAATGTACGACTACTGCCGGACCGCGGATTCCGAGCCCGTTCTGATGACCACGGAAGTCATGATGCAAACATCGCGGCAGCTTCAGGACCATTTACTTTGTAAGTTATGCGAGGATGTCCTGAATGTAGGCGGTGAGCAATGGCTTCTGCCACTCCTTGCAAGAATCGACCAGACCTTTCCGCTGCTGGGCATTGTTGAGAAGTTTCCCCCACACCAAGTGGATGGCGAATGGAAGGGGTATGCGGCGCTCCGCAATCCAGAAATTGAAGTGGACAAGCTAATCCACTTCGCGATGGGAGTATATTGGAAAGCCTCCGTCCACTCGTGGACAGGAAGCTCACGGGAACCGCGCATCGAACTCGGGCCCTATCGAGAAAAGGTGCGAACCTTTCTCCGAGGCGAAACCTACCAAATCACGGAACCGCTCACTTCGTCGTCCTCCGCAACCTTTTCCAATCCAGCGCCGTTCGGGACGGATGTGAACGGAACGCCATTGAATGACCCCATCCCGGACACGCTAAT
>Ga0137409_10001111_pt1 | contig 29103 bp, 21 predicted proteins | sample CZODoug1_16funga_FD_122059 | JGI IMG/M metagenome (GOLD analysis project Ga0137409, IMG submission 122059) | Vadose zone soil fungal communities from Angelo Coast Range Reserve, California, USA - CZODoug1_16fungal (Hybrid Assembly) | ecosystem: Environmental > Terrestrial > Soil > Vadose zone...
GCCAGCGTGGTCTTGCCGCTCGACTCGGGGCCGAAGATCTCCGTCACCCGCCCCCGCGGAATGCCGCCGATCCCGATCGCGGCGTCCAGATTGATCGCGCCCGTGGGGATGACCTCCACCCGCACTCGGGGCGAATCGGCCCCCATCCGCATGATGGCGCCCTTGCCGCAGGTCTTTTCGATCTGCGTGATGGCGAGGTTGAGGGCCTTTTTGCGCTCGTCCGAGAGCTGCGGGACTTCCTTGTCCGCCGCCATGAGTGTCCTCGACATGGGTTGGGAGCCTCGTTTGGTGAGGCCCGAATATACACCGAAGCCCCGGTTATCGCCACCCGGGGCGGAACGCGTCGGCCAGGTGCTCCAGCTTGCTGTCCACGATCGCGATACAGTCGAACCGGTAGATGTCGGCCGGCTTCCCGAAACGGTCCACCCAGACCCGCGCCGCCTTCACGAGCTCACGCCGCTTAGCCCCCGTCACCGCCTCGAGCGGGCTCCCGAACGCCTTCCCCCGACGGGTCTTCACTTCGACGAAGGTCACCAGGTCGCCCTGGCGCGCGATCAGGTCGATTTCCGTGTGCCCCACCCGAAACCGATGCGCCACGATACTGCAACCGCGGGACAGGAGGTACCGGATCGCCTGCTCCTCTCCGGCAATGCCCCGCCGGTGGCGTTCGTCGGTCCAATCTGAGGGGTCGGTCCTGACACCGCTTCTCACGGATGCAAGCTACCGATGCGCGGACGGTGGACGTAACCGAAAAAATGCCGACGGGGCCCTAGCAATGCGGAACTAGGTGCTTCCGCAGATTTCATCCAGCTCTTCCAGTCCTACCAACACGTCCCTCGGCTTCGATCCATTAGCCGGTCCTAAGATCCCTGCCAGCTCCAGCTGGTCGATTATTCTCGCCGCTCGCCCGTACCCAATGCTCATGCGTCGCTGGAGCAGCGACGTCGAGCCGAGCTGGTTCTGGATGCAGACCTCCGCGGCCTGGCGGAACAAGGAATCGCGCTCGCCGGGGGTGCCCTCCTCCCCCTTGCCGCTGCCGTCCTCCCCGGCCTTCTCGGCTTCCTCCAGTGCCGTCACCTGTTCATCGATGCTGGTGCCCGCAACCGCCGCTTTTGCGGCATGTGCCTTGTACCAGTCCATCAGCCGCTCGGTCTCGTCGGTCGAGATGAAGGCTCCCTGCACCCGGAGCAGCTCGCTCTTGCCGGGCGGCAGAAACAGCATGTCCCCGTTCCCGAGCATGGTCTCGGCGCCATTCTGATCGAGGATGGTACGGCTGTCGACCTTGGCCGAGACCCGAAACGCGATGCGGCACGGGAAGTTCGCCTTGATGAGCCCGGTGATGACGTTCACCGACGGGCGCTGCGTAGCGAGCACCAGGTGAATGCCGATGGCGCGCGCCTTCTGCGCGAGGGTGGCGAGGGGCGTTTCGATCTCGCCCTGTACCGTGAGCATCAGATCCGCCAGCTCGTCGACGATCAGCACGATGTACGGGAAGATGCCGCCGGTGTATTCGCCGTCGAGCGGCAGCTCCTTCTGAATGCCGACCTGCGTCGCCAGCGTCTCGCGCGGACCCTTGAGTGGTCTCTTCTCCTCGACCTTGCGGTTGAAGTCCACGATGTTGCGGGCGTGGTTGGCATGCAGCAGCCGGTAGCGCCGGTCCATCTCCCACCCCGCCCATTTGAGCACGCTCGCCGCCTTGTGGTGGTTCGTTACCACCGGCAGCCCGAGATGCGGCAGCGCCGCGTACATCGAGAGCTCGACCATCTTGGGGTCGATCATCAGGAGCTTGAGCTTCTCGGGCGGGTGTGTGTAGATCAGGCTCGTGATGATGGTGTTGATGCACACCGACTTCCCCGACCCCGTCACACCGGCGATGAGGAGGTGCGGCATCTTGGCGAGATCCGCGACCACGGGCTCGCCTTCGAGGTTCTTGCCGAGGGCGATCGGCAGGGCGCGCGTCGGGCGATGATACTCGGCGCCCTCGATCAGCTCGCGGACGTGGACCATACGCGGCATCGGGTTCGGGACTTCAATGCCCACGGCCGCCTTACCCGGGATCGGCGCCACGATGCGCAGCGAGGGAGCGCGCATCGCGAGCGCCAGATCATCGGCGAGGGCCGCAATGCGGCCCACCTTCACTCCCGGCCCGGGTGCCACTTCGTACTGGGTCACCACCGGTCCGACCGTGCGTCCGGCGATCGAGCCTTCGACCCGGAATGTCTGCAGCGTCTCGATCAACTTCCGCCCCATCTGCTCGATCTGCGCGAGCCCGGCGTCACCATCTTCCGGGGGCGCGGGATGTAGCAGATCAATGGGGGGAATGAGAACACCGGCCGGGACAGAGGCCGGTCGGGACGGCGGTGGGGGCTTGACCTTCTGCGCTTTTCGGGAATAGGGAACGGGGAACGGTACCTCGGGTCGCTTGACGTCAGGCTTCTCGTCTTTCGCCTTTCCCCCTTCCCCGGCCTTCACACCGGCCCTACCACGGGCCTTTTCCCCAGCCAGCTCCTGGGTTCTCAAGGCCACCAGCGGATGCCAGCCCACCGTCAGGATCCCCAGCGCCGAGAGCGCAAACAGGCCTACCAGGATCCCGCCCGCCGTGCCGACCGCCCTGTGCACGCCATGCGCGAGTATCGCGGGTACGTAGCCGACTAGCTTCTGCGTCGGGCTCCAGGCAGCGTATGCCGGTGGGAAGGTCGCGTCCGTCACGGTGCCGATCCCGTACGGGAGGAGCAGGATCAGCCCCGCTCCCAGCGCCGCCGCTCGCCCGGCCGAGAGGCTCCCGAGGCGCTCGAACGCCGCCAGTGCCCAACCGATGCCCAGGAGGGGCAGGAGCACCGAGCCCACGCCCAACACGTGCCACAGGAGCGAGCCGATCCGGTCGCCCCAGCTGCCGGTGATGGGGAGCCGCAGCAGGGTGAGTCCGAGGAACAGCCCGACCGCGAGGGCGCCGATGCCGATCAGCTCCTGGCGCGCCTTGCGGTTCATGTGATACGGCGATCCGCGTATACGGGGACGACTCCAAAGCGGTCCGGCCGGGCGGCGAAGGCGACGTCGTCGCCGAGCCCTGCGTCCGCGAGCTGCTGCGCGGCCTCGGACCCCTCGAGTGCCTCCTCCCAGCCGGCGAACTGCTCGAGCAGGGCGACGGTCGCCAGGCCGGCGTCGTTGAGAGCGAGTTTGCGGATGCCTTTGCGGATCACCTTGATGAGGCGGCCCGCGGCATACGCGTCCTCAAGGGCGAACTGTTTGTCCCGACCACCGCACACGATCACCAGATTGCCGCGCTGCTCCAGAATCGCCCGCGCGCGCTCGGCCAGCGCCTTGATGTTCGTCGCAGCACCGACGAGCACCGGGTCGCCTCCCTGGGTCGCGACCAGCGCGGGGGTGCCATTGGTCGTGGCCAGCACGATGGTCTTGCCCGCCACCGCCGCCGCCGTCATCTCGCGCGGCGAATTGCCGAGGGCGAACCCCTCGATTTTCAGGCTGCGCCGCTCGCCGGCCAGGACCACGCCGTCCTTCTCGAGGTTGGAGGCGAGGCGCACCGCTTCCTCCGAGGTGGCCGCCGGGATCACGGCTTTGGCGCCGTTGGCGAGCGCGGTGACGATCGTGGTGGTGGCGCGCAGGACGTCGATGACGACGACGCCCCGACCGGCGAGATCCCCCGCCCCGACGCCGGCCGGCGTGAAGTGGACGTCGATCTTCATGCCGGAGTGGGCGGCTGGAGGAGCTGGGGTTCGCGCTCGAGGAACTTCGTGTCCACCTTGCCTGCGATGAAGTCAGGATGGCGCATGACTCGACCGAGGAAGGGGATGGTCGTGGTCACGCCTTCAATGATAAATGAGTCGAGCGCCTGCCGCATGCGGGCGAGCGCCTCCTCGCGGCTGTTGCCGTGCACGATCAGCTTCGCGAGCAGCGAGTCGTAGTACGGCGGGACCGTGTAGCCGGCGTAGATGTGGGTATCGACCCGCACGCCGGGACCGCCCGGCGGGTGGTACACGGTGATCGTCCCCGGGCTCGGCTGAAAGTTGCGGGATGGGTCTTCGGCGTTCACGCGGCACTCGATGGCGTGCCCGCGCAGCCGGTTCCCGTTCATCACGAACGACAGCGGCTCGCCCGCGGCGACGCGAATCTGCTCCTTGACCAGGTCGAAATTGGTGCACATCTCGGTGACCGGGTGCTCCACCTGGATGCGGGTGTTCATCTCCATGAAATAGAAGGACCCGTCCTCGTCGAGCAGGAATTCGATCGTTCCCGCGCCGACGTAGCCGATCGACTCCGCCAGCCGCACGGCCGCATCTCCGATGTCGTGCCGCAGTGTTTGATCCACGGCGGGGCTGGGCGCCTCCTCGATCAGCTTCTGATGGCGCCGCTGCACCGAGCAGTCGCGTTCGCACAGGTGCATGACCCGACCGTGCGTGTCGCCCATGATCTGGATCTCGATGTGGCGCGGCCGCGCGAGGTACTTCTCGATGTACACCTCATCAGAGCCGAACGCGGCCAAGGCTTCCTGCTTCGCGAGCGAGAACGCTTGGGGGAACATCTCCTCGTCCTGCGCGACGCGCATGCCCTTCCCCCCCCCGCCAGCCGCCGCCTTGATGATCACCGGGAAACCGATCTTCTCGGCGACCTTCGCTCCCGCCTCGGCGTCTTCGACCGGTCCGGGAGAACCGGGCACCGTGGGCACTTTCAGCTTCTGCGCCAGTTTGCGAGCCGCGGCCTTGTCGCCCATCTGCCGGATCTGGTCCCCGCTCGGCCCCACGAACGTGATGTTCGAGGTGCGGACGATGTCGGCGAACTCGGCGTTCTCCGCCAGGAAGCCGTAGCCCGGGTGGATCGCGTCGGCCCCGGTGATCTCCGCGGCGGCGATGATACGCGGGATGTTGAGGTAGCTGTCGCGCGAGGGCGCCCGGCCGATGCACACGTCGTCGTCGGCGAACCGGGTGTGCAGGCTGTCGCGGTCCGCCTCCGAATAGACGGCGACCGTATGGATGTCCAGCTCCTTGCACGCACGGATCACCCGCAGGGCGATCTCCCCGCGGTTCGCGATCAGCACCTTCTTGAACATCAGGGCGTGATGTCGCCGCGCAGCCCGGCCGCGGTCGTGGCGCCGCCGAACGACTGGCTCTCGCCCGAGTCCACGCCCGAAACCTTCAGCGCGAACTCGCTCGGGTTCGTGGCGTAGAAGATCGCGCTCTCGTAGCTGACGATCCCCTGCTGGTACCAGTAGAGCAGCGACTGGTCGAAGCTCTGCATGCCGTACTGCACCGAGCCCTGCGCGATGAGATCGGGAATGCTGAGCGACTTGGTGAGATCGCGCATGTTCTCCTGCACGGCCGCCGTATTGATCAGCACCTCGGACGCAGGCACCCGACCCTTGCCGTCTTTGCGCGGCACGAGCCGCAGCGACACGATCGCCTGGAGCGCCGTCGACAGGAGGTGGCGGACCTCGTCGTGCTGATGCGGCGGGAAGAACGAGATGACCCGGTTGATCGTCTGGGTCGCATCCGTGGTGTGGAGCGTCGAGAACACCAGGTGCCCCGTGTCCGCGGCTTTCAGCGCCGTGTCGAGCGTCTCCATGTCGCGGATTTCGCCGATCAGGATCACGTCGGGCGCCTGCCGCAGCACGTGGCGCAACGCCGCGTTGAAGGAGAGGGTGTCGTTCCCGACCTCGCGCTGGGAGATGTTGGCGAGGTTGTCGCGGTGCAGAAACTCGATCGGGTCCTCGATCGTGATGATGTTGACCCGCCGGTTCGTGTTGATGTGGTTGATCATCGCCGCGAGCGCCGTCGACTTGCCCGACCCCGTCACACCCGTGACCAGGCACAGCCCCCGCGGCCGCAGGCCGATCTCCTCGAGCACCTGCGGCAGATTCAGGTCGCGGATCGTCTTGACTTCATACGGAATGGCCCGGAAGGCGAACGCCACCGTACCACGCTGCTGGTATACGTTGGTCCGGAACCGCCCCACCCCCGGCACACCGATCGCGAAGTCCGCTTCCTTGTGCTCGGCGAACTCCTTCACCTGGCGGGGAGTCATGATCTGTTCGGCCAGCGATTTCAGCTCCTCCGGCTTGAGCGGCGACGAGTCGAGCGGCACCAGCTCGCCGTTCACCCGGATGGTGGCGGGCCGACCCACCTTGAGCAGCAGGTCCGACGCGTTGCGCTGGACCATCTGGGTAATGGCCGCCTTGAAGTTGAAGGTCGCTTGTCCGGCTTGCGGTGCTTCAGGCATGAGGGTCCACCCGGAAGAGGAGCTGGCCGAACTCGACGGGCTGGGCGTTCTCCACGAGCACCTCCCGTACCACGCCCGCGACTTCGGACTCGATTTCATTCATGATCTTCATCGCTTCGATGATGCAGACCACCTGGCCCGTCGCCACCCGGCTTCCGGCCTTGACGTAAGGCTCGGCACCGGGCTCCGGGGCGGAATAGAAGGTCCCCACCATGGGTGACTTGATCTCCATCAGGTGAGACGGGGTCGCCGGCGCCGCCGCCACTACGGGGGCGCCGGCAGCCGCCAGGGGGGGGGCGTGCGCCGAAGCCAGGACCACGTGCTGGCCTGCCTCATTGGTCGAATGCCCGGCCTTGCTCACTCGCACCGACGACCAGGCCCCGAACAAACCCCGGCGGACCTCGATCGCCCCCAGCTCGGGCGCCTCCTTCAGGATCTTCACCAGCTGGGCGATGATGTCGAGGTTCATGGCTCCCAAAGTTACACGAGCTCCAACAGGTCCGTCAGGCCGTCGCTCAGGAGCTCCGGTCCCGCCGCCGCAAGATGCACGTCGTCCTCGATTCGCACCCCGCCGTCCCGGGGGAGGTACACGCCCGGCTCGATCGTCACCACCGCGCCCGCCGGCAGCGGCTCGGGGTTGGTCTTGGAAAGTCGCGGCGCTTCGTGCACCTCGAGTCCGAGCCCGTGGCCCAGCGAGTGACCGAACGCTTCGCCGAACCCGCGTGCCGCGATCGGCTCGCGCGCCAGCGCGTCCGCATCCCGCCCGCTCATGCCGGCACGAACGCCGGCCCGGGCTCGCTGCTGCGCCTCGCGGACCAATCCGTACAACACCCGCTGGCGCTCCGTCGCCCGCGCCCCCACCACCACCGTGCGCGTGATGTCCGCGCAGTACCCGTCCACCTGAGCCCCGAAGTCTAGCAGCAGCCACTCGCCGGCCGCCACCGCTCGAGGGCTCGAGCGCGCGTGCGGCAGCGCGCTGCGCGGTCCCGACGCCACGATGGTCGCGAAGGGATGACCCTCGCTGCCCAGCCGCCGCAGCGCCCCCTCGAGCGCCCCGGCGATCGCGAGCTCAGTCATGCCGGGTTGCACCTGCGCGAGCGTCAGGCGCAGCGCCTCGCCGGCCAGCTGGGCGGCGCTTCGGATGGCCGCCACTTCGCCGTCGTCCTTCGCCACGCGCAGCCGCTCCACCAGGTCGGTCGTGGGCATCCAGCGCCACGCTTTCCCGGCCGCCGCGAACCGCTCCGCGTCGTGCACGGACAGCGCGTGTGCCTCGTAGCCCAACGCGTTGAGCGGGCCCAGCGTGGCGAGCTCTTTGAAGAAGCGGTCCCACACGCTGGTACTGTCGACTTCGACCCGCGCCACCCCGCCGGCCTCCGCGCGCGCCTGCTCGTCGTAGCGGAAGTCCGTCACCAGCAGCACATCGGCCCGCGTGATCGCGACGACGGCCGCCGAGCCCGAGAACCCCGTCAGGTAGCGGATGTTGGCATGTGACGTGACGACCAGCCCGTCCAGCGCCTCCGCTTCCAGCGCCCGGACGAGCGCCTCCTGCCGCGCGCGCCGCCGGTCAGCCGCCATGGCGGGCCTGGAGAAAGCCGACCAGACCCTCGAGTCCCAACCGATAGCTCTCGGCGCCGAAGCCGGCCACCATCCCCACGGCGGCGTCCGCCAGCACCGAGCGGCGCCGCTCCGGCTCGCGCGCGAAGATGTTCGACAGATGCACCTCCACGAACGGCACGCGCACCGCGAGCAGCGCATCGCGCACCGCGAGACTCGTGTGGGTGAACGCGGCCGCGTTGATCACCAGCCCGTCCGCCTTCCCCTTGAGCCGCTGGATCGCGTCGACCAGCTCGCCCTCGTGGTTCGTCTGCGTCCACGATACTTCGACGCCGAGCGCGCGCGCCTGCTCGCGCGTGCGGGCCTCGATTTCCCCGAGGGTGGTTCGCCCGTACAGCTCCGGCTCCCGCTCCCCCAGCAGATTCAGGTTCGGGCCGTTCAACACGGCGATGTGCACTAGGACTTGAGGCCCTTGAGCCACGCCTGGAACTGATCGAGGTCGCCCTCGTCCTCGACCGGCGGCCGGAGCCTGCCGCCCGAGCTCCGCGCCGGCGGCTGGGGCGTCGCCGGCGCGACCTCCGCGCCGCTCGCCGGTTTGTCCGTCGGGCTGAAGAACTGGTCGAATGAGAACCCCCCGGTATCCTCCGGAGCCGATAGCGCCGCGGGAAGGGCGGGCGCGGGAGGGGGAGGGAGAGGCGCGGGTTCCGAGGCGGCGCCCCAGTTGCGCATGCCTTCGTCCCCGAACACCTGGTCGAGCGAGATGCTGTCCGTCGCCGGCCGGGTCGCTTCGCCCGGGGAGACGACACCGGGCGCGGGCCCTGGGTCGGGATCAGAATGCGCGATAGCAAACGCGTCGTCGAGCGGCGACCTGGCTGGGGGACCAGGCGGCGGGGACGAGGGCCTTCCCGGTCGGCCGGCGAGAATACGCTTCAGGAAGACCTGCACGGTCTCCCCCGTCCCGCGCCCCGGGTCCATTGCTCCCCCGCCGGTCAGCGACTCGACCCGACCGCGCAGTCGAGCGTCCGTCGGCCGCTTCGCCAAGAGCGCCTGGTACACTCGGAGCGCGTCCTCTTGATGGCCCTGCCGCAAGTACAGCTCGGCCATCGTCTCCGTCAGCACCGGTTCGACGCGTGACAGGGCGGCGGTGTCGGCTGCCCCATCGTCGTCCGAGAGGGCGACCGCCGCAGGCGGGGGCGGCGGCGGAGCCCACGAGGCGGCCACAGGAGGAGTGGGGGCCGTTGGTGACGGTGGCGCGGGGGGCGCTTCTTCCGCGAACGCCGCTGCCAGGGGCGCCGCCTCCGCTACGTCGTCGGGCATGATCAGCGGGAGATCGATTTTCGGCTCGTCGTCCTGTTCCGCCGTGTCGGGGGGCGTACCGAGAAGTCCGGCGTCGTACTGCGTATGGGCCAGCCCTTCGACCACCAGATCCTGGGGCTTGAGCTCCACCTCCTCTTGCACCTCGATCCCGTCCGCCTTCGCGGCGCTGTGCGCCACCGCGTTGAAGTCGAGCGTGCCGTCGAAGGTCTCGATGTCGGCGGGCGTGCCCTTGACGTCGAGCGTGGGCGAGGCTGGCTCGTCCGATGCGTGCTCGATCACCAAGTCGCTGTGACGTGGGGAGGTCGTCTCCGGCACGAACCGAGCGACTGGCTCGGGGGCGGCGGTGGGGGGAGCCGGCTTCGGTGCGGCCTGGGCCGCCCTGCTCTTAGCCCGCGTCAGGTGCTCCGCCGCATCGCCGTTCATCGGATCGGCCGCGAGGAGTCGGGTCAGCCATTCCGCCGCCTCGCCGTGCCGGCCGCCGCGTTCGGCGATCTCCGCCAAGATTTTGAGCGCAAGGACGTTCTCGGGATCGAGCGTCAGGACCCTGCGAAACACATCGGAGGCGCCGGCATCGTTCTTCTGATCGATCATGCAGCGCCCGAAGACGATGTGGGCGCTGACGTAATCGGGGTGGAGCTCGAGCCCGGCGGTGCATAGCTCGAGGGCCCTATCTAGTTCTCCTGCCTTACGATAGGCATCGGCCAGGGGGGCGAAGTTTCGTCCCTTGGGGTTCTCCGCCCACCGCTTTTCCAGCTTCTCGATTTCGCTAGTGTAGGCCACGCCTAAGTGCTTGGGGGAGTTGGACAAAGATAGTGTTTGCTCGGGCGCGCTGTCAATCGGAAACGGGCTCGCTCGCTTGAGTTTTCGTGTTGTCGTTTTTAGACTTATGCCCCTTCTCACTTGCTCTCGTAGGAGTTTTGCCGGATATGATGCGCGCGATGCGCGAGATTACGAAGCCTGTCTTCTGGGTGGTAGCGGTCACATTCATCGGCTGGATGGCGTACGGACAAATCACCGACATCGTAGGCGGCGGAAGAGACGTCGTCCTCAAGGTGGACGGCACCATCGTCCGCTCCCAGCCGTTCCAACAGCAATATCAAGCGACGCTCGAGCAATATCGGCGGCAGCAGGGTGGGGCCCGACTGACGCGCGAGGATGAACGTCAGGTGCAGGATCGGGTTGTCGACCAGTTCATCCAGAAGATCCTGCTCGATCGGGCCTACCGCCGGTTCGGCATCACGGTCACGGACGACGAAATCATTCAGGCTGCGCGCAGTTCACCGCCGCCGCAGATTCTGCAGCAGGTGCTCGAGGACCCGACCTTCCAGACCAACGGTCAGTTCGACATCACCAAGTGGCAGCGCTACATCTCGAGCGCCGGTTCTGAGTTCGCCGCGCAGGTCGAGCAGCTGTACCGCGACTACCTGCCGCAGCGCAAGCTGGAAGAGTACCTGACGGCCGACGTTTATGTGTCCGACGCAAAGCTGTGGCGCATCTGGCGCGACCAGCACGAATCGGTGACGGTTGCCCTGCTCGCGGTGCACCCCGATGACGTGCCGGACTCACTGGCACCGGTGTCGGACGCGGAGCTCGAGCGCTACTACGGCGCACACCAGGCCGACTTCAAGCGACCCGCGGCCGCCTGGCTCAGCTACCTCGCCCTGCCGCGCATCCCGAACGCCGCCGACAGCGCCGCGGCGCTGGCGCACGCCCGCGCGTTGCGCGCCGAGCTGGCCGGCGGTAAAGCGAAATTCGAGGACGTCGCGAAGCGGGAGTCCGCCGACTCGGGCACGGGCCCCAAGGGCGGTGATCTGGGTTGGGTCAAGCGCACCGGGACCGGCTTCGTCGCTCCCTTCGCCGCAGCGCTGCGCCGCCTCGCCCCTGGCGTAGTGAGTGAGCCGGTATTCACAGAATTCGGGCTTCACCTCATCCGGATCGACACCGCCAAGGGCGATTCGGTGCACGCCCGGCACATCCTCGTTCCGATCCAGCTGCGCGGCGCGCACCTGGACGCGGTGGATGCGCGCACGGATACGCTCGATCGGCTCGCGGCGGACCAGACGGACGGCAGCCGGCTGGACAGCGCCGCGCACCGGTTGAGCCTCCCGCTCGCCCACGCGCCGAAGCTCATCGCCGGGGAGCGGATGGTGCTGGGCAGGACCACGGTGCCCGACGTGAGCGTGTGGGCGTTCGAGGCACGACCGGGCGAGACGAGTCCTGTGATCGACGCGGCACAGGCGAGCTACGTCTTCCGGCTGGATTCGCTCGAGGCGGCCGGCGTACCGCCGCTGGCGAGCATCCGCGCCCGAGTGCTCGCCGCGGCCCGCTACGAGAAGAAGAAGACTGTGGCCCGCCAACAGGCCGAACAGGCCGCGGTGGCGCTGCGCAACGCCGGCGATCTCGGCGCGGGCGGGCGGGCGCGGGGGAACCGGGTCGAGAAGCTGGGCCCGTTCACTCGCGTAACGGCCCCGGCGCAGTTCGCGCGCGATCCGATCCTGTTGGGAGCGGCCTTCGGGCTGCAGCGGGGCGAGCGGAGCGGCGTCATCGCCGACGAAACGGGTTGGTTCGTGCTGCAGGCGCTGGCCCACGCCGGCGCCGACTCCGCCGCGTGGCTCAAGCAGCGGGACCAGCAGCGCGAGTCGCTGCTGCGGCCGGTCGAGCAGGCGCGGCTACAGCAATTCGTTCAGGCGCTGCGCGCCGATGCCAAGATCGTGGATCGGCGCAGCGAGTTGTTCCGACCGGCGGCGAGCCAGAGCTAGTCGCTCAGACGCTTCGGGTCGCCCGAGGAGAGGGGGCTCGACGTGGTGGGCGGCTGCACACCGCGCGGGGGCGCGCTGGGCGGGTCGTCGCTCGTGGCGTCCTTGAGGCTGCGCTTGAATTCCTTGATCCCCTGCCCCAGCGAGGATCCAATCTCCGGGATCCGCTTCGCACCGAAGACCAGCACCAGCACGAGCAGCAGGATCAGGATGTGGCTGAACGACAAGTCCCCGAACATGACGCGCCTCGCTTCAGAAGATCGATCGGGCGACGTAGTACGCGATCGCCACTCCCACCAGCGCGAGCAGCGACACATCGAGCCCGATCGGCCCGACAGTGATCGACACCACCAGCAGGTCCATGTGGACCGGCCCCAGCGTGGGGGTCACCGACCAGGTGAAGATCTCTTTCGCCGGTCCCTGCGGCAGGAAGCGCCGCAGCAGCGAGTGGACGAAGCCGCCCAGCACGAAGCCGGTGGCCAGCACGCCCAAGTAAAATAGCGGCCTGCGCGGGCCTTGCGCCACGGGCTAGCTGCGCCGCTCCACGGCGTACGCGATGCTGTCGCGCAGAGCGTCGCGCGCCGGCGAGAGCGGCAGGATATCGAGCTCCGCTTCCGCCTGCTGAGCCAGCTCCAGCGCGCGGCGCCGGGCGTAATCCAGGCCCCCGGCCGCCGCCACACACCGCACCACCTCCGCGACCAGTGCATCCGTCGGCTCCGGTGCCGCCATCAGCTCGGCGACCAGCCGGCGGTCGCCGGGCGGCATCTCGCCGAGCGCCGCAATCAGCGGCAGCGTCACCTTGTGCTCCCGCAGGTCGAGCCCGGACGGTTTCCCCGTCACCGCTTCCGCCTCGGTGTAGTCGAGTAGGTCGTCGGCGATCTGGAAGGCCATGCCGAGCCGCATACCGAAGCGGGCCAGCGCCTCACGATACACAGCCGGACCCTGGAGGGCACCGACCTCGCACGCCCCCGACAGGAGGGAGGCCGTCTTGGCGCGGATGAGCTGATCGTACTGCTCCTCGCTGTACGCCAGCTTGTCGTGCGCCTCGAGCTGACGCATCTCTCCGATCGTCATTTCGTTCGTCACCCGGGCGAATACGCGCAGCGGCTCCCGATCGTCGAGGCGAACCAGCTCGATGATGGCCCGCGAGTACAGGTAGTCGCCCATGATCACGGCGACCTGGTGCGAGAACAGCGCGTTGATGGTCGGCATCCCGCGCCGCAGCACGGAGTGGTCCACGGAGTCGTCGTGCACCAGGGTCGCGAGGTGAATCAACTCCACCACGGCGGCGAGCGTCACCGCCCGCGGTTCGTGGGCGCCGGCCGCCTGACTCGACAGCAGCAGCAGCGTGGGCCGGAACAGTTTTCCCTTCATGCGCACCAGGTGCTCGTTCACCTCGGCGATGATCGGGAAGTCGGCCGCAATGATCCGCACCAACTCGTCGGCCACACCCTCGAGCTCCACGGCCACCGGCCGTTGCAGGTCTCGCAGCGCGATCGGAACGACCTGCTGGCTCACGTTACTTCGCTTTGGCGAGCGCCTTGGAGCGCGCGCCCACGTCCCGGAATCGAATGTCCACGGCGAACACCCGGCCGTACAGGTCGCGCGCCTCGACCTTCTTGCCTTGCTCCTCGAGCGCGCGGCCCAGCCAGTAGAGAATGCCCAATCGCTCCTGGTCTCCGGAGGCCGGCAGGTCGAGCGCGCGCCGCAGGATCGACTCCGCCACGACATAGGCGCCTTTGTCGATGAAGCACACGCCCAGCGCCTCGGAGCTGCGCAGCTTCCCATCGGGCGCCCGCAGCGCCTTCTGCAGCTCCGCAATCGCCTCGTCCAGGAGCCCCATCTCCTTGAACGCGACGCCCAGGTCGTAGTGCGACTGGAAGTCGCCCTCGTCGATGTTTTCGTCGATTCCCTGCTTGAAGCGCGCCAACATCTCCTGGAAGTCCCGCTCTTCGTCCCCGGTCGGCTCTTCGTCGGCGACCTTCATGCGCGTGTCGCGCACGGGGAGGTCCTCCTCGAGAATCATCGCGCTCAGGTCCACGAACTCGCCCGAATCCACGGCCTCGTCTCGCACCTTCATCTTCGCGTCCCGAGCCGCGGTCCTTCCCTCCGTGTCCCGCACCTTCGCCTTCGGCTTGGCCGGCGGCTCGGGCGGCGGCGTGGCCACCGGGGCGAGCATTGCGAGCGCCGCCTTGGCACGCTCGTTGGCAGGATCGTGCTCGGCGACGCGCTTGTACACGGCTCGCGCTTTGTCGGGAAGGTCGCTCCGCAGCAGCGTGTCTGCCAGCCCGAGATAGGCGTCGATCAGCTTCGCCTTGTCCCCCGATTTGAATGCGAACTCGACCTGCTTCTGGCGGTGCCGCACGCTGTTGGGATCGAGCCGCAGAATCTCATCCACTAGATCCTGCGCCCGCGCCAGGTTCCCCCGGGTCTCGAAGCCGGTCGTCGCCAGGTCGAGCTCCTCGACGCCCCGCTCCCGCTCGCCCGTTTCGATCAGCGCCTCGCCCAACGCCCGGTGCGCTTCGGGATCGTCTGGGTCGTCGGCGACCCGCGCCTCGAGCTCCTCGATGGTCGGCTTCGTCGGGGTCATGTCCATGTCCGTGAAGACGAGCGACCCGCCGTCGTCCCCCTGATTCACCACCCCGTCCAGATTCAAGTCGATCGCCCCCGACCGGCGTCCCCCTCCGGCCGAGCCGGTGGAGGTGCCGCGCACTCGCTCCCGCGCGTCGTCGATCACCAGCGGTTGATCGTCGACCTCGTGCCCCTGGTCGGTCGCCCCGGTGTCGAAGTCCGGCTCGAGTTCGAGCGGCGGCACTTCCACCAGGCTCTTGCGCGGTGGCGGGCCCGGGCGTTTCGGCACGACCGGTTTCACCTTGGGCGGCTCGGGCGCCTTCGGAGCAGCCCCTCCGCCGAATCGGGGCGGGGCGCCAACGGCCGGCCGCTTCGGCGCGATTGGCGCCGCCGGCGGCGCTGCTTTCGTGACCGGCGCCTCGATCTCGATCTCCGTTTCCAGTAGCGGCTCGAGCTCCGCCGCCGGCTCGGGGGTGCTCTCCACCTCGGCGACGGTGGGCTCGAACTCCGCGGGGGGAGGGATGTCATCGGGAGAGACTTCATCCTGAAGCGCAGGCACCTCCGGTGCATCGAGCTTGATATCGCCGAACTCCGCGCCGGTCGTCTCGAACCCTTCGAGCGTACCTCCCACAGTGGTGGGTTCGAGCCCTTCGACGAGGCTCGTGGTCTCGATCTCGAGCGACGTATCGGGCTCGGCCGTCACTGTCTCGAGCAGGCTGTCGCCAACCGCCTCCGGCTCGAGCGCCGGCTCCGGCTCGGGTTCGGGCTTGGGGGGAGGCGCGGGCGCCGGCTTGGGCGGGAGTGGGACGCGCCCCTTCACCGGCCCCGGCCCCTTGCCAACGGGAGGGGCATCCACGTCGAGGAACACCAGACTCGACGTCTTCCGCTTACCCGATGGGTCGTCCGCAGTCGGAGCCTTCGGCGGCGCCGGCGCCGCCGTCCCGGCCGGACGCCGCTCCGGATCACCATACATCCGGAGGTGCTCCTCCAACGTTTCGCGCAGGTGCGCGCCTTCGGGCGAGATGTCGGCCAGCTCCTTAAGGGCGGCGAAGGCCTGCTGGATCTTCCCGATCTTGTGCATCCGCTCGGCGTAGTCCACGAAGTTCTGCTTGGCCTCAGCCATGAAGCCCTTCGAGGCGTACAGCTTGGCGAGCTTGAGGTAGGTGTTCTGCCGCCCGGGTGCGTTGCGCAGCACCTTGTTGCACATCGCGATGGCGTTGTTGTGGAAGCCCAACTCGGCGTACTTATCGACGGCCTGGTCGTAGTAGTCCGCTGCTTGCGCTGGGTCTCGGACCTTCAGGTACAGGTCACCGATGCGATTGAAGATCGCGAGGTCGGGGTTGGGATCCCCTTCCTCCTCCTGCCCCTTAAGGACCTGCTGCCACGCCTCGATCGCCCCCTTCGGGTCTTTGGCCTCGAGGCTCCGGGCCTTCTCCTTCAGCTTCTCAAGCTTTGACATGGAGCCCTAAAGATACGGACCCCGCCGGGGCCGGACAAGCGGAACCTCCTGTCCAGACGGCGGTTACGAGCTGTTCGCCCATCCAGTACGCTACTTCCCGCCAATCCGACACGCCCCAGGAGACCAGGTCGGCGCGAAACCCCGGGGCGATCTGGCCGCGGTCCGTGGCGAGGCCCAGCGCAGCCGCGGCGTTGACCGTGACCGCGCTCACGACTTCGGCATAGCGCAGGCCCAACTGCGAGACGCCGAGCGCCATCACGAGCGGCAGCCCGACCGTGGGTGACGATCCCGGGTTGAAATCGGTCGCGAGCGCGACAGCCGCGCCCGCCTCGACCAGACGACGGGCCGGCGCCTGGGTTCGTTTCCCGAGGAACATCATGGTCGCGGGCAGGAGAACCGCGACCGTGTCGCTCGTCGCGAGCGCCCGGACGCCGGCATCGGAGATGGCGGCGAGGTGATCCGCCGAGCGGGCGCCGAGCGCGGCAGCCAGCTCGGCCCCTCCCGATCCTTCCAGCTCGTCGGCATGCAGCTTCACCTCCAGCCCGTGCTGCCGCGCGGCGGTGAGAATCGTGCGCGTCTCCGCGAGGTCGAACACCCCGGGCTCGCAGAACACGTCGACCGCCGCCGCCAGTCGTTCGCGGGCCACGGCGGGAATCATCTCCTCGCACACGAGGCGAACGTAGTCAGCTCGGCGATCCCGGAACTCCGGCGGGACATCGTGCGCGCCGAGGAAAGTCGGTACCAGCGCGGCCCGTTCGACGGTCGCCGTTTCCCGGATGGCGCGGAGCTGCTTGAGCTCGTTGGCGGGGTCGAGCCCGTACCCCGATTTCACTTCGATCGTGGTGCTGCCGTGCGCGAGGAGTGCGCGCACCCGCGCCCGCAACAGCGCCACGAGCTCGCTCTGGCCCAGCGCCCGCACATCCCGTACCGACTGCAGGATGCCTCCACCCCGGGCGGCCACGGTCTTGTAGTCTTCACCCAGCGCCCGGCGCTCATGATCGTCGAGCCGGGGTGCGCCGAACACCGCGTGCGTGTGGCAGTCGACGAAGCCGGGAAACAGGACCCCGGCGACCTCCACCACCGCCACATCCCGTTGCACGTCACCCGTTGCACGTTGCACGTCCTTGTACGGACCGACGGCGGTGATGCGCTCGCCTTCGATCAGCACGGCGGCGTCCTGCAACACCTCCAGGCCCGCCAATTCGCGACCGCGGCGAGCACGAGCGGGTCCGCGACACGTCACGATCTGCCTGGCGCCGACGAGGAGGGTCTTCAGTCGTGCGCCCCCCCCTCCCCCTCGCGCATCGGGAGGCGAATTCCGTGGCGGTGGGCGGCCTCGATGGCTTCGGGATAGCCAGCGTCCGCATGCCGCGCCACGCCAATGCCCGGGTCGTTCGTGAGCACGCGCTCCAGCCGCCGTCCCGCCGAGGGCGACCCATCGGCGACGCTCACCTGTCCCGCGTGCAGCGAGTTTCCGATGCCGACGCCGCCGCCATGATGGAACGAAACCCATCCCGCCCCCGACGCCGTGTTGAGCAGCGCGTTGAGAATCGGCCAATCGGCGATCGCATCCGAGCCGTCCTGCATCGCCTCAGTCTCGCGGAACGGTGAAGCGACGGAACCGGTATCCAGGTGATCTCGCCCGATGACCACGGGTGCGCTGATCTCGCCCCGCTTCACCAGGTCGTTGAGGGCGCAGCCGAACCGCGCACGCTCTCCCTGACCCAGCCAGCAGATGCGCGCGGGAAGCCCCTGGAACGCCACCCGCTCCTGGGCGAGACCGATCCAGCGACGCAGATGCTCGTGCTCAGGGAAAAGCTCGAGCACCAGCCGGTCGGTACGATGGAGGTCGGTTGCGTCACCCGAAAGGGCTACCCACCGGAAGGGACCCTTGCCTTCGCAAAACAGGGGCCGGATGTACTCGGGAACGAAGCCGGGGATCTCGAAAGCATCGGCGACTCCGGCGTCGCGCGCCTCCGTGCGGATGTTGTTGCCGTAGTCGAAGGTGACGGCTCCACGACGCTTGAGCGCGAGCATCGCCTCCACGTGCGCGGCGATGCTCGCTACCGACCGCTTCACGTACTCCGCAGGCGCGCTCCGCCGCAGCGCTGCCGCCGCCTCCACGCTCAACCCCGCGGGGATGTATCCGTTCAAAGGATCGTGGGCCGACGTCTGGTCCGTGAGCGCGTCCGGGACGAAGCCCCGGTGCACGAGTTCCGAAAGCACCTCGGCACAGTTGCCGACCAGGCCTACCGAGACCGCCCGCCCCGCGCGCTTCGCGTCCTCGCACCAACGCACCGCCTCGTCCAGGGACGCAGTGGACCGATCGAGGTAGCGGGTCTCGAGCCGGCGCTGTACCCGCGCTGGATCCACCTCCACCACCAGGCATACGCCCTCGTTCATCGTGGCGGCGAGCGGTTGGGCGCCTCCCATACCGCCCAGGCCCCCCGTCAGGACGATGCGCCCGCGCAGCGAGCCACCGAAGTGCCGCCGCGCCACGGCACCGAACGTCTCGTAGGTGCCTTGCAGGATCCCTTGTGTACCGATGTAGATCCATGACCCGGCGGTCATCTGGCCGTACATGATCAGGCCCTGGCGCTCGAGCTCGCGGAACACCCCCCAGGTCGCCCAGCGCCCGACGAGATTCGCATTGGCGATGAGCACCCGAGGAGCCTCCGGGTGAGTCGTGAACACGCCCACTGGCTTTCCCGACTGCACCAGCAGGGTTTCGTCGTCCGCGAGTGTGAGCAGGGTGCGGCAGATCGCGTCGAACGAAGGCCAGTTGCGCGCCGCCTTGCCGGTGCCGCCGTATACGACCAGGTCCTGGGGCCGTTCCGCCACCTCCGGATCGAGGTTGTTCATGAGCATCCGGAGCGCCGCTTCCTGAGTCCAGCCGCGGCACGACTTCACCGTACCGCGCGGCGCGCGGACGACCCGAGCGCCGCTCATGCCGCCTCGGGGTCGAACGCCCCAACCCGCACGCCGCTCGCGATCTGCTCGATTTCGGCGGCGAACGGGCGGTCGCCGTCGAGCGGTCCAGCCACGTTGCGCACGGCCGCGTACGTGCGCCCGACTCCCTGCCCGGGCTTGAGCGGCTTGAGGAACTCGAGCCCCTGAGCGCCGGCGAGCAGCTCCACCGCCACGATGCGCGCCGCGTTGCCGAGAATCCGCTCCGCCTTCCAGGCGGCGGTCATGCCCATCGGGACGATGTCCTCTTGGTTCCCCTCGGTGGGCACGGACTGGATGCTGGCCGGCGTCGCGAGCACCCGGCACTCCGCGACCAGGGCCGCGGCGGCGATCTGCGGGATCATAAACCCGGACTCGACGCCCGGATCCCGCGCGAGGAAGGGCGGGAGCCCGGAGGACAGGTCCGGGTTGACGATGCGCTCGATCCGCCGCTCCGCCAGCCCCGCGAGCGTGGCGAGCGCGATGCCGATCACGTCGAGCGCCAGAGCGATCGGCTGCCCGTGAAAGTTGCCGCCGGAGAGTATGGCGTCGTCGAACACGAGGGGGTTATCTGTCGCCGCGTTCAATTCGGTCGTGACCAGCCCCTCGGCGAAGGCCAGCGCTTCCCCTACCGCGCCGAGCACCTGGGGGGTGCAACGTAGCGAATAGGCGTCCTGGACGCGCGGGTCGTTCTCGCGGTGTGACTCGCGGATCTCCGAGCCCGCCAGCAGGTCGCGCAGCAGCGCCGCCGAGCGCTGCTGCAGCGGGTGCGGACGGGCGTCGTGGATCCGGGCGTCGAACGGCTCGGGCGTGCCCCGCACCGCCTCGAGGCTCATGGCGGCGGCTGCGTGGGCCGTGCGCCACAACACCCAGGCATCGTGGGTGAGGAGTGAGGCCATGCCTGTCTGCGCCTGTGTCCCATTCACGAACGCCAGCCCCTCTTTCGCCTCGAGGGTAATGGGGCGCAGCCGACCAGCCCGGAGCGCCGCACCATCGGCACCCTCCCCGATCATCGCGAGGGCCAGGTGCGCGAGCGGCGCGAGATCCCCCGACGCGCCGACGCTCCCCTGTGACGGAACGCGCGGGTGGACCTGAGCATTGAGCATCTCGACGATGAGCTCTGGCAGCGCCGGTCGCACGCCACTCGTCCCGCGCACCAGTACATTAGCGCGCAGCAACATCATCGCCCGGACGGCATCCACTGCCAGCGGCTCACCCACGCCCGATGCGTGACTGCGGATCAGATTGAGCTGCAGCTCCCGTGTCTGCTCCGGCTTGATGCGCACGTGGGCCAACTTGCCGAAACCGGTGTTCACTCCATAGATCGTGTCGCCGCGGGCAACCGCGGCTTCGACAATGCGGCGGGATGCCGTCACGGCGGTGAGCGAGTGGGGGGCGATGGCAACCGGCACACCGTGCCGGGCGACGGCCACGACGTCCGCGATCGACAGGGAAAAACCGTCCAGAGTGACAGTGGGTGGCATGCGGAAGGGAAGCTACTGCCCTGCGATTCGAGACGCCAAGGTAGACGCGACGAGGGGTCAGGGGATGCTCCCCTGACCCCTCGACCTTCATCCGCCGCCTCGGCCACTACCTCGACCCCGCCACCTGTTTCCCGGTCGACGCAGGCTGTTTCGGCACCACCAGCTCCGGGTTCCCCGGATCCGTCTGCACGCTCCAATCGAAGATCGCGTACTGGCGGCCGACATGTGTCATCCGCAACGCACCGTAGTGCAGCACCGTGCCGTCCACGATCTCGAAGACATAACCGAAGCCCGGTCGGGCGAGCAGCGAATCGCCGGAGTATCCGCTCGCCGGCGCGAAGTCGATCGACGTGAGATCGGCGATCGGGCTCGTGCTGTAGAGCCGCATGCTCGTGCCCGAGAAGACCGGCACGACCCACAAGGTCGAATCGGCATGACGATGAATCACGAAATCGATGTCGGTCCGGCTGCCATTCTGGATCAAGCCCAGCTCGCTCGGCTGGCCGATGCCGTCGCTGTTGACGTCGGACCAGAACCGGAACCCCGACGAATCGGCATTGGTCTGGAACGCATAGACCAGGACGTTGCGCGCATCCGGCCGCGGCGTATCCTGGCGCAGCGGCGACCAGAGACTCTCATATCCTTCCGTGCTGATCGCCGACGCGCCGAAGCAGCGAGGCGTCCCGTTGGTAAGCAGCGTGGCGAGGAACTCGTTGGACACCGTGGTGCCTTCCACCGCCCAGTCGGTACCGCACAAACCCGTGTCCAGATTGTAGCTGGCGCTGTACACGCGATACCATTTGAAGCGCGTCGACTGGGCCGCGTTGTCCGCCCATCCCAGGTGAATCGCTCGATTGAGCGAGATCGAGCCCAGCGTGTCCGGCGCCGGGAGCTGGAGCCGCTCGTCGACCGTGATGACGTTCGACCCACTGCTCTCCCCCCCACCCACGTCGACAGCGGTCACGTAGTACTGCAAGTGCGGCACGCCGTTGTCATGGAAAGTGTTGGACGTGGTCTCGCCGCGCAGGAAGTAGGAACTCCCCGTGCTGCCGCGCGAATAGATGCGGTAGCTGGCGAGATCGGAGCTCGGAACGTCATCCCAGGCGAGCAGAATCCCCGCGGGGCGGTTTGGGTCGCCGCTCGGGTCGAGCTGGTACGCGAGGTTCTGGGGTGGGTTCAGCGTGCCCGCTGGCAGATTACCGGGAGCTGTGCTGTTCTGGCACGCGACGGCGACGAGGCCGGCAACGACCAGCAGAGAGCGGAGCGAGAGCCGCATGGCGTCCTCAAGGCTTCAGATGGCTAGGCAGAAAGCACGCGGCGTGCCTAGACGTAAGTCATGGACGCGTGGGCAGTTGGCAACCGAGGCCGAGCTCGGTGTGTCATCTGGAGGGGACGGCTAGCGAGCGAACGACTGCTGCTGGTAGTCGAACTTGATGTCTGGCTGGTCGAGCAGGGCCACGAAAAAGCTGAACGCGAAGTTGCCGGTCGGGGCCTTCGAGAACGAGAAGCTGGCGTGCCAGCGGTGCAAGTCCCGCTCGAGCCGAATGAAGTGGGCGCCGAACTGCCGGGTGTCGAAATCGTAATTGGACGTCCAGGTCGTCGCCCAATGAGCCGTCGGCTGAAACGAGAGAGTGAGACCGATATTGTGACTCCCACCTAGAGTGCTGACGAAACCCGTGTCGACCTGGGGGCGGGCCCGTGTAATGGTGTAGAGGAGCGACAGGTTGAACCCCTTGCCGCCGCCGAGCGGCACCCCCCCCGGCCCCGTGAACTCCTTCTGGCCGAACCCGGGTTGGGGGCCACCCGGTGGGCTCTCCGGCCCAGGGGCCGGCGGGGTAGCCGGGGGCTGGCCGCCCGACCGGCCCGCCAAACCGAACAGCGCGGCGATGCCGTGTATCGTGGCCGGGGTGACGGAGAACTGGGCCGTGAGGCTCGTCAGGAAGGGATCGAACTTCGCGGTGTCGGTACCTACCTGACCTTTCCATAAGTCATGCGACATGCGCAGGCTGAACCCCGGCAGCAAGTCTGACGCGAACGAGTTGCTGATCGCCGAGGTCTGCCAGCCGGTGTGACCCGGCTGTTTCGCCTGCTCGAAATTGTACGACAGCGAGCTCGTGTTGATGCTCAGGATCCGGACCTTGCGCGCCGCTCGCTGGCCGGTATCGCCCGGCGCCGGCTTGAGCTTGGCCTCGAAGTTTTGCGAGAGGCCGAGGCTGATCGTCTGCTGCGGATCGCTGCGGGCGGTGAAGTTCCGACGGGTGGGATCGAGCGCGAACGCAAATGCCGAATCGACCGTGGATCCCGGCGCGTAGGCGTAGCTGATCTGCGGCGAGACCGAATGGCGAATCCGGGCGATGGGCCCGAATCCCGGGAAGAACCCGAAGAAAGTGGGGCTGAGGCCGGCGCTGAACTGCAGCCGTTTGCCCTGGCGGAGAAACTGCCCGTTCGTGTACTGATTGCGGATCATGAACGGCCCTTGCGACGTCTGGTTCACGATCGCGATGCCGGGCTGCAGCTTCCAGGTCCCCGTGAAGAACGAGGGCAGGTTGATCCCGGTTTGCCAGTTGATCGCCGTGCTGAACGTCTGGTCGAAGAGCACCCGACGGCGCCCACCGGGCACGGTCGAGTCCGCGATGTCGACTTCCTGCCGCGCATTGCTGATGTTGTCCGCCACATCGAAACTGTTGGTCCAGTTCCAGGGGCCGATGCGGAGCGGAGTCTGAAAGCTCAGCGTCGTGGCCCGGTTGTCGAAGAACGCGGTGTCCAACCCGCCCCCAGGCAGGACCACGGGGGCCTGCTGCTGATGAAACGCCTGCTGATTGGTGAACGAAAACCCGGGCGACCAGGTGATGGATGGCGTGATGTTGATCGGGGACGGCGCGAGGCTCACCGTCGGTATGGTCTGGGATACGAGACCATTGCCGACCTCCTGGCTGCGATTGCCGCCCACGCTCAACGTGCCCCAATCGAATTGCTTGGTGAAGTTCACCTGCGACGTGAGGCTCGCGGTCGCGAGAAACGGATTCACGGTGTTGGTCTGAATGACCCGGGTGCTGCTCGCGTAGTCGATGCTGGCACCGAAATGGGTGCGCGAGGAAAACCGCTGCTGGTGCTGCCACCCGAGGCGGATGGAGGAGCCGGGAGCGTCGAGTTGGCCATAGCGCTCGAACGAGATGCTCCCGTCGATGAACCGGTCGAGCCACTTGTAGCTGCTGGCGGCTCGGAGCGACAGATAGCGCGCCGCATACCAGTCCGCCTTAACGAGGAAATCGAAGTAATCGTTGATCGCCCAGTAGTAGCCGACGTTGAGCAGGTGGCGCTGGTAGCTACGGACGGGGCGGACGATGTCGTTCAAGCCGAAGCGCGGCACCAGAATGCCGCTGCGCCGTCCCTTGCGCACGTCCTGAAAGATGAACGGCAGCCACATGATCGGGACGTCGTGGATGTACAGCACGGCCGGCCGCGCCACCATCACGTTTTTGTTCAGCCACTTCATCTCGCCGGTGGCGAAGTGGTAATCGGGAACGGGGTTCTCGTCTGATGTGACCTGGCTGTTCGCCCCGTACAGGCGTGTGGAGCCCGAATCGACCGCGAGGTCGCCGCGCACGATCCACTTGGCGATGCCCTGCTGGAAGTTGGTGAGAGCATTGTGCACGGTCCCGCGCTTGAGACAGGTATCGTACCGCATTGATTCCCCCACCATGACCGTCGCCTGATCGAACAAGCGGGGATCGCCGATCGCATCCAGCCGACAGCTCCGCTGGTGGTAGCGGATCGAGTCCGATTCCACTTTCGTGCCTTCGCGCTCCACGAACGCCTCGCCCCGCAGGTGAATCGTCTCGGTATCACCGCCCTGGGCGATCAGCGTGTCGGCGACATACTGCGTGATGCGGTACCCCCGCAGCTTGAGCAGGGAATCGATCACCGCGTCGGACGGTGGGAAGCTGCGCGTCGGGCCCGTCGGCAGGCCGAGCCGGCGGGCGGTCGCCGTATCGAGGCGCCCCTGGGCGGCCGAGTCCGCCGCGGTCCGGGCCGTCGTGTCGGGCCGGGGGGGAGGCGGAGGGGGCCGCCTCGGGGTCTGGGCGTCGAGTGTGCCGGCGACAGCCAGCAGCAGGGCAACGAGCCCGGCGGCGCTCGCCCGGCCGGCCTTCTCGCGACGGTCCCGGCGTTTGGTCACAACCCAGGCGCACCAGATGCTCACTTCGTAGAGCACCATCAGCAAGACGATCCCGACCAGCATCGACAGCGCATCCGGGGGCGCGAGCAGCGCGGCCGCGACAGCAGACACGGCCAGAGCGTAGCGCCGGTGGCGGGCGAGGAACTGAGGCGTCACGAGGCGCAGGGCCGTGAGGATCACCACCACGAGGGGCAGCTCCATGGCGAGCCCGATGGCGATCAGGAACTGCGCCGCAAACGAAAAATATCCGTCGGCGGTGATGATCGGGGAGAACACCTGCGGTTGGAAGCTGAACAGCATGCGCAAGACGCGCGGCAGCAACCACTCGTAAGCGACGGCGGCCCCGGTCAGGAACAGCACCACGCCGACCGAGAGCGCGGGCACGATCAACCGCTTCTCGCGATCGTACAGCGCCGGCGTGAGGAACGCCCACACCTGGTAGATCACCACCGGCGACGCGATCACCAGACCCAGGGCGAAGGCGAACTTGAGCGTGATGAGGAACGGCTCGGTGGGACTGGTGAACTTGAGCTTGCCGTCGGGGAGTAGAGGGATGATGGGACGCATCAGCATGCGGATCACGTCCACATGCTCGACGATTACCCAGCCCACCAGACTCGCCAACAGGACCGCCACGAGGCTCTTGAGGATACGCCAGCGAAGCTCCTCGACGTGGTCGAGGAAGGGCATCTCGCCCCGGTCCTCACGAGTCTCCGACACGCCGGCCCCCTCCCCCACCCCGGCCTTCAGACGCGGGGGAGGCTACCGCCCCAGGCGCTGGAGCTTGTCGCGCGCGAGGTTGGCCTCTGGAGAGCGGGGGTAGCGGGAGATGACCTGGGCGTAGTACGTGCGCGCCGCCGCCTTGTCGCCCCGCTGCTCGGCGAGGAAGCCCAGCTTGTAGAGCGCCGAGGCCGCCCGTGGCGAAGTCGCATAGGTCTTCACGACCTGTTGGTACACCGCGGCGGCCGAGTCCGTGTTCTCCCCCGCAAACGACTCCCCGATGAAGTAGAGCGCGTCGGGCGCCCGCTCGTGGGTTGGGAACACCCGCAGGAACTCTCGAAAGGCCTGGCGCGCCGTTCCATATCGGCTCGCCCGGTACTGCTGATACGCGAGGTCGTACATCTGCTCCGGCCCCGGACCCGCCGGATTCCCGGACGGGCCGACCGGCACCGCCGCGCCGCCCCGGCTGGTGTCGAGGACCGGCACCGGTTGGCGGGCCTGCTCTTCCAGGCGCCCCCGCAGCTCCGTCAACCGCTGCTGGCTCTGACCCGTCAGCTCCTGCACGCTGACGAGCTGCTGCTGCACGGCGAGCAGATCAGTCTTGACGTCGCCGCGCAGCTGCACCAGGTAGGCCTGTTGCGCCGTCAGCTTCTCCTGCACCGTGCGGAGCAAGACGCGCACCGTGTCGATTTCAGCGGCGCGCTGGCTGTCCGCACGGGCGCGCTCCCCGCGCAGCGCCTCGACCTGGAGCTCGACCCGCCGGACGTCGCCTTTCAGCGCGCATCCGGCGGTGAGCCCCAGGGCGAGCAGGAAGGGCCGCCTCACGGCTGCTTCAGGTTCTCGCCGCCGGAGAGAATCTCGAACTCGTCCCGGCGATTCTGTGCCCACGACTCCTCGTCGTGTCCGGGAGCGAGCGGCCGCTCCTCGCCGTAGGACGCGGTCTCGATGCGGCTCGCATCGATGCCGTGACTGACGATGTACTGCTTGGCGGCCGTCGCGCGCCGGTTGCCGAGCGCCAGGTTGTATTCGTCGGACCCGCGCTCGTCGCAATGACCGCTGACGCGGATGCGCAGCCCCGAGTTGGCCTGGAGGATCGCGACCTTCTGGTCCAGGACCGCGGCGTCCCCGCCCCGGATGAGCGCCTTGTCGTAGTCGAAGTGAATCATGGTGGCAAGGAGCGTCTTCACCGCCTCCGTCCCACGACCCATGGCAGCCAGCGAGTCGGCGATCTCCTGACGGCGTTTCGCCTCTGCCTGGGCCCTCCGGTCTGCTTCCTCCTGGGCCGCCTTCATGGAATCGTCGCGCGCCTGCTGGGCCGCGCGGAGCGAGTCCGCGTTGGGCCCGGTCGGGGTAGGCGTCGTCTCTGGCTGCTTCCCGCCGCACGCGGCGAACGCTACGGCGACCAGACCGCTCAGCAGGAGCAAGGGTAGGCGTTTCATCGGTTCAGGTCCTCTCCGATTTCAAGGGGTCGACGATGCGGTCTCCGGCAACCGCGGAGACCAGGCCGGCAGCCGCGCGCCGCTCTTTTGCAGCAGCGGGCGGATGCGGCCGGTTTCCACATCGATGATCCAGAGCTGCCGATACCCCGAACGATCCGACACGAACGCCATATGACGACTGTCGGGTGCCCAGGTTGGATCTTCGTTCCGCCCGACCGAGGTGAGCTGTCGCACCGCGCGCGTCCGCACGTCGAGGACGAACACCTGCAACGTGCCGCCCACGTCGCGGTGGAAGGCGACCGTCTGACCGTCGGGCGACCACTCCGGCGCGTTGGACGAACCGGTAGCGCCGTAGTCGAACGGCGCGAACAGCTGCTGGTCCGTCCCGTCCGCCGCCATCACGTAGATCTGCGGCAGCCCGGCTCGCGTCGACACGAACGCGATCCGCTGGCCGTCGGGACTGTAGGTCGGTGACAAGTTGTCGTAAAAGCGGCCTACGGTCAAGCGCTGTAAGCAACAGCCGTCCTTGATGTTCACCGTGTAGAGGTCGGTGCCTTCCTCGGTCGCGCGGCTGAACGCGAGCGTCTTACCGTCGGGCGAGAATGCCGGTGTGAAGTCGAGCGCCTGGCCCGTGGTGGGGACAGGCGCGCGTTTGCCGCTCGCGACGTCCTGGACAAACAGCCGACCGTGGCCCTGCCAGAATTCCATGTACGAGAAGCGACGCCCGTCGCCCGCCCACGCGGGCGACATCGCTTGGTGATCGCTCGACGACACGAGCTGCTGGTCGGCCCCGTCCTGATCGATGGCGTACACCTTGCCTTCCATGACGAACAGGACTCGTGTGGCGGCGGTGCCACCCACGCCGAGCGCCGCTTCGAGCACGCGGTCGGCCAGCTGATGGACCACCAGGCGAAACCCGGGATCCTTGAGCGCCGGCAGGCGTGCTCGGACCTCGCGCCGCACCCCGCCCGCCGCTACGTCGTGCACGGTGACGATCGCCGTATCGCCCGGCGCGGGCGTGACGGCGACGGCGAAGTCCGCGCCGAGCGCCTGGTACAATGGATAGTTGAGCGTGGTCGCGGCCGCCGCGCCTCCTCCCCCGGTCCCCCGCCCCGCGCCGCCTGCCGGAGGGCGGGCGCCGGGCGCCGCAGCCGTGACACGGATCGAGTCACCGCCGGGCAGCGTGATCAACTCGAAGCGGTCGCTGTAATCGAGATCCCGCGACAGGAGGGTGCGCACCGAGTCGAGCGCGGGCGCATGCGTCGGCAACACGACCATGCCCGGGCGCACCCCGGGCCGATAGACGATGCCGATGCGGACACCGCGATCGATGGCGGAGGTGTCTTGCGCGTCGGACGGACGGACGGTCGGGCCGATCGACAGAACGGCGAGACCGAAGAGCAGCCGCCTCACTGGCGCTTCCCGGAGAAATAGAACCGGACGAACAGCACGTCCGCTTCCCAGCCGGCGGGCAGCGCGCGGAACGCTTTGATGCGCCCCGCCTGCTCGACGGCCCCCTGCGCTTCGAGGTCGAACGCATAGTTCCCCGAGCGCTTGAGGAGCGTGAGATCGCTCACCGACCCGTCGCGATGCACCAGGAACGAGACCTCCGCCTCGAGGGGAGTGCTTTGCAGCGGGCGCTGCCAAACCCGCAGCACCTGCGCGACGATGTTCTGCAAGTACTCGGGAAACGGAAACTCCACCCCTTCCGTACTCACCGTGGCGACATCCGTACCGGTCGACGGCTTCTCTCCGGGGAGCGGCGTCACGTTGGGCGTGGTGCGCGGCGCGGCCTCGCGCTTGGTGTTATCCACCACCGGTGGGGGCGGTGCCGGCGATACGGTGCTCTTCGGCGACTTGGCTTTCGGTACCGGCGCCGGCTTGGCTTCGGCCGGTCGATCCACCGCCTCGGGCGCCTTGCGCGCGTCCGGGGTCGGCTCGGGCGCCGCCACGAGGTGCACCCGATACGTCGGAGGCACGGGTTTGCGCGCGGCCGCCGCTCCGGCCACGAGAAACAGTCCGGCGAGCGCGTGCACCGCGACGGTACCGACCAGTCCGACGCTCGCGCTCTCCGAACCCCGGGACCCGCGTCTCACCGCTCTACCACCTCCGGCTCCGCGACGAGGCCGACGTCGTTCACGCCCGCCGCGCGGATGGCCGCCAGCACCTGCACCACGTTCGCATACGGCACCCGACCGTCGGCTCGGAGGTACACCCCAGTGGGGCGTTTGGTTCGCACGAAGGCCGGAAACGTGGCCCGAAAATCCGCGTATGAGAGCGGCGCCTGATCCATGAAGATGCGGCCCTCGCGGTCCAGGGTCACCACGAGGCCTGACTTCGGCTCGAGCGGCTTCGCCTCGGCGCGGGGCAGTCGGACGTCCACGCCCCCCTGCATGATCGGCGCGGTGATCATGAAGATGATCAGCAGCACGAACGCCACATCCACGAG
>Ga0137409_10001112_pt1 | contig 29082 bp, 20 predicted proteins | sample CZODoug1_16funga_FD_122059 | JGI IMG/M metagenome (GOLD analysis project Ga0137409, IMG submission 122059) | Vadose zone soil fungal communities from Angelo Coast Range Reserve, California, USA - CZODoug1_16fungal (Hybrid Assembly) | ecosystem: Environmental > Terrestrial > Soil > Vadose zone...
AGCTGGCCGAATCGCGTCGCATGCTCGAGGTCAAGGACTCGGAGCTCGCGAAGCTGCAGCAGCAGCTCGGCAAGCCGGCACAACCGACTCCGGCTCCCACACCGGCACCGGCGCCGGCGCCGACGGCTGAGACGCCGCCTGCCGAGACGCCACCCGCTGAGGCGCCAACCGAGACGCCCACCGAGGCGACGACGGCGCCGCCCGCTGTCGAGCCGCAACCGACGCCCGCTGAACAACCGAAACCCACGCCGGCGCCGACCGCGCCCGTCGCAGAAGAGAAGCCTTCGATTCTCGACTGGGTCATTGAGCACTGGTACTACGCTGCCGCCGCGCTCCTGATCCTGGTCCTGCTGTGGTTGGCTGCCCGACGTCGCCGCCAGGAGCCCGATTTCTCCAATCTCGGCAGTCTCGCCGACGCCGCCCGAGGCGGGGGAGCGGGACTTGCACGCGAGCCGCGGATGGACCGCGAACCCGTCACCACGCCCGTTCGCGCAAACCGTGCGGCGGAAGATACGTTCCTGGTGGAAGAAAGCGGCGAACGCCAGCAGCCCAGGATGGCGAAAGCGGCAGAGCCGGCAGGTCCCGAGCGTGCGCGCGCCGAGCCAGGCCGCCGCGCCAAGAGCGCTGACGACACGCTGAGCTCGGAGACGGCCATCAACCTCGATCAGGGCGATCCCCTGGCCGAGGCCGATTTCCACATGGCTTATGGCCTCTACGACCAGGCCGCGGACCTGGTGCGCATTGCGATCGAGCGCGAGCCAAAGCGCCGCGACCTCAAGCTCAAGCTCCTCGAGATCTTCTTCGTCTGGGGCAACAAGGATGCGTTTCTGCAGGCCGCGCGCGAGCTCGCGCAGACCCGCCAGGACGCGGGCCCGGGCGAGTGGGAAAAGATCGCGATCATGGGCCGCCAGATCAGCCCCGAGGATCCAATGTTCGCGCAGGCGCCGGGCGCCGCCGGCGCAGCGGCTGCGGACGTCGATCTGAATCTCGAAGGCGGAGAGAACCGCGTCGATCTCGACCTGCTCGGACCGTCGGAAGGCGAAGCAGGCGGGGGGATCGACCTCGACCTTGGCACCGCTGGGGACGATACGACCGCCGAAACGGGTGAATCGCTTGCGCTGAAGGATCAGAGTCTCGACTTCCCGCTCGAGGATCAAACCACGCGCAGCGACGGCAGTGCGACAACGCGCGAGATGGCTGCGCGCACCATGGAAACGCCGACCATCGAGACCGAGACCTACCGCGGTCACGATGTGCCGACGGTGGAGTCGCCGGCGCTGCGCGGCCGCGATTCGCCGACGATCAAGGAAAAGATCGATTCGGCGATCTTCCGCAAGGACGAGACGCTTTCCGACCAGACCGCCGAGCTCGCGCTCGACGACCTGGGTCTCGAGCTCAGCGAACTGGCGGCGGCGCAATCCGACCCGCTGGAGCAAACCGACCATCCGGCGAACGCCCCGACCATGCTCGCGGGCCTCGATGAGAAGTCACGACGTCTGCTGGCCGAGGCAGAGGCACGCCGCGGCCGCTTGGGTGACGATGAGGACACGAAGATCAGTCCGACGGGCACCTGGGTGCTCGAGGACAAGACCATGGCGGCGACGCTGGCTTTGCCCGGCGCGCCGGATCGGGATACTTCCGCGACCACCGCGCGCAATCGCGCGCTTTCCGGCGACGGCACGGGTGACACGGCGCGCCGGCGCCGACTCGACACCGACTCGACTGCGCAGATGCCCCGAGGCGGCGGCGAGGAGATGGATCTTGACCTGGACCGGCTCGAGGCCGCGCTCACCTCTGACACGGTCAAGCAGCCACGCAAGAGTGCTGCCGACGAAGATCGCTTTGCTTCGGACGTCTTTGGTGCCAAGGATCTCGCTGCCACGGATCTCGACCTGGACGTGGGTGAAGTGAACCGTGAGCGTGATCGGGAGCCCACCGGCACGGCGCGCATTCCTGCAGACGAGATGGGCCTGCCGGAGCTCGAGCCCGTCACCATGAGCGAGGTCGGCACGAAGCTCGATCTGGCCCGTGCCTACATGGATATGGGAGATCCGGAAGGCGCCCGCAGCATTCTCGAAGAGGTGCTGCAGGAAGGCTCCGCGACGCAGAAGCAGGAAGCGCAGCGCCTGATCGAGTCGCTCCCGGGCTGAGGAGTCCGCGCCCCACAGGGGCAGCCAAGCCGAATGTCCGATACCGTCCGGCTCGCAGTCGGCCTGGAGTACGACGGCAGCGCGTATGCCGGCTGGCAGGTCCAGCCTCATTCGCCTTCGATCCAGGCGGTCGCTGAGAGCGCGTTCTCGCGCATCGCTGATCATCCACTCACTTTGACTTGCGCCGGTCGAACTGATGCCGGTGTGCATGCGCTCGGCCAGGTTGCGCACTTCGATACCCAAGCCATACGGACGCCTCGCGCGTGGGCGCTGGGCGCTACCGCGGCGCTGCCTGACGATGTGAGCGTCCAGTGGGCCGCCGAGGTTCCCAACGATTTTCACGCGCGCTACTCAGCGCTCGCGCGCACCTACCGCTACCTGATCGTGAATCGGGCCAGCCGACCGGCGCTCGAACGGCATCGGGCCTGTTGGGTGCACCGCGCGCTCGACGCGCAACGCATGGCGGCTGCAGCGGCGCTCCTTGTGGGTGAGCATGACTTCTCGGCCTTTCGTTCCTCCGAATGCCAGTCGCGAACGCCGGTTCGCCGTGTCGACGCGGTCGATGTGCAGCGTTACGGTGAGTGGGTGGTGATCGACGTACGCGCGAACGCGTTCCTGCACCACATGGTGCGCAACATTGCGGGCCTGCTGATGCGCATCGGCGCGGGCGAGGCGGAAGTGGAGTGGGCGCGCGCGGTGCTGGAAGGACGCGATCGGCGCCTCGGAGCCGCTACGGCACCGCCCGCCGGCCTTTACCTGATGGAAGTGCGCTATCCGGACGCATTCGGCCTGCCACGGGGCCCGGACAAGGCGGCAGGTGGCGCTTCGTTTATGATGCCGCGGCAATCGGTGGACCCCTAGGTCCAACGCCTTCGGAGCCCGCATGTCCTGGTTCGAGAAGATCATGCCCTCGCGCATCAAGACCGAGCGTCGCACGCGTTCGGTGCCCGAGGGCGTGTGGATCAAGTGCCCGGCCTGCGACGCCGTGCTCTACCGGGCCGAGCTCGAACGCAACATTCACGTCTGCCCGAAGTGCGGGCATCACAACCGCATTGGCGCGCGCGAGCGCCTGCTCAAGTTCCTCGATCCGGGCTCGGCCAGCGAGCTGGCAGCGGGGGTGGAACCGGACGATCCGCTGAAATTCCGTGACAGCAAGCGCTATCGGGACCGCCTCACGCAGGCACAGAGATCGACCGGTGAGAAGGACGCGCTCATCGTGATGGCCGGAACGCTCAAGGGACTGGAGGTCGTGGCTGCCGCGTTCGAGTTTCGCTTTCTCGGCGGCTCGATGGGGTCGGTCGTGGGGGAGCGCTTCGTGCGCGCCGTCGATCATTGCCTGGAACATCGCATGGGGTTGGTCTGCTTCTCGGCGAGCGGCGGCGCCCGCATGCAGGAAGCACTCTATTCACTCCTGCAGATGTCCAAGACCAGCGCGGCGCTCGCGCGGTTGGCGAAGGCACGGTTGCCCTTCATCTCGGTGCTCACCGATCCAACCACCGGAGGCGTGTCCGCCAGCCTCGCGATGCTCGGCGACGTCAACATTGCCGAGCCACGCGCATTGATCGGATTCGCCGGCCCGCGCGTGATCCAGCAGACGGTGCGCGAGACGCTTCCCGAGGGCTTTCAGCGCAGCGAGTTCCTGCTCGAGCACGGCGCGCTCGACATGATCGTCGACCGGCGCGAGCTGCGAGACAGGATCGCGGAGCTCCTGCGTCTGCTGCTCGACAAGCCTGCGAACGGTAGTGCACCAGATACCACTGAAACGCGATGAGACGAGCTCCGCCTCATTCGCTCTAGCGCCCGGCCTGCTCGCATGCGCTTTCACACACTCGAAGATTGGTTGCGCTGGCAGGAGACCCTGCATCCCAGCACCATCGATCTCGGTCTGGAGCGTGTGAAACAGGTTGCGGTCGATCTCGGGCTGGCACCCTTCCAATGCCCGGTCGTCACGGTCGGCGGCACGAACGGCAAGGGCTCGTGCGTTGCCCTGTTGGAGGCGATGCTGACGGCCGGGGGATACCGCGTCGGCACTTTCACGTCACCGCACCTGGTCCAGTACAACGAACGCATCCGAATCGCCGGGCGGCTCGCCACGGACGAAGAACTCATGGAGTCCTTTGCACGCATCGAAGCCGTGCGCGGTGAGCGCAGCCTGACGTTCTTCGAATTCAACACACTGGCAGCCCTGCTGCTGTTCGAGGGCAGCTCGCTCGACGCGGTCCTGCTCGAGGTGGGTCTCGGCGGCCGTCTCGATGCCGTCAATATCGTGGACGCCGACGTTGCATTGCTCACCTCAGTGGCGCTCGATCATTGCGAATGGCTCGGCAACACCGTCGAGGAAATCGGTCGTGAGAAAGCCGGTATCTTCCGCGCGGGCCGTCCCGCCGCGCTCGGTAACGCAGTGATGCCCCGATCGGTGTTTGCCGCCGCGCATGAGTTGGGCACGCCGCTGCGGATTCCAGGGGTCGATTTCAGCTTTCGGACTCAAGACGAGCGCTGGGAATGGGCCGATCGCGAGACGCAATTCCGTGATCTGCCGTTGCCGGCCCTGGCGGGCCGACAGCAACCAGCGAACGCTGCGGCAGCGATCGCTGTCCTGCAGGATTTGCGCGACCGCTTACCACTCGATCGGGGCGCCATTGCGCGTGGCTTGCGCGAGGTCAGGCTGCGGGGACGGTTCGAAGTCCTGGGTGGCGATCCAGAGTGGATCCTCGACGTTGCGCACAACGCGGAGGCGGCGGCAGCGCTTGCCGACAATCTTCGCGCCCGCGCGCCGAGCGGTCGAACGCTGGCGGTTGTGGGGATCCTCAAGGACAAGGATGCGCCCGCGCTGATCGCGCCGCTCCTGCCGCTCGTGGATCACTGGATCGCCGCGAGCACCACCGGCCCGCGAGGCCAGAGTGCCGCGGAATTGCGCAAGCGTTGCGCGCCGCGCCTGGACCGACATTGCAGCGAGGCGGCGAGCGTCGCGGAGGGTTGCGAAAGCGCTCGCGCCGAAGCACAGGCGGGCGATCGCATCGTCGTCTATGGGTCGTTCCAGACCGTCGGACCCGCGCTCGAGTGGTTGGAACACAGCCTCCGGCCATCCGCTATACTCGCTCGCCGCGGGCGTTAGGTATGGAGATAAGAGTCAAAGAGAGGCTCATCGGTGCGCTCATCCTGGTGGCGGTGATCGTGTTGCTTGTGCCCGAGTTGCTGTCGGGACCACACCGGCAACAGGGCTCGAACGCCAAGGATGCAGGCGCGGTTCAAACCTACACGATCGACCTGGCTGCACCCGGCAATCGAGCAGCGCCAGCCCGTGAACCAGACGCTGCGCCAGGCGAGCCCCAGTCTCCTGACGCCGATTCGCACGCGGGCACGGGGACTATGAGTGTGGAGGCCACACCCGAGGCGGGCGATACACCGTCCGCAGAGCCGCAAGTGGCGCCGGAAAAGCCCGCGACGGCGACGGCGCCTGCCGCGACGGAATCCTCGTGGGCGGTACAGCTGGGGAGTTTCGCCAGCGAAGAGAACGCCGGACGGCTTGCCAAGGACCTCAAGTCCCGCGGCTACAAAGCCTTCGTATCGCGTATCGATTCCGGCAGCCGGACGCGCTACCGCGTACGCGTCGGTCCGGAGCAGGATCGCGCCCGGGCCGAGAATCTCGCGGAGCGCCTGCGACGCGAGGGACGCTCCGCAGTGATCGTGCCGCAGCCTTGACCTCAGGCGCGCGAGCCCCCACATCGCACCCGCGACTTTGCGCAGTGACAACCCGATCAGGTTTTGCCCGACACGCGAAACCACCCGCTCGGCCGGTTCAGTTAGAATGCGCGCCTTCTCGAGAGCGGAGGCAGGCCACAGCACTGCATGAACGGCGCCGACTGGATCATCGTCAGCGTGATTGCGATTTCCTGCCTGATCGGCGCCTGGCGCGGCTTCATGCGGGAAGCGATCTCGGTTGCGGCGTGGATCCTCGGCATCTGGCTGGCCTGGACGTTCTCAGGTGTGCTGGAGCCCCATCTCGGTGGTCTCCTCGCTCACGAGCAGGTGCGCGTCTGGGTGGCGCGGCTGATCATCCTGATCTCGGTGGTGCTGCTCGGAGTCGTGGTGGGTTTCTTCGTGACCCGCTTCGCGCGCTATTCGCCTTTCGGAACGACAGACCGCATGCTGGGCATACTGTTCGGCGTGCTTCGCGGGGCGATCATCGTGGGGCTGTTCGCGATCCTGGGTCGCCTGGTGCAGCTCGATGAGGAATCCTGGTGGAAGCGTTCGGCGCTGATGCCGTACGCCGCGATCGTCGGAGACTGGATGCGTTCGATCGCGGACGACGTGGATCTGCCTGAGGCGCGTTAACTTCGGGAGCGGACCGTAATGTGTGGCATCGTCGGCATGGTCGGAACTTCTGCGGTCAACCAGCGCATCTACGATGCGCTGACGGTGCTGCAGCATCGCGGCCAGGATGCCGCGGGCATCATGACCTCGCGGGATGGCGAGCTGTTCCAGCGCAAGGGCAGCGGTCTGGTGCGGGACGTGTTCCAGGAGCGGCACATGGTGCGGCTCAAGGGCAACGTCGGCATCGGCCACGTGCGCTATCCGACCGCGGGCTGTGACAGCGCTTCTGAAGCCCAGCCCTTCTACGTCAACGCGCCTTACGGGATCTGCCTCGGGCACAACGGCAATCTCACCAATATGACGGAGCTCGCCGAGGTGCTGGTGCGCGAGGATCGTCGTCACCTCAACAGCGAGTCGGACTCCGAGGTGCTTCTCAATGTCTTCGCCTCGGAGCTGCAGCGCGTCGGCACGCCGCGCATCACACCGGCCGACGTCTTCGCCGCGCTGAGTGCGGTCTATCGTCGTTGCCGCGGCGGCTACGCGGTGGTGGCCATGATCATCGGTCACGGCATCCTCGGCTTTCGCGATCCGCACGGCATCCGCCCGCTGGTGATCGGCAAGCGGGATACGAGCAAGGGTCCGGAGTACATGCTCGCTTCGGAGAGTGTCGCGCTCGACATGCTCGGTTTCGAGCTGGTGCGCGACGTGGCGCCGGGCGAGGTCGTGTTCATCGACGAACAGGGCCGTTTCTATGCGCAGCAGTGCGTCGCCGGCGCGCGCCACACGCCCTGCATCTTCGAATACGTCTACTTCGCGCGGCCCGACTCGATCATCGACAACATCTCGGTCTACAAGTCGCGCTTGCGCATGGGCGAGCGGCTCGCCGATCAGATCCGCCGTGACCGTCCCGATCACGACATCGACGTGGTGATTCCGATTCCGGACACCAGCCGCACGAGCGCCGTGCAGGTGGCGCAACTCCTGGGTGTGAAGTACCGCGAAGGGTTCATCAAGAACCGCTACATCGGCCGCACCTTCATCATGCCGGGCCAGGAACAACGCGAGAAATCGGTGCGCAGCAAGCTCAACGCGATCGATCTCGAATTTCGCGGCAAGACGGTGTTGCTGGTCGACGACTCGATCGTGCGCGGTACCACTTCGGCGCAGATCATCGAGATGGCGCGCGAAGCGGGTGCCCGCAAGGTGTATTTCGCGTCGGCCGCGCCACCGGTGCGCTTCCCGAACGTCTACGGCATCGACATGCCGGCCGCGTCGGAACTGGTCGCTGCTGGTCGCACCGACGCAGAAGTTGCGCAGATCATCGGCGCCGACTGGCTCATCTATCAGTCGCTGGATGACCTGGTGCATGCCGTGCGGCACGACAACGCCAGGATCGAAGAATTCGACACCTCCTGTTTCTCCGGCGAATACGTCACCGGGGAAGTCACTCGCGAATACCTCGAGCGGCTGCAGAGCGAGCGCTCCGACGAAGCGAAGTCCCGCCGTCGGGCTGAACGCCGTCGCACGCTGCGCGCCGTACGACCGGTCTGAAACCGGCCCCCCGCAATGATGCGGCGGCGGCGAACCCCCGACTCCCCATGAACAACGGGCGCTCACTGCTGCTCGAGATCTGGCGGCAGGCGGTGGCGGCGGTTGATGGACGAAGGCGTGTACGTGAGGCGTTGACGGGAGTCGGACCAGGTGCGCCGTGGCAGGTGATTGCGGTAGGCAAAGCCGCTGCGGCGATGACGCTCGGCGCCATCGATGTGCTCGGAACTGAAATCGCCGCTGCATTGACGATCTCCAAGCCCGGCCATTTTCCCGTTGAGCTCGATTCCCACCCGCAGGTCGAGCAGCTTCCCGCGGGTCATCCGCTGCTGGATGAGCGATCGCTCGCCGCGGGCGCACGGTTGCTCGAATTGCTCGATTCACTGCCGCAGGAGCGGCGCCTGCTGTTCCTGATCTCGGGTGGCAGCTCGAGTCTCGTCGAAGTGCTGCCCGCAAGAGTGAGCCTCGATGACCTGGCACGCGTCGGCGAATGGGCCCTCGCGAGTGGACGCGACATCGCCGCGGTGAACGAGATTCGCAAGCACCTGTCCCGCATCAAAGGCGGGCGCCTGCTCAGTCACCTGCGCGGGCGCGACACGCTTGCATTGCTGATCTCCGATGTGCCCGGTGACGATCCGAACGTGATCGGCTCAGGCCTGGTCGGAAACCCCACCGACGAAGCACTGCCGACCGACCTGCCGTCATGGCTCAGTGAGCTTCTCGCCAGGCACGGATCGCCTGCCGCGACCTGCGCTCAGGCCATCGCCCGGCGTGTCATTGCGACGCTCGAGGACGCTCTTGCTGGCGCGGCGCAGGCTGGGCGCGCAGCCGGACTCGCGACCCGCAAAGCCGGGCACCGGTTCGCGGGAGACGCCGTCGAGCTTGCGACAGGGTTCTGCCACGAGATGAAGATGGGCCCCGCAGGGCTGACGATCTGGGGCGGCGAATCGACGCTACGTCTGCCCGCGAAGCCCGGTCGCGGTGGACGCAGCCAGCACCTCGCCCTCGCGGCGGCAAGGCTGCTCGTTTCGCACGACGAGCTGACGCTCCTTGCCGCGGGCACCGATGGCACCGACGGCCCGACTCAGGATGCCGGCGCCATCGTCGACAGCGAGACCATCGAGCGCGGCACGCTCAGCGGCCTCGATGCCGACGATTGCCTCGCCAGGGCCGATTCTGGCGCTTTCCTGGAGGCTTCCGGCGATCTGGTGCATTCCGGGCCGACCGGAACCAACGTCGGTGACCTCGTGCTCGGCATCAAGCGAGTGTGACGGACTTCACATTCGCACGAGGCATGCCGATGTGATTGAATGCGCCGGGCGCTCGAAGCCCGGATCCGGATCGCGGCGCATGACCGTCAAGCTCCTGTTGATCGAAGATGAAGCGGTGTTTCGCCAGCTTCTGCGCCATCACATCACCACTGAATGGGCAGATGCCGCGATCACCGAGCATGATCCGAGCACGGACGGCAAGCTCGCGCCCGAGTTAACCGCGGCTGGATACGAAGCAGTCATTCTCGATCAGCAAGTCGCCGGCGGTTCCGGCCTGGAATGGCTCACCGATCTCAGCGCACGGCCCGGCTTTCCTCCAATCATTTTTCTCACACCGTCCGCCGAAGACGCGGTAGTACTGCCGGCACTGCGTGCCGGTGCGGAGGTGTGCATCAGCAAGGTCAAGATCGACCATCGCCGCTTCATCGGCGCGGTGCGCGAAGCGACACGCAAGCGCAAGCGGCAGTTGACGCTCCTGCGCGGCAGCGCTCAGGCACAACAGGCCTACCGGTTCGGCAACGTAACCATTCGTGGCCAGCGCTACGTACGCACGATCGCGACCGGTGCCATTTCCACCGTCTACCTCGCCGAGAGCGAACGCGTAGGCGCCCTGGTGGTGCTGAAGGTCCTGAGCCAGGTTCCGGACGTCGCCGAGGGCAAGGGCACATTCGAGCGGTTCCTGCAGGAATACGAAGTGGTGGCCAAGGTCGAGCACCCGAACGTGGTGCGCATTTACGACCTGGGCGTCGCCGACGATCACGCCTACATCGCGATGGAATATTTCGCCGCCGGTGACCTGCGCGCCCGCATGCGCCAGAAGGTCACGCCGAGCCAGGCGTTGGTGTATTTGCGCCAGATGGCGGCCGCATTGCAGGCGATTCACGGTGTCGGAGTCCTGCATCGGGACTTGAAGCCCGGCAACGTCATGCTGCGCGCCAATGGCTCGCTGGCTCTCATCGACTTCGGCCTCGCGAAACAGCTGGAGCTCGACGCGGCGATCACTGCCACCGGAGAAATATTCGGCACGCCGTACTACATGAGCCCGGAGCAGGGGCACGGCGCCGAGGTCGACGAGCGCAGTGATCTCTACAGCATCGGGGTCATCTTTTACGAAATGCTGATGGCCAAGAAGCCCTATCTCGCCGGCACGCCGATGGCCGTGATCTACAAGCACAGCCATGCGCCACTGCCTCCGCTCGAGGAGGAGATGGCCGAGCTCGAGCCATTGGCGCACAAGCTCCTCGCCAAGGAGCCGCGTGACCGCTTCCAGAGGGCCGAGGACCTGATTCGCGCCATCGATCAGCTGAGTGCTCAGCCAGTCCAGCCGGCCCTTGCAGAGGCTTGAGCATGCCGGCTGCGAAGGCGGCGCCGGAGCTCCCGGCTCCTGATCCCTTCGACTTGCTGCGAGTAGCGACTCCCGCACGATGGATCGCGGCAGCTAGGTCGCGTTGGCAGGATCTGCTGCTCGACCACGCGAATTGCGAGAAGAAGGCAGCCTCGACCGCTCTGAGCCTCATCTTCACCTACGCCGACGACGCTGGCCTGGCGTTCGAGCTCTCACGACTCGCGCGCGAAGAGTTGCGTCACTTCGAGCAAGTGCAGCGCATGCTGACCAAGCTGCAGGTGCCTTACCGCAGGGTGAAACCCGGCCGCTACGCCGAGACCCTGCGCCGCGCGGTGCGGCCGCGAGAGCCGGGCCGGCGACTCGACTTGCTGATCTGCGGAGCGCTCATCGAGGCGCGTTCGTGTGAGCGATTCATGGCGCTCGCCCCACAACTGGACGAGCCGCTAGGGATGTTCTACGCAGGCCTCGCTGACGCTGAAGCGCGCCATTTCACCGTGTATCTGCAGCTGGCAGCTCGCTCTGGCGGTGAAGAAGCGGCCCGCGAGATCAACCGCCGGAGCCGCGAACTGGCGCAGATCGAGGCGCAGTTGATCGAGGAGCCGGATGCACAATTCCGGTTCCATTCGGGCGTCCCTGTCGATCTCGCTGAGTGATGGCGGTACATCGTGGCGATTCGCATCCTCGAGGCCGACTCATCCACGCTCGGGATCGTGCGAACCTTGTTCACCGAATACGCGACGTGGCTCGACATGGACGTGGAGTATCGGCAGTTCGAGCGCGAGTTGGCGGACTTGCCAGGCGCCTACGCGCCGCCGCGAGGCGCGCTGCTCCTGGCGTGGGTCGACGATGCCGTTGCGGGCTGCGTGGCGATGCGCCCACTGGAGGCGAAGGTCTGCGAGATGAAGCGGCTATGGGTGCGAACTGATTTTCGCGGGCAGGGCGTCGGCCCGGCTCTTGCGCGCGCCATCATGAGGCACGCCTGCGGCTGCGGTTACGCCCAGATGCGGCTCGATACGCTGCATCACATGAAAGCGGCGCAAGCGATCTACACCGCACTCGGGTTCAAGCCGATTGCGCCCTACAACTCGAATCCTGAGTCAGAAACCTTGTTCATGGAGGCTCAACTCAGCGACCTCGCCCGACAGGGAGGCGAGGAGCCATAGGAATTGAGTAGTCCGCCTAGTGCCGGCTCAGGCTTTGCAGCTCGAATCCGTTCTCGTCCCACCGCAAGACACTTCCCTGGTCATGCCAGTCGCCGAGCACAATGCGCGCCACCGGGCGTCCATCCAGGTCGAAGCGATGGACGTTGGGGCGATGCGTATGACCGTGCAACAGCAGGTTGACTTCCGCCCCGCGCATGGCCGCGGTCACGGCCTGCTGATTCACATCCATGATCGCGCTCATCGCCTGGGCGATGTGTGCCTTGCTGCCAGCACGTGCCTGGTCGGCGAGCATCCGGCGCTGCTCATGGCTCAGCGCCAGGAACATCCGCTGCCAGCCTGGGTCGCGCACCATGGCGCGCAGCTTCTGGTAGGCGTGATCGTCGGTGCATAGCGCATCGCCATGCATCGTGAGCACGCGCCTGCCGTGCATGTGAATGATGGTTGGATCCTCCAGCAGGCGGCAACCGCTGTCGGTGCAAAAACGCTCGCCGAGGAGAAAATCACGATTGCCGTGCATGACGTAGCAAGGTACCCCCGCCGCGGTCAAAGCACGCAGACCGGAGATCACACGGCGCTTCTCCGGGTCGGGATCGTCATCGCCGATCCACACCTCGAACAGGTCGCCGAGAATGTAGAGTGCCTCGGCCTGGCGCGCTTCACCGCTGAGGAACTGCAGGAACTGGCGCGTGATTTCCGGATGCTGAGCGTCCAGGTGCAAATCCGAGACGAACAGCGTTGTCATCGCGTCTACTCGAGCAAGACCGCTTTCTGAATCACGACCGGCTTCAGCGGGGCATTCTCCTTGAACGGCCCGACGGTGCCCGTCGCCGAGTTGCCGATGCGGTCGACCACGTCCATGCCTTCGATCACGTCACCAAAGACCGCGTAGCCCCAGCGCGTCGGCAGCGGATTGAGATCCGGGTTGTCGGTGAGATTGATGAAGAACTGGCTGGTGCTGGTGTGCGGACCCTCGGCCCGCGCCATGCCGACGGTGCCGCGACGATTCATCAGGCCGTTGCCGGATTCGTTCACGATGTAGCCGTGGACGGGCTTCAGCTGGTAGTTCGTGTCGTAGCCGCCGGTCTGGACCAGGAAGTTGGCGATCACGCGATGAAAGACCACGCCCTCGTACTGCCCTTCGCGTACATACTTCACGAAATTCTCGACCGTGAGCGGCGCGCGGACCGGGTCGAGGCGCAGGACGAAGTTGCCCATCGTCGTCTCGAAGCGCACGCGAACCGGTTGCGTGGGCGTCGGCGGCTGTGCCGGTGCAGTGGGCTCCTCGCCGAGCGCCGCGACGGTGAACAGGAGCAGCAGGAGTGAGGCGAACTGTTTCATGAGTTGGTCCGAAATCTATGAGGACGCAAGTGTAAGGAAGCCGCGGCTGACGGGCTAGGGCGGCGGCAGCCTTATTCCCTTAACATACGCGCCATGACGCGACTCGCCGTCACACGTTTTGCTCCCAGCCCGACGGGCTCGCTGCATTTGGGCAATGCGCGCACTGCGCTCTTCAATTTTCTGCTGGCGCGTCAGCTCCACGGGCAGTTCCTGCTGCGCATCGAGGACACGGATCTCGAGCGCAGCGCCGAGCGATATCTCGGCGAGTTGATCGACGACCTGCATTGGCTGGGGCTGAATTGGGATGCCGGACCGGATGTCGGCGGCCCCAGGGCACCGTATCGCCAGTCGCAGCGCAACGTCGTGTACGCAGAGTACTTCGCGCGTCTCGAGGCGGGCGGTAAGGTCTACCCCTGCTTTTGCACGCCGCTCGAACTCGAGGTCTCACGTCGCGCGCAGCTTGCCGCCGGCCAGCCGCCACGGTACGCGGGCACCTGTCGCGAGCTGTCGGCTCTGGAGCGTGCCGAACGTACGGCGCGCGGGCTGCAGCCGAGTCTTCGGTTCCGCATTCCACAGGGCCAGTTGGTCGAGTTCACGGACTTCGTGCGCGGCGCGCAGTGCTTTGCGAGTGAAGACATTGGTGACTTCATCGTGCGGCGTGCGGACGGCACTGCGGCCTTTTTCTTCTGCAACGCGCTGGATGATGCGTTGATGGAAGTGACGCACGTGCTGCGCGGTGATGATCACCTGACGAATACGCCACGCCAGATCCTGCTGCTCGAGGCGCTGGGACTCGGCATTCCGCAGTACGGGCACGTGGCCCTGCTGACAGGCATGGACGGTGCGCCGCTGTCGAAGCGTCACGGCAGCGTAAGTGCGCGCGAATTCCGCGAGCGTGGCTTCCTGCCGCAGGCGATCGTCAATCATCTGTTTCGCCTCGGGCACACTTCGGACCAGGAAGGCTGGCTCGACCTCGAAGACATGCCCGCGCACTTCCGGCTCGATCATCTCGGCCGCGCGCCGGCGCGCTTCGATGAAACGCAGCTCATTCACTGGCAGAAGGAAGCGATCGCCAGGGCGCCGACTGACGCATTGATCGCCTGGCTCAAGCCTCGACTCCCGGCCGGGGTCGATGCGACGCGGATGCGCGGGTTTGTCGAGCTCGTGCGGCACAACATCGTGCTCCCAGAGGACGCGGCGCCATGGATCGATATCGTGTTCGGTGATCTGCCGGCGCTCAGCGATTCGGATCGTCGTGTCGTGGATGAAGCGGGCAGCGGATTCTTCCGTGAGGCGGCGAACGCATTCGAACGACACGGACCGGACCTGAAAGCATTGGGGGCGACTCTCAAGGCGGCAACCGGGCGCAAAGGTCCGGAGCTCTTCATGCCGCTGCGCCTTGCGCTCACCGGGCGTTTGCACGGGCCCGAGCTCGCCCCTTTGCTCAAGCTGCTGCCGCCTGACACCGCACGCCGACGTCTCGAGGCCTGGGCGAAGCCACACTGAACATGCATCCCATCAAGATTCACAACTCGCTCACCGGTCGCAAGGAGGAATTCGTTCCTTTGCAGGCCGGACGCATCGGCATCTACGTCTGCGGCATGACCGTCTACGACTACTGCCATATCGGCCACGGCCGCATGCTCGTGGTGTTCGACATGGCGGTTCGCTACCTGCGCTCGCTCGGCTACTCAGTGACGTATGTTCGCAACATTACCGACATCGACGACAAGATCATCAAGCGAGCGGCCGAGAACAAGGAACCGATCGACGCGCTGACGGCGCGCTTCATTCGAGCGATGGATGAGGATTGCGAGGCGCTCGGGATGCTGAAGCCCGACCACGAACCGCGCGCGACGCAATACGTGCCTGCCATCATCAAGATGGTGCAACAGCTCGTCAGCAAGGGCTTCGCCTATGCCGCAGACGATGGTGATGTGCTCTATTCCGTGAGCAGTTTTCCAGGCTACGGCAAGCTCTCGGGCAAGCAGCTCAAGGATCTGCGTGCGGGTGCGCGCGTCGAGATCGACCCCGCCAAACGCGATCCGCTCGACTTCGTGTTGTGGAAGGCCGCGAAACCCGGTGAACCCTCGTGGGATTCACCTTGGGGCAAGGGACGTCCCGGCTGGCACATCGAATGCTCTGCAATGTCCACCCAGGTGCTGGGAAATCACTTCGACCTGCACGGCGGTGGCGTCGACCTCAAGTTTCCGCATCACGAGAACGAGATCGCGCAGTCTTGTGCGGCGCTCGACACCAAATTCGTCAATGTCTGGATGCACAACGGCTTCGTGCGCATCAACGACGAGAAGATGTCCAAGTCGCTCGACAACTTCTTCACTATCCGCGACGTCGTCAAGGTTTATCACCCGGAAGCCGTGCGCTATTTCTTGCTGGCAACGCACTACCGCGCACCGATCAACTACAGCGAGGAGAACCTGCTGCAAGCCAAGGCGGCTCTCGATCGGCTCTACACCGCACTGCGTGGCGTAGAGCCGAGTACAACCGCCGTCACTGGCGAGACGCTGGAGCGGTTCCGGGCGGCGATGAGCGACGATTTCAATACGCCTGAAGCCTTTGCGGTCCTGCAGTCGATCGCGCGCGACCTGAATACGGCGAAGGCCGAGGGCCGCTCCTCGGATGCACGAACCTTTGCCGGCCAATTGCGGCAGCTCGCCGGAATTCTCGGCCTGCTGCGCCATGATCCGGAGCAATGGTTCCAGCAGGCCACTGGCACGCAGGCCGACAACGAGCTAACAGACGCGCAGATCGAAGAGTTGATCAAGGATCGAGTCGCGGCACGCCAGGCGCAGAACTGGAAGGAATCCGATCGAATTCGCGACCTGCTGGCCGCGGCAGGCATCGTGCTCGAGGACGGGTCCAAGGGCACGACTTGGCGCAGAAAGTAGATCGCGGCGAGTAAGTTTGACCCTCCACAGGGTCGTCCGTATGATTCCGGCCCCCGTGCAGGGCGGTAGTCGATCGGGGCGTGGCGCAGTCTGGTAGCGCATCTGCTTTGGGAGCAGAGGGTCGGAGGTTCGAATCCTCTCGCCCCGACCACTTTACCCGGCCGCGTGGACGCATTCGGACACGACGGCTATTGTGCGATCGGCTGCGCGCCCGTAGCTCAGCCGGATAGAGCATCGGCCTTCTAAGCCGAGGGTCGCAGGTTCGAGTCCTGCCGGGCGCACCAGGACCGTGGTGGACGTAGCTCAGTTGGTAGAGCCCCGGATTGTGATTCCGGCCGTCGTGGGTTCGAGTCCCATCGTCCACCCCACTTTCCGTGCGCACACGAAGTCATTGGGCCGTTAGCTCAATTGGTAGAGCAGTGGACTCTTAATCCATTGGTTGTAGGTTCGAGTCCTACACGGCCCACCATCCCCCCCACCGTCCACCCCGGACCCAAGGCTTCCGCGTGCCCGGCTTGACGCATCTCGTGAGCCTGTCGCAGGCCGCGGGCGTCGAGGCGCACTTCACCGAGTTCGTCGCGCAGGCCCGCGCGGCGCACTCCGAGTGGACCCAGAGCTGGCTCGCGCCGACGCGCGCGCTGCATCCGTTTTTCGTGGACCGCCTGCGGGCGACGCTCGCCCACGTCGTCTACGCGAAGTACCGCTGGGGAGTGAAGCTGCCGTCGCGCCCCGCGGCGATCCGGGCGTGGCATTGCCGCCGCGAGCTCGAAGCGGCCGGCACCGACGTGCTGCTGATCTGGAACCGCAGCGCGAAGATCGGCTTCGTGCTCGACGCGCTCGGCGCCGACCGCTGCATCCATTGGGAGCACGGCGCGGCGTGGGACCCGGGCCACGACGCCGACCGGCGGCGCTACTTTCGGCGCGTGCCGCTCGCGATCGGAAACTCGACGGCGTCGGCGCGCGTGCTACAGCTTCTCTGGGACTACTCGGGCGCGATGCGCGTTTGCCGCAACGCGCTGCGCCCGAGCTTGCTGCCCGCGGCCGTTGTCGCGAAACCTCATCCGACCGGGGCCGTCACGCTCGGCGTCGCCGCGCGGTTGTTTCCCGTCAAGGGCGTGGCCCTGGCGTTGCACGCGCTGCCGTTGCTCGTGGCCCGCGGGCTCGACGCGCGGCTCGAGATCGCCGGCGAGGGGCCCGAGCGCGAGCGCCTCGAAGCGCTCGCGCGCCGGCTCGGGGTCGCCGATCGCGTTCGGTTTCGCGGCGCGGTGCGCGACATGCGGGAGTTCTACTCGCGGGTCGACTGCCTCGTGCATCCGCCTCTCACCGAGGCGTTCGGGCTCGTTGCCCTCGAGGCCGCGGCGCACGGTTGCCCGGTGATCGCGGCGGCGATCGACGGGCTGCCCGAGGCCGTCGCCGACGGCGTAAGCGGCCGCTGCGTCGCGCCGACTCTGCCGCTCGCGGACTACGTGGGCCTCGGCGGCTCGCTCGCCGGCATCCCGCGTCTTGTGTACGAGCCGCGCCGCGACACCCTCGTCGAGCCCCCGCTCGTGGACCCGGCGGCGCTCGCCGCCGCGGTCGCCGAGCTCTTCGCGGACGCACGGTCCTACGAGGCGCTGAGCGCCGCCGCGAGCGCCCACGTGCTTGCGAGCCCGACGTTCGCGCGGCACGTCGACGACGTGCTCGCGGTGGTCGACGAATGCCGCGCACGGCACGGCGCCGGATGAGCGTGCTGCTCTATCGGCCGAGCCTCGACCTGCGCAGCGGCACGGGCCAGCTCATGCGCGCACAGCTCGCGGGGCTTGCCAGCGCGGGCGTGGCCGCGCGGCTCGGCTGCGAGCGCGGCCGCTTGAGATTCTTCCTGCGCACGGGCGTGCTGCCGGTGCGGCTCGCCGTGGCCGGCGCGCGGCGCGCGGCCGCCGCGGGCTTCGTGGTCGACCACGGGCTCGCGCTGCCCGCCGCCGCCGTGGTGTTCGTTCACAACCTGGCGACGGAGGCGGTTCGTCACCTCGAGCGAGACGACTGGGCGGAGGCGGCGCGCGCCGAAGCGGCGTTCTTCGCCGCGCTCGATCCGGCGGCGCCGATCGTCGCGAACTCGCGGCTCGTCGAGTCCGCGCTCGTCGCGCACTACGGGCTCGCGCGCACGCGCATCGTCGTGCATTACCCGGGCTACGACCAAGCCGCGTTCGCGCCGGAGCGCGCGGCCGCGCTGCGCTCGGCCGCGCGGGGCGCGCTCGGAATCGACTCGGCCGCGCCGCTCGTCGGATTCGTCACTTCGGGCGACTTTCGTAAGCGCGGCCTCGATCTGTTCCTCGAGACTGCGGAGCGGATCGCGGCGGCGCGGCCGGCGACGCGGTTTCTCGTCGTCGGGTCGAAGGCGCTACCCGACTGGGCGCGAGCGCACGAGCTCGTTCGATCGGGGCGCCTGCTGCACCGGCCGAAAGGTCGCGAGCCCGCGCGCTGGATGGCGGCGCTCGATCTCTTTTTATATGCGGCCCGTTTCGAGGAGTTCGGCCTGGTGGTGCTGGAAGCGCAGGCTCTCGGCGTCGCCGTGCTCACTTCGCGGCGCGTGGGCGCCGCGGAGTGTCTCGCGGCCGACTATGGCCGCTGGTTGCTCGACGCTCCCGATCCCGCCGCGTTCGCGGCGAGCGCGCTCGCGCTGCTCGCGGACGTCGAGACGCGGCGCGCGCTCGGCGCCGCCGGCGCGGCGCACGCCGCGGCGTTCGATCGAGACGCTTACGTTCGCGCGACGCTCGCGACGCTGCGCGCGACCGAGGGCTTCCCGGCCGCCGCTCCCGGCTACTCGCCGCCGAATCGATAGCGCAGGTAGAGGCTGACGCCGCGCAGGTCGTAGAAATTGTCGTTCTGCCCGCCCTGCGGGACGGGGTCGGTCGCGAGCACGCTGTCGCGCGCGATCTTGTCGCCCATGCGCAGGTCGATCCCGAGATCCCAATTGCGGATCAGGTGCTTTATCTCGAGGCCGCCTCCCAGGTAGTAGCCGAAAGCCGGTGTCGCGAGGTTGAGTCGCGCGGCGCCCAAGAAGCCGGTGAGCGCGAAGCGCTGCGACAGGTGATGGCGATAGTCGAGTGCGCGCACGGAGAGCAGCACATCCGAGTCGACGTCGTCGAGCTCGAGTCGGGCGCCGATACTGCCGGCGTGGAGGGCGCGCCGCACTCCGGCGCCCAAGTGCAGGCCGCTCGAGCTCGCGGTGCTGGTGGCCTGACTGGCGAGCTCGGCGTCGACACGCGTGGAGTTGACGCCGAAGTCGACGAAGACCTCGGCCTCGGCACGGCCCGCGCCGAGCGCCGCCGCCGCGAATGCGATGACGCCTAAAGAGCGAATGCCGACTGTGCGTGTAGCCATCTCTGCGAGACCTAGAAGCGAACGAATCCGCCGACGCGCGTGAACGATTGACCGAAGACGTCGCGGCCGCGCGTGAGCTCCGCGCCGACGTAGAACTGCTGCCAAGCGTGGCTATAACGGACCTCGAGATCGTGCGCCGGCTCGTACGGCTGTCCCGAATAGAGTTGGTTCTCGAGGCTGCGATAGGTCGCCTCGACGAAGCCGCCGATCTTCGGCCGCCAACCGAAGCGTCCCATCCAGCTGCGCGCGCCGACGCCGTCGCCCACCACACGCCAATCGCTGCCCCAATGGCCCACGACGTGACCGTCGTTGCGCAGACCGTCTTGGTAGATGTGATGCACGTACCAGCCGTCTTGCCACTCGCTGGCTTCCACGGTCAGGGAGAACTTGTCTCCGAGCCTCGGCAGATCCACGCCGACCGACAGTGCGGTGTTGCCGAGCCTCAGGTTGTTGAGCGTGGACGTGTCCTCGCCCGCATACTCGAAGTAGACGGCGAACGGCACCGGCGTCTGCATCACGAATCGCGACGTGAACGACGCGGCTTGATTGCCGAAGTCGGCGACGGTGCCCGTGTTGTCCGCGCTGGACGGGTTGAAGAAGGCGTTGAGAAAGTCGCCGAACCCTTCGCTGCGCGAGCCGCCGCCGAACTGCATGACGCGATTGACGCCGATCGACCAGCCCGGCAACGGCTCGATCGACAAATGCAGCCCGCCGAGCCGCGGCTTGCCGCTCGTGTAGCCCCCGCCTTCGACCGCGATGCGGCTCGACTCGCTCATCTCCGCGACGAATCCTTCGTAGCGAAGCCGCCAGCGCGTCAGCGGGGTGTAGTTCGAGATCGTTATCGAAGGCATCGTTGCGGCTTCGGTGCCGAGCAACATCGAGCTGTCGGTGAGCGGCGACAGCCAATGGTCGCGATAGCCGACGTCGAGCTGCGCGTATTCCACCCCGAAGCTCAGCATGCTGCCGGTCGGCGCGGTCTCGGTGTCATTGGCGACGACGCCGACGCTCACGAGCATGTAGTCGCCCGGCTGCCAGTAGGCGCCGAACCCGAGCTCGTAGGAGCTGTCGGCGTTCGCTCCATGGAGATTCGGTAACGCGGTTGCCGCCCCGGTGCTCGCGGCACCCGAGAGGCTCGCGTACGTGATGGCCGCGGTTCGCATATAACTTGCGAGATAGCGCTTCACCTCCGCGCAGAGCACGGCGTCGCGCTCACACGCCTTCGGCAGCGCGTCGAGCACCGTGGCCGCGGCGATCGGCCGCGTTTGGACCGGGAGGTCTGCCAAGATCAACAGCCGCTCGATCTGTCTTTCGATCTCGGGCGACTGCTCCAGCGGCAGGTACGGGCTCACGCCCCGTGCGTGCGCCGCGTTCCCGATCGTCAGTGCGAAAAGAGCCACGTATGCAGCGTGGCGTCCGACAAGCATCCCGTTATCCTTATTACCTGGTCGCGCGACGCCGCGGTCGCCGCCGTGGAGGGCGAATGATATCCGCTCGTCTCTGCAAGAGCGATGCATTGCTGTTCGTCTACGGAACGCTTCGTCCGTGCACCCATTCGCCGATGGCGCTCTGGCTTCGGGCGCGCGCGGTGCACGCGGGGACGGCCCGCACGCGCGGCCGGCTCTACGATCTCGGAGCGTATCCGGGGATGATCGCGGCGCGGCGCGATTGCGAATGGGTGACCGGGGACGTGTATCGGTTGCGGCGGCCGCGTCCGACTCTGCGAACGCTCGACCTCTACGAGTGGGGAGAGAGCGGTCGCGGGCGGCCACGATTCGTTCGAGTGCGCCGGATCGTCGAGCGCGAGGGTAGAGCTACACCAGCTTGGGTGTACCTCTTTCGGTTGCCTATTTCCCCAGGTGCAAGAATTCCCGAAGGCGACTATGATCGCCGCGTCGAGGAGATGGATTCGTGAAACGGCGCGAGCTCACTCCGACGTTGCATTGCTAACTCGAACTACTTTGCAGGCTCGCGCGCCGTTATTTTTTGTCTCGAGTTGCCGAATGGCGATCTGGAGACATCGCGTTAACTGTCTCGCCGATGTCCCTGTCGTTGTTGGGACCATTCGCGGCGGCTTCACTTTAAATCAACAATCGCGCGGCGCTCGGAACGAGCGCACGTCGCCTTATAACCGACGCCATGTCCGTGAGCGGCGCGTGCATTTCCACCGTCACCGTGTCTCTGAACGCAGATGCTCGGAGGTGTCACCGCGTGGCGCCATCGCGCGGAAAAACTGCGCCGCGCCTCGATTTCTCGCTGGTCGCACGGAAATTGGCCCCGGCCGCCCCGCGAAGGCAGGGGACGGGTTTAGGGATGGGGGTTGTTCGCACAGGGTCACCGTGGGGAATTCTTCCGCTAACGATTCTGCTGGCCGCTTGCAGCTCGGGAGGGGGTGACGACTCGGGCTCGGGCAGCGCCAACCGGGCGCCGACCATCGCGGGCACACCGGGCACGACCGTTGCGGCTGGCAGCGCCTACTCCTTCGCACCCAATGCGAGCGACGGCGATAGCGACGCGCTGATCTTCGGCGTTGACGCCAAACCTCCCTGGGCGCTGTTCAACACAGCGACGGGTCAATTGAGCGGCACACCCGCAGCGGGCGACGCCGGCGACTATCCCGGTATCACCGTTTGGGTCTCCGACGGCAAGGTGGCGACCAAGCTGCCGGCGTTCGACCTAATGGTCACGGCCCGCGCCATCGTGAACCAAGCGCCGCAGATCGGCGGTGCGCCACCGGCGTCGGTGGCGGCCGGCGCGACCTACGACTTCACCCCGACTGCCAGCGACGCCGATGGCGACACGCTGACGTTCTCCGTTCGCAACAAACCGGCGTGGGTGACGTTCAGCGCGACGACCGGTCGGCTCGTCGGGACACCGTCGGCGGCGAACGTCGGCAACTTTCCCGACCTGGCGATCGGCGTCAACGACGGCCAGACGACGGTCGAGCTGCCGCTGTTCAGCATCGCGGTCATGCTGCCTGCCGGTAACCATGCGCCCGCGATCTCGGGTGTTCCGCCCACGTCGGTGCAGGCGGGTACGGTGTACGCGTTCACGCCGACGGCGAGCGACGCCGATGGCGACACGCTCACGTTCTCGGTCGCGAATCTCCCGGCGTGGGCGTCGTTCAGCGCGGCCTCCGGAACGCTGCAAGGCACGCCGCCGGTTGGCACGACCGGAACCTTTGCGAACGTCGTCCTCAGCGTCAGCGACGGCGGCGCGACCGTGATGCTCGCGCCGTTCTCGATCACGGTGACGCCGTCAACGAGCAATCGCCCGCCATCGATCAGCGGCACGCCGCCGACCGCCGCGCTGCAGGGATCGGCATACGCGTTTCAGCCGAGCGCGAGCGATCCCGACGGGGACGCGCTCACGTTCTCGATCTCCAATCGGCCGACGTGGGCGGCGTTCAACACGAGCAGCGGACTGCTGCAGGGCACCCCGGGTGCGGCGCACGTCGGCACCACGAACAACATCGTGATCAGCGTCAGCGACGGTAAAGGCAGCTCGGCGGCGCTGCCTGCGTTCGCAATCGCGGTTGCGTCGACGAACACGCCTCCGACGATCTCCGGTACGCCGCCGACGACCGTGAACGTCGGCGCGCTCTACACGTTCACGCCGACCGCGAGCGATCAGAACGCCGGCACGACGTTGACGTTCAGCATTCAGAACCGCCCCGCATGGCTCACGACTTTCAACACGAGCACCGGACTGCTTCAGGGCACACCGCAAGCGGCCGATGCGGGGGTCACCGCCAGCATCGTGATCAGCGTGAGCGACGGCCAGGACGCGACGTCGTTGCAGGCGTTCGCGATCAAGGTGAACCGCTTGCCGACGATCTCGGGGTCGCCGCCGACGCAAGCGACCGCAGGCTCGGCATACGCGTTTCAGCCGAGCGCGAGCGATCCCGATCTCGATCCGCTGACCTACACGATCCAGAACAAGCCGTCTTGGGCAGCGTTCAACACGGCCACTGGGCGTCTCGATGGCACCCCGGCGGCCGCCAACGTCGGCAGCTACGCCGGCATCGTGATCGGAGTCAGCGACGGCAGGGGCGGCTCCGTCGCGTTGCCGGCGTTCGCGATCAATGTCGTCGCGGCCAACACTCCGCCGACGATTTCGGGCACGCCCGCGACGACCGCGAACGTCGGTGCGCCGTACTCGTTCACGCCGACAGCCAGCGACGTCAATCCGGGCGCGACGCTGTCGTTCACGATAGCGAACCGGCCGTCGTGGGCGGTGTTCAGCGCAACCACCGGCGCACTGAGCGGCATGCCGGCGCTCGCGCACATCGGCACGTACGCCAACATCGTGATCAGCGTGGGCGACGGACAGGACACTACGTCGTTGCCGGCTTTCACGATCAACGTGCCGAATCGCCCGCCGACGATCGGCGGCACGCCGCCGACGCAGGTGACTCAAGGCACGTTCTATTCGTTTGCGCCGACGGCCAACGATCCGGACGGCGGGCCGCTCGCGTACAGCATCCAGAACTTGCCGCCGTGGGCATCGTTCACCGCGGCCACCGGCGCCTTGACGGGCACGCCGGGTGCAGCGCACGTACAGACCTACTCGAACATCGTGATCAGTGCGAGCGACGGCCAGAACGCCGTGTCGTTGCCGGCGTTCCAGATTGCGGTGGCGTCCTCGAACACGGCGCCGACGATCTCGGGGACGCCGCCGCCGACGGTGGAGGAGGGCGGCGGTTACCTGTTCGTGCCGAGCGCGAGCGACGCCGACGGCGACAGCCTCACGTTCCTCATCACGGGTACGCCGAGCTGGGCGAGCTTCAATCCGATCAACCGCAGCCTGACAGGCACGCCGCCCGCGGGCTCCGCCGGCACGTTCGGCCCGATCAATATCAGCGTCAGCGACGGCAAGGCGAGCGCCGCGCTCGCCGCGTTCTCGATCACCGTGACCGCGCCGACGCCGAATCGGCCGCCGACCGTCACCGGCACGCCCGCGCCGCAGGTGAACCAAGGCGCGGCGTATGCCTTCCAACCGGGTGCCAGCGATCCCGACCTCGATCCGTTGACCTACACGATCCAGAACAAGCCCGCCTGGGCAACGTTCAGCTCGATTACCGGGCGTCTCGACGGCACCCCGGCGGCTGCCGACGTCGGCAACTACGCCGGCATTGTGATCGGGGTGAGCGACGGCAAGGGCGGAACGGCGGCGCTGCCGGCCTTCTCGATCACGGTGGTGTCTACGAATACGCCGCCGACGATCACGGGCACGCCGGTGACCATGGTGAACGTCGGCGTCGCGTACGCTTTCACGCCGACGGCCGGCGACGCCGATGCGGGCACGACGCTGACGTTCTCGATCCAGAACAAGCCGTCGTGGGCGTCGTTTACAACAGGCGCGCTCACTGGCAAGCCGGCGCTTACGGACATCGGCACGTATGCCAATATCGTAATCGGCGTCAGTGACGGTCAGGACACCAGGTCACTGCCGCCCTTCACGATCACCGTGCCGAATCGCCCGCCGACGATCTCCGGCACACCGCAGACGCAAGCGACGACGGGAACGCAGTATTCGTTCCAACCGGCGGCCAGCGATCCCGACGGCGGGCCCTTGGCATTCGACATCGCCAATAGGCCGCTGTGGGCGACGTTCAACGCCGCGACCGGGAGCTTGACGGGTGTGCCGGGCGCCGGCGACGTCGGGACCGCCTCCGGCATAGTGATCAGCGCGAGCGATGGCCAGAATTCCGTCTCGTTGCCGCCGTTCCAGATCACCGTCGCCCCGTCGAACACGCCGCCGACGATCTCGGGCTCGCCACCGACGACGGCGACGGTGGGCACGCTCTACACGTTCACGCCGACGGCAAGCGATGCCAACGCGGGCACGACGCTCACTTTCAGCGTCACGAACCGGCCGAGCTGGGCCACACTCAGCACGAGCACCGGCACGTTGCAGGGTACGCCCACCGCGGGCAACGTCGGCGCGTTCGCGAACATCGTGATCAGCGTCAGCGACGGCCAGGACAGCACGGCACTGCCGGCGTTCGCCATCGTCGTGTCCCCGGCGAACAATCCGCCGACGATCTCCGGCACACCGGCGACCACCGTGAACGCCGGGACCCCGTACTCGTTCACCCCGACGGCCAGCGACGCTGACGCCGGAACGTCGTTGACGTTCTCGATCCAGAACAAGCCGTCCTGGGCGGCGTTCAGCACGGTCACCGGCGCGCTCTCCGGCACGCCCGTGAACGCCGGGCCGTATCCGGGCATCGTGATCGGCGTGAGCGACGGCAAGGACAGCGTGTCGCTGCCGCCGTTTACGATCGTCGTGAACCGAGCGCCCACGATCTCGGGCTCTCCGCCGGTTCAGGTGACGCTCGGCTCCACTTACTCGTTCACGCCGACCGGGAGCGATCCCGACGGCGACGCGCTGACGTACACGATCCAGAACAAGCCGACCTGGGCAACCTTTACCGCGAGCAGCGGCAACCTCGCTGGCACGCCGGCGCCGGCCGATGCCGGCACGACAAACAACATCGTGATCGGCGTCAGCGACGGCAAAGGCGGCACGGCGGCGCTGCCTGCGTTCTCGATCACGGTCGTGAACACGGCGCCGACGATCACGGGCACGCCGGCGACCACGGTGAACGTCGGCGTCGCGTACTCGTTCACGCCGACGGCGAATGACGTAAACCCCGGCCAGACGCTCGCGTTCACCATCACGAACAAGCCGAGCTGGGCGTCGTTCAGCGCGAGCACCGGTGCGCTCACGGGGACTCCCGCCGTGACGCACATCGGTTCCTACGCGAACATCAACATCAGCGTCAGCGACGGGCTGGTTTCAACTTCGCTGCCGGCGTTCACGATCACGGTGCCGAATCGTGCGCCGACGATTTCCGGCACTCCGTTGACGACCGTCAACGTGGGCTCGGCTTACGCGTTCACGCCGACGACCAACGACGGCGACCCGGGTACGACTCTCATCTTCAGCATCGCGAACAAGCCGGGGTGGGCGTCATTCAGCACGTCCACGGGTGCGCTGACCGGCACGCCGGCGGCCGCCGATGCTGGGAGCACTTTCGCCGGCATCGGGATCAGCGTGAGCGACGGCCACGCCTCGGCAGCGCTGACGGTGTTCATGATCAGCGTGCCGAACGGCCAACCGACGATCTCCGGCGCGCCGGCGACTCAAGTCGCGGTGGGGTTGGTCTATTCCTTCACCCCAACCGCCGGCGACCCGGACGGCAACACGCTTGCGTTCAGCATCGTGAACAAGCCGACGTGGGCGACCTTCAGCGGTAGCACCGGCGGCTTGATCGGCACGCCGGCGGCTGGCGATGTCGGGATGACGAGCGGAATCGCAATTACCGTGAACGACGGCAAGGGCGGGTCCGCGTCCCTCGTGCCGTTCAGCATCACTGTCCAGGCGACGGCGCCGGGCTCGGCGCTGATGACGTGGGTGCCGCCAACGCAGAACACCGACGGCACGACCCTCACCGACCTCGCCAAGTTCAAGGTCTACTGGGGCTCCGCGCAGGGCAATTACCCGAACTTCGCCGAGATCACGAACCCTGGCGTCTTGAGCTACCAGGTCGACAACCTCGTGCCGGGCATCTACTTCTTCGTAGTCACCGCAATCAACGCTCAAGGCGCCGAGAGCCAGCAGTCGAACGTCGCCTCGAAGACTATCCCCCCGTAGGTCTCGCTTATGTCTCCCGTCGCCGAACGGCGACCGGCAAGGATTGCGCTAACTGTCTCGCCGAAGTCCCCGTCGTTGCTGGGGCGATTCGCGGCGGCCTCGCTTTGATTTAACGCTTGCGTGGCGCTCGTGGCGAGCGCATGTCTCCTTCCACCGACGCCATGTTCATGAGCGGCGCATGAGTTTCATCGATCACCCTGTCTCCGAACGCAGACGTTTCGGGGTGTCGCCGCTCGGCGTCATTACCGGCGGAACCTGCGCCGCGCCTCGCTCTCTCGCCCCTGGCACGGAAATTGGAGAAGTGCACACCGGGGTTTCAGGGGACGACTTCGGGGATGTGCAACGCTCAGGGACTGGTGCGGTGGGGGATTCTTGCGCTCGCGATGTTGGTGGCCGCATGCGGCGGCGGTGGCGAGGGCGATGAGCCGAAGACCGGCTCCATCCTGAGCCCGCCGAGCACCAATCACGCCCCGACGATCTCGGGCGCCCCGGGCACGACCATCGCGGCCGGCGCCGCCTACCAATTCATGCCGTCGGCCGGCGACAGCGACGGCGACGCGCTGATCTTCGGCATCGACGCGAAGCCGAGCTGGGCGAGCTTCGACACCGCGACCGGCGCGCTGACCGGCACACCGGCCGTGAGCGACGCCGCGGTCTATCGCGGGGTCATAGTCTGGGTGTCGGATGGCAAGGGCGCGACTCAGCTGCCGCCGTTCGACCTCACGGTCATGAGCCCCTCGCCCACTAATCGCGCCCCGCAGATCTCCGGCACGCCCGCGACGACGGCGGTCGCCGGCACGGCGTACAGCTTTACGCCGTCGGCGAGCGACCCGGACGGCAACGCGTTGTCGTACACGATCGCGAATCGGCCGCCCTGGGCGAGCTTCAGCGCGACGACGGGCCGGCTCTCCGGCACGCCGGCCGTCACCAACGCAGGCACGTACGCGAACATCACGATCTCGGTCAGCGACGGGCAGGAGGCTGCCAGTCTCGCGCCGTTCACCCTGGTGGTGGACGTGCCGAACAGCCCGCCGACGATCTCCGGTACGCCGGCCTCGTCGGTCGAAGCCGGCGGCGCGTATTCGTTCACGCCGACGGCGCAGGACGCCGACGGCGATGTGTTGACCTTCACGGTCACCGGCGCCCCGGGCTGGGCCGCGTTCGACATGGGCACCGGACGCCTGTCGGGCACGCCGGCGGCGGGCGACGTCGGCACGACGAGCAACATCCAGATCCGCGCGACCGACGGAGCGGCGAGCGCCACGCTCGTGCCGTTCGCGATCACGGTTACGGCGCAGACGTCCAATCGCGCGCCGACCATCAGCGGTGCGCCGTCGACCACCGCGATGCAGGGCTCTCTCTATTCGTTCCAGCCGACCGCGAGCGATCCGGACAGCGATCCGCTCACGTTCACGATCGCCAACAAGCCCTCCTGGGCCACGTTCGCGGCGAGCACCGGCCGGCTCAGCGGAACGCCCGGCGCCGCCGACGTCCGCGCGTTCACGAACATCGTCATCGGCGTGACCGACGGCAAGGCGACCGTCGATCTGCCGCCGTTCACGTTGACCGTGGCCTCCACGAACACGCCGCCGACCATCACGGGCTCGCCGTCGACGCTGGTCAACGCCGGCACGCTGTATTCGTTCACGCCGACGGCGAACGACGTGAACGGCACGGCGCTGAACTTCAGCATCGTCAACAAGCCGTCGTGGGCTACCTTCACGTCGACCAACGGCAAGCTCGAGGGCACGCCGGCCGCGAGCGACGCCGGCCTGTACGCGAACATCAGGATCAGCGTGAGCGACGGGCAGGACACGGCCAACCTCGCGCCGTTCGCCATCACGGTGAACCGGCCGCCCACGATCAGCGGCGCGCCGGGCACGCAGGCGACGATCGGCTCCCTCTACTCGTTCACGCCGACGTTCAGCGACCCGGACGGCGACACGCTGACGTTCAGCATCGTGAACAAGCCGTCGTGGGCCAACTTCAGCACGACCACGGGCAAGCTGGACGGCACTCCCCCTA
>Ga0137409_10001113_pt1 | contig 29080 bp, 21 predicted proteins | sample CZODoug1_16funga_FD_122059 | JGI IMG/M metagenome (GOLD analysis project Ga0137409, IMG submission 122059) | Vadose zone soil fungal communities from Angelo Coast Range Reserve, California, USA - CZODoug1_16fungal (Hybrid Assembly) | ecosystem: Environmental > Terrestrial > Soil > Vadose zone...
CCGCGCAGCATCTCGCGGGCGCGCTCGGACGTGAGGATGAGATAGAGCGACTCGGGCGTGGTGACGAGGATGTGCGGCGGGCGCCGCACCATCTCCTGGCGCTCCGCACCCGGCGTGTCGCCGGTGCGCACGAGCGTGCGGATTTCCACATCCGGCAGGCACAGTGCTTCGAGCGTGCGACGGATCTCGGCGAGCGGCTCCGCCAGGTTCTTCTGGACGTCGTTCGAAAGCGCCTTGAGCGGCGAGACGTACACGACCTGCGTCCCGTCGCTGAGCGTCCCTTCGAGTCCTTGACGCAGCAGCGAGTCGATGGCGGCGAGGAAGGCCGCGAACGTCTTGCCGGAGCCCGTTGGGGCGGCGATCAGGGCATTCCCGCCGGCCTGGATGAGCGGCCACGCACGCTGCTGCGGCTCGGTAGGCTCGCGGAAGCGGGACTCGAACCAGCGCTCGATGGCGGGATGAAAGCCGGACAACGACATCCTGAAATATGGCGAAGATTTACCGAAGGAGCGACACTCCCCGCGATGCCGCGATGCGTTCGACGGTCTCCCCAATCTTGTTGTTCGGCGTCGACGCACCCGCGGTGACGCCCACCGTCAGGGGTCCGCTGCGCAACCACCCGGTCACCACCTGCTCCTCTTTGGCCCCCACCGGGCGGAACCGGATGGCTCCAACCGCCGGATCGATGCAACTCGCGTCTTCAATGTGATAGGTCGGCGCCCTCTCATGACAGATGGCGGCGAGGTGGGTCGTGTTGCTCGAGTTGTATCCCCCGATCACGATCATCAGGTCGAGCGGCTCGGCGATCAGCTTCAACACGGCGTCCTGACGGTCCTGGGTAGCCGAGCAGATCGTGTCGAACGTGCGGAAGTGATCGGGCAGGGCGTCATCGCCGTACCGCTTCACCATGCTGCGCCGGATCTCGGCCGCGATGGCGAGTGACTCCCCCGAGAGCATCGTGGTCTGATTCGCGACGCCGACGCGCACCAGGTCGCGGTCGGGATCGAAGCCGGGCGACATCTTGCCGGCAAGGCGCTCCACCAATCGGTCCCCGGACCCCGCTCCCTCGACATAGCGGCACACTTCACGCGCGTCGTCCATGTCGCGCACCACGAGGAAGCGACCGGCCGGATACTTGGTGACCTGACTGGACGTGGCCTTCGTCTCCTCGTGGTGGTACTTGCCGTGGATCACGGCTGTAAAGCCGTCCTTCGCGTAAGCGTCCACGCGCTTCCATACGTTGAGCACCGATCCGCAGGTCGTGTCCACGAGCACGCAGCCGACCGCGCGCAGCCGCTCGAAGTCCTTCACCGTGACCCCGAAGGCCGGGAGGATGACGACGTCCGCCGGCGTGATCCCGCTGAAGTCGAACTCACCGTCGTCCGGCCGGTGCAGGAACTCGACGCCCATGGCCTGCAGCTTCTTGTTGACGTGCGGATTGTGGATGATCTCGCCTACCAGAAACACCCGCCGCTCGGGAAACTTGGTGCGGGTTTCGTAGGCGTACTCGACGGCGCGGTCCACTCCGTAGCAGAACCCGAACTCGCGCGCCAGCTTGAACGTCAGGTCGCCGACGGCGAGGACGTAGCCGTGGGCGCGGATGCGGTCCACCACGCGGCTGTGATAGTCCGCCGCGAGCGCTCCCTCGATGTCGCCCTTGAGTCCGAAGCCGCGTCGAAAATAGGTCTGTTCCACGAGGTCAATCTAACCGGGCGCCACGCCCGTCGCGTACGGCGTCCATGACACGCTGCACGGCGAGGCCGTCGTGGAACGTGGCGGGCTCACCCGCGGCGGGCCGGCCGTCGAGCACCGCAACCACGTCCCGCATCAACCGCACGAACGAGCGGGCCCACATGTTGTTGGGAGCCGTCTGCTCCCACAGGTCGTCCGGCACGCTGGCGTCCTCGAGCGGCCCGCCGGCACGACCGATCTCGAGCGTGGTCTCGCCGGTCACCACGAGCGTGCCGTCGCGTCCGGTGATCTGGGCGAAATGCCCGGGCCCGTGCGACGCCACCGTGGTCAGCGTGATGGTCGCGATCGCGCCGCTCGCGAGGCGCATCACGAAGCTCGCATAGTCGTCGGCGGTCACGCGGCGCCGCACCCGCTGCTCGTCGTACCGCTCGGGAACGAGCGTGGCGGCGCGGCCGCCGACCTCGACGATGTCGCTCCCCGTCCAGAAGCGGCACAGGTCGATGAGGTGGGACCCGACCGCGCCCAGGATGCCGCCGCCCCTCGCCGCGTCGTACCACCAGGTCCACGGAGCATCGAATGTCTGCGCCCGTCCATCGCCGCGCACGTACGGCCTGAGCACGAGCTCCAGATGGAGGACCGGACCGATGGTGCCGAGCTGGATCAGCTGGCGCACTTTGCGCCGATTGGGCTCGTAGCGCAGCTCGTGGTCGATCCGAGCCAAGCCTGGGCTCCGCTCCGCGACGTCCAGCATCTGCTCCGCCTCCCGGACCCTGAGCGCCATGGGCTTCTCGCACAACACGTGCTTCCCCGCCTGCAGGGCCGCGATGGTGTGACGCGCGTGGGCATCGGGCGTCGACGATACGATCACGAGGTCGACATCGGGAGCGCGGGCGAGTTCTTCACCGCTCCCGAATGCGTGGGGAATGCCGAATTCCGCCGCGACGGCGCGGGCGCGCTCCGCGCTGCCGCTCGCGATGGCGGTCACCACAACGCCGGGTACGAGACGCAGCGCCGGGACTTGCACCCGACGCGCGAACCCCGTGCCGATCAGGCCGACCCGAAGCGTCACGACATCGGCCGGCAGGAAACGGTGTCCGCCTCGAGCCGCACCGCTTCGAACGATGCCTCGAGCGCCACGCGCGCCGCCGCCGCCGGCTCGAGCCCGCTGCCACGCGCGACGAGCGCGACGACACGGCCGGTGTCACGCACCTCGACCGCCCCGCTGTCGAGCACCAGGCCGTGTGCCACGTCGTTCGTCATGTACCTGACGCCGACCGTTGCGCCGCGCGGCGACACGGTATCACTCCGCTGCAAGAGCGGCCACGGCCCTGGGGCCAGCGCGTCGGCGCCGCGACCGCGTAGCCACACGACCACGCCGTTCCCCGCGCGCGACCCCTGCAGCAGCAGCCCCCACCTCCCGGAAGCGCCGCTGCAGCGCTTCGCGCCCGCCGGAGCCTCGAATCGGATGGTGTCCTGGTGGGGGCGGGCCACGAGGGCGCGCACGCGGCTCGCTGGCTCGGGCTTCCGGCCGCAAGCCGTGCCCAGCAACGCGAGCCCGACGCCTACGAAGCGAGGCAGCGTCAAGTGGAGGATCGGGCGCCCGGCGGGGGCGTGGCGCCGAGGATCGCGCGGGCAGCGGCGGTCGTCAGCGTGTGGGGAGCGAGCGCCTCGACCAGCCCGACCGGCAGGGCCTGCGGCTTGAGCGTCTTGCGGTCCACGCACACCAGCACCATCCACCCGGCCGCGACGAGTCGCGGCGGATCGTCGCGCAGCACGTCGAAGTTCAAGGTCATGGATTTGGTGCCGACGCGCCCGACGTACGTCGCCACCCGCAGCCGGTCGTCCAGCCGGGCGGGGACGTAGAACTCGCTATGAACGGCTTTGCGGGGCAGAAAGATGTTGTAGCGGCCGAACACCCGGGCGTAGGCGAGGCCGCAGGCGCGGAACAGCTCCGTCTCTGCGATCTCGAAGAAGCGAACGTAGGATCCGTAAAAGATGATGCCGGCGAAGTCCACGTCGGACCACCGGACGTACTCTTCGATGATGTACGGCTTGGCGGTCATCGCTTCCCGAGGACTGGAAACCGAGCGGGAAGCTAGGGGGCGCGAAACCCCCACGCCAGCATAGCGGCGCTAGACGCGCGCCGCGGGCCCGTTTCGGTGCCCGTTGGGCCGCAGTCCGTAGGCTCGCAGCCGGCGCCACAACGTCGTGCGGCTAATGCCGAGCCGTCGCGCGGTCTCGGCCAGTTTGCCGTGCGTCACCTCGAGCGTGTCGAGAATCGCCTGGCGCTCGCGATCGGCCAGCGTCGGACTCTCCCTGCCGTCCGGAAGGAACACCACTTCGCCGAGCTCGAGCGAGCCTTGCTTCAGGGTTCGCGCCCGGCCTCCGAACGCGATGAGGCGCTCGCGGGTGTTTTCGCCGCGATGCGATCCGCCGTCCCCCAGGGTGTCGAGGGTGCGCCGCGCTCGCTGGTTCGCATACAGCATCCGGCCGTAGGGGTCGAACACGACTACGCCCTCGGTGAACGTTTCCATCACGGCCTGCCCGAGGGGGGCGAAGCCCTGCGGGGGTGGGAGATTGGGGGTCTTTTCTCTCGAGACCATACGTTCTTGCATAACCGAGTTTGCGGGTCAAGGTTCCAGAGAGCACCGACTATAACAAAGACCCGCGCAGCCTTGGGAGGTCACAGCGCGGGGCGGGCATCCTAGCGGCGCCGGCCCCGCCTGCCGCCCCGTATCAGGCGCTGCCGTTCCCCCCGGCTTAGACCGGTCAACTGGCGGCGCAGATCCTCCAGCGTATCCGACCGCACCGCCTCGCGTTTGCCCCGGAGCACCGTGAAGCGGATCGGCCGGTCCAATGGGGGCAGATCGCGCGGCTGCAGGCGGCGCGCCTGGCCTTCCTTCAGGCGCAGCCGCACCACGCCGATCCCCTGCTCCACCTCGTAATCCACCGGCACACGATCGCCATACAGGTGGACGGAGGCCGGGAGCACCTCCAGGGCGAGGCGCTCGGCTTCGGGCACCATCTCGTCTACGTCGAGCACCAGGCGGGTGTTGATGAAGTCGTCCCACGAAGCCACGCGCGAGAGCTGGGCGGCGAGGCGGGCGCTCACGTGGTCCGTGGCCGCTTGCGTCAGGCGCCCGCCCGAGCGCCGCCAGTAGAATCCGAGCCGTTCGAGCCCCCGGCGCACGCGGGCCTGGTCGGGGTGCGGCGTGTGTCCGGCGAGCAGGGCTTCGGCCAGCGCTGCCCGTGCGGCGTCGGCGAACTCTGGAGGAAACGGGCTCGGGAGCGGCTCGACGTCGCGCTCGAGCAGGAACCCGAAATAGCTGACCGTCCGGACCCGCATCAGCCCCTCGCGCCTGCGTTGCCGCTCGAACACCACGGTGGGCGCGCCGCGTCGCGCGTAGCGGCGGATGGCGCGTTCGGGCAGCTGCGTTCCTTCGATGCTGGCGCGCGGCACGCCGAAACGGTCCGCGAAGTAGCGCAGCGTGCCAGCGACGGCGCCCCAGCTGGAGCACACCGACCCGCGGCTGACGCGGGCCTCGCGGCCGTCCGCCGTCTCCTCGTCGATCACCAAGTCGAACGGTTGGATCTTGGCCACGAGGTCCGCGAAGGCCGCGAGGGTCTTGTCGCCCGCGTGGGGCAGCCGCTCGGGTAGGGGCAACTCGAGCTGGCGATACACCGACGCCAGCCCCAGCGCCACGTCCTCGATCGCCTTGACGAGCACGCCGCGGCCTTCGGCCCAGCGGTCGACCCCTTCGCGGAACAGGTGGCGCGGCAGACCGTACACCTCCCCCAGGTAGCTGTGCTTGTTGACCGCCTCGGCGTAGACGTTGTACGCGGTGAGGTGGTCGCTTCCGGACACGATCAGGCCCCGCAGGTCCCGCTCCTCCCGCGTCATGCGGTGCAACGATTCGCCACTCGCCGCGACCGCCACCATCGGCACGAGATCGGGATCGGCGTGATACAGGAGCTCGCCCCACGGTCGCTCGACCGGCATCGCTTCCACCTCACGGCCATACCGGGTGAGCCGTCCGTGCTCGATCAACCCGCGCTCGGTCAGCAGCTCGACGGCGTCGCGATACCCCTTGCGGTCGAGCGGCACCGGCAGATCGAGCTCGCGTGCGTCCACGCCGAGTGCCGCGCAGGTGATGGCCACCCGCTCCGCATCTCCCGCGAGCTGGAACTCCGGTGGCGTCGGCTGGAGCTGTTCGAACACGAGCTCGCGGTCGCTGAGGATATAGACCTCGCCGCCTTCCACGCGCCCGTGGACGCGGCCGGCCATCTGGAGGATTTCGTTCGCGCCCAGGTAGAGGCGCGTCAGCACGTTACGACCCCGCTCCACGACATTGGCGTAGCGCGCGTCGTAGATCACCACCGTGTCGAGACCGCGGATGTTGAGCGCCGACTGGCCCGCGGCCGTCATCGCCAGGAGGAACGGCCGGCGCACCTGACCGTCGAGGAACGGCCGGATGACTCGGATCGGCTCGCCCCCGTGGTAGAACGCGGTCGGCAGTCCCTGCCAGCGGTTGCCGAGCTCCTTCGCGATCTGCTCGACTTCGGCCCGGGTCGGCACGAACACGGCCACGCCGCGGCGCTCCCGCAGGACGCGCTTCATGAAGCGATCGTTCAGGAACTCGAGCGGCTGCTGGGGGAGGACGCGTACATCGGCCGCCCGCGCCGGATCGAACGCCCGGGTCTCGAGCACCTCGACCGAGCCCAAATAGCGCGCGTAGAAAGCCGGATCCACGGTGGCGGAGAGCCAGATGAAGCGGCAGCCCGCCCGCTTGCCCAGCGCCAGGCAGAGCTCCAGCTCCGCCGACGTCTGGTGGATCTCGTCCACCACCAACGTGTCCCGCGCGGTGATGAGCCCGTCCTCGAACCAGCGGCGCGCGATCCCCGTGGTCACGATCACCACGTTCCACGTCGGCGTCTCGGGGGTGGCTTCGCGCTCCCGGTTCACGACCCCGACCTTGAGCGGTGCCTGCAGGATGGTCGTCGCGATCGACCGGATGGCGAGCGTCTTCCCCGTGCCCGTGCCGGCCACGATTCCGAACCCCCGTCCCGAGGCCGCGAGGCGCCGGATGTCTTCGCCGTGCTCCCGGGCGAGCAGGGTGTCGATATCCAGGCCCATGGCCAGCTCGATGGTCTCGCAGGCCGCGCGCGTCGGGGCGATCACCACGACCCGCCCGGTGGCGGGCTCCGCGGCGAGGAAGGCGTTGGGATCTGGGGGAAGGAAGTGGTCGCGGGAAATTCGCACGGTCGCAATATAGATTAGCGCAGGAGGTCCAAATGCTCCATCGACTACCGACCTATCTCCTGGTCGTTCCGGCGCTCGCGGTTGCGCCCCTCGCCGCACCAGCACAGCGGCTCGAACACACTCCCGAGCACCCCACCCCCGACCAAGTCGAAGCGCAGCTCCACTATCAAACGGGCCACGTCAGCTTGCGCGGCGGCCTCGCGACGCTCGACCTGCCCGCGGACTTTCGCTACCTCGACCCGCAAGCGACCGACGTCGTGCTGCGCGCGTGGGGCAACTCCCCCGGTAGCGAGACGCTGGGGATGCTCGTGCCCGCGGGTGTCCGCGTGCTCGCGCCGGAGGGGTGGGGCGTCATCATCAGCTTCAGCGAGGACGGCTACGTCAAGGACGACGACGCCGCCAAGATCGACTACGGCGAGCTCCTGGCGAGTATGCAGAAAGCGACGCGCGAGGCGAATCCCGAGCGCGCCAAAGCCGGCTACGCGCAGGTGGAGCTGGTGGGGTGGGCGGAGCCTCCGTCCTACGACAGCGTCGCCCACAAGCTCTATTGGGCGAAGGACCTCAAGTTCACGGACGACTCAGCGCACACCCTCAATTACAATATTCGCGTCCTAGGCCGGCGCGGCGTCCTCGTGCTCAACGCCGTGGCATCGATGGATCGGCTCGAGTCGGTCCGGCGGGACATGGCGAAGGTGATCGGCTTCGTCGAGTTCAGCGGGGGTCATCGCTACGCCGACTTCATCCCCGGCACGGATAAGGTGGCCGAGTACGGCATCGCGGCCCTGATCGCGGGCGGTCTCGCGGCGAAGGCGGGGCTGTTCAAGGTGCTGCTCGGCGCGCTGATCGCCCTGAAGAAATTCATCGCGCTGGGGCTCGTTGCGGCGGCAGCCTTCCTCCGCAGGCTGTTCGGGCGCAAGTCAGCCGACGCGGCGGCGAAGCCCTGAAGGGACGCACTCCACGTGCACGCCGCACTCCGGTGATACGGCCCGCGTGCGAACTCACTCATCGTCGCGGTCGTAACGGTGATAGTAGCGGTGGCGATGATGACGATACCGATCCACGTAGACTCGCCGCACCACGAAAAGCGAGGGTCGGTAATGGAAAGCGCGCCGGTGTGGGTAGTAGACTTGCGGCCGTCCCACGATGACGACGCCAGTCAGGTACGGCTGCGGGATGCCGAAACCGACGGCCACGTGGACGCGCGTCTGCGCTGCAATCGGCGTAACGCCGAGCGCCAGCGCGATTCCAACTGCCAAGAGCACACGTTTCATGGGTCACCTCCGGCCCGCCTCCTCTGAAAGGGTCGTGCCAGGAGCGATGGCGTCGTCGCAACGACAATTGTAGCGGGGCCTTAGGGCGCTGAGTGCGAGGGCCGCGGTAACCGGAGAGTGTCACCCGCTCGGGTCACAACTGTCTCCCGGGTCCCGCAATGTTTCAACGCGACGGTGGCGGGGCGACCTGACGCATCAGCCGCACCACTTCTCCGGGCTCGGCGTGGCGTCCCAACGCCTTCTTGGAGAAAATGCGGCGACCGTCGACCTCCACCTCGAACACGCCGCCCGAGGACTGGATCAGCTTCACGTCGGCGTGAGGGTAGGTCTTGCGAATTTCGGCCGCCAGACCGGCGGCTCGTGGTTCGTAGTTTCAGACGACGCAGTATTCGATCGTAACGCGCATGCCGTAAACGATAGTCGCGCTTGACAGGTCACGCCAAGGGGCCGACCTTGCTCCGAGCTTGCCCATGAGTGCCCTCTCCCGCCTCAAAGCGTCGCCGGGCCTGCTGGTGCGGGCGCTCGTCGCGCTCGGTGCCGTGGCGGCGATCGCCGCAGGGCTGGCGGCCTTCGCGTCCCGACGGGCGCCGCTCGGCTCCGACGTCGCGCAAGAAATCGTGGTGCTCGTCGTGGTCGGGGCGCTGACCCGTCGCTACGGCATCGCGCTTCCGGGCAACGGATTCTCCTCGTTCATCCTCGGCGTCACGGCATACGCCATCCTCGACCGTGGCTGGGCCTTCGGCGTCCTGCTCGCGCCGCTGGCGATGGTCGCGGGCGACCTCGCGCTGCGCCGTTTGCCGGTGGCGGCAGCGCTCGACAACGCCGCGCACCTCACGATGGGCGCAGCCGTTGCGGGCCTCGCCTATGCCCGCCTCGGTGGGGCCACGGGTGCCCAGGCGCTGGCCGCGGGCAACCTGGTGCCCCTGGTCGTGTTCCTCGTCCTGCTGCCCTGCGTGGTGAACGGCACCTTCTACATCGAGCTCGCCCTCGGGCATAGCCTCGCCTGGGTCGACGCCGCACTCACCGCGCGATGGGAAGCGGTCGTGTACGCCTGCTCGGCAGGTCTGGCACTCGCGTGCCTCGCGCTCGCGCACGCGGGGCTCGAGATGGGCGCATTCCTCGTGATCGGCGCCGCAATCGCCGGCGCCGCGGTCGCGAGCGTGTCGGTGATCCGGCGAGGCGTACACGCCGATGAGCTCGCGCTCATTCAGGGCTTGTCGCAGGCGATCGCGCGGGACATCAGCCTAGCAAAGAGCTTCCCACGAATTCAAGAGCTCGCCCGCCGGCTCGTCCCGTGGGAGCACATGGGCTTCGCGCGGTACGACGCGGGGACGAACGAAATGGAGCTCGTCGCCGACACGGCCACACGCGATCGCAGCGCCGGCAAGTTCCGCTTCGACGCCAACGCCGGACTCTCCGGCGAGGCCGTGCGGCTGCGGCGGCCGGTCGTCGCCCGTGCGCTCACCCCCGAGCAGGTGGTCGTGCCCGGCCGGGAAACACCCGGCTCGGAGATGCTGGTCCCGCTGTATCATGCCGGACAGCTGGTGGGCCTTTGGAGCGTCCGGCACTCGGATCCGGGCATGTACCGCGATGCCGATGGTGACATGCTGGCGCTGCTGGCGCCGCAGCTCGCGCTGATGCTCGCGATCGAGGGCTCGGTTCAGCCGGTGATCGGGGCGTCGGATCGGACCAGTGCCTACATCCAGACCCTGACCGCGACGGCCGAGGAGATCCACGCTTCGAGCCAGGAGGTAGCGGCATCCGCGCGCCGGGCCAGCGAGGGTGCGGCCCAGGCCGCGCGCCTCGTGACTACGCTGGCCCGCGACTCGGACCAGCTCACTCAGCACGCCGCCGAGGTGGCCGCCGCGGGCGCCGAGACACGCGACTCGGGTGCGCAGATGGAGCAGACCACCGAAAAGGTCCGCCTCGCGACCCAAACAGCCGTCCGTCGCCTGACGGAGCTCGGCGTCACCACCGAAGAGAGCGCGCGCGAGGTAGGGCGGCTGCGGGACGTGGCGGAGCAGGTCGAGAAGTTCTCGGAAACGATCGGCTTCATTGCGAATCAGACGAACCTGCTCGCACTCAACGCCACGATCGAAGCAGCTCGTGCCGGCGTTCATGGCCGTGGGTTCGCGGTGGTGGCCGATGAGGTGCACAAGCTCGCGGAGGCGAGCGGCCGAGAGGCGCGCAACGTCGGGAAGTCCGCCCAAGAGACCCGCCGGGCGCTCGACCGGGCCGCGCAGCTGCTCGAGCGCGTGCGCGGCGACCTCGGAGACGTGGTGCGCAGCTCGAGCGATTGGGTGCAGGACTTGACCCGCATCGCGGAGGCCGCGGGCGGCACGGCGCGCGCGGGGAAGCAGGTCGCGGAGCTGGCGCAGGGCATCAGCGAACGGGCGGCCAGGATCAGCCAGTCGCTCGAACAGGCCAAGACGGGCGCCCACTCTTCCACGCAGGAAGCCGAAGCCGTTGCCGCGGCCGCCGCGGAGCAGCTACAGGCCATAGAAGGCCTGGCCCACGGTGCTACCGAGCTGGCGGCGCTCGCCGACAACCTCGCCAAGGCCGTCCGCTTCGTGCGCGGCGAGAACGGACGCCAGTAGGCGACGTGACCCACATCACCACCCCAGGACTCCGGGGTTTCTAACCGGAGGCCGAGTTATTACCGTAGGGCCAGCCCTAGAACGGAGAAGCCGGTCCGTGCGAACACTCGCGGCCCTCGGAGTAGCGATCACGTGCGGGATCTCCAGCGTCGGTGCGCAGCGCGCGCACCAGTTCGAGTTCGGCGCGTTCGGAACCTTCACGCGTTACGACAAGGTGTTCAACCTGGACAACCAGGTGGGCGGCGGCGGTCGGTTGGGCTATTTCTTCAGTAATGTCCTCAGCGCAGAGCTCGACGCCGGCTACCAGAGCCCCAACCCGAAGACCGGTACTGCTTCTCCCACCCTGGCCCACGGCAGCGCCAGTCTGGTGTTGAACTTCGGAACCGCCCGCAACCTCTTCTATATCCTCGGCGGCTATTCCCGGCTCGACTTCGAGAACACGGCACCGTACCGCTTCACCGACGACGCCGTCCACGGCGCGATCGGCGATCGGATCTTCCTGGGCGACCGTGCCGCCCTCCGCATCGAAGTGCGCGGCTTCTACACACCGAACACGGGCTTTGCGGGTGGCGACTGGGCGGGCAACCTCGTCGGCTCGCTCGGTTTGTCCCTGTTCACCCGCGGCGGCCCGGCGCCAGATGCGGACCACGACGGCGTGCCCGACCGGCGGGATGCCTGCCCCGACACGCCGGTCGGCGCCACAGTCGATGCGCGCGGTTGCCCCACTGACTCAGACCGTGACGGCGTGTACGACGGGCTCGACCAGTGCCCGGGCACGCCCGTGGGAGCACGCGTCAATTCGAAGGGCTGCCCCTCGGACGCTGATGGAGACGGCGTCCTCGACGGGCTCGACCAGTGCCCCAACACGCCCGCCGGCGCCACCGTTGATGCCAAGGGCTGCCCGATCGACACGGATGGGGACGGCGTGTTCGACGGCCTGGACCGGTGCCCCGGTACGCCCAAGGGCGCGATTGTCGACGCTACCGGGTGCCCGCTCGACTCGGACAAGGACGGCGTGCCGGACGGACTCGACAAGTGTCCCAACACGCCGCCCGGGGCGGAAGTGGACGACGTCGGGTGCCAGCGCTTCAAGGACTCGGACGGGGACGGGGTGGACGACGTGAAGGACCGCTGTCCCGGCACGGCCCCCGGCACCCGCGTGGACGCCGCCGGCTGCCCCATTCTTTTCACCCCGGAGCGGACGCCGGTCATCCTACGCGGCGTCATTTTCGAGACCGGTAAGTCCGCCCTCAAGCCCGAGTCATTCACGGTCCTCGACATCGTGGCACAGTCGCTGACCGGCAATCCGGACATCCGAATCGAGATCGCGGGCTACACGGACAACACCGGCACCGTGGCCACCAACCTGCGGTTGTCGCAGGCGCGGGCTGACGCGGTGCGGGCATACCTCGGGAGCAAGGGCGTGGCGCCGGGCCGCATGGTGGCGAAGGGGTATGGCGCGACGAATCCCATCGCGTCCAACTCGAGCGCCGCAGGGCGCACCCAGAACCGGCGCGTCGAGCTGCACCAGCTACCATGAGACGGCTCGCGTTACTGGCGGGGGTACTGGCGCTCGCAGCGGGACGCCTCGCCGCGCAGCACGCCGGGCAGGTGGAAGTCGGCGCGTTCGGCTCCTACACGCGCTACGATGCGGCGTTCGGGCTCGCCCATAAAATCGGGGGCGGCGTCCGGATGGGATACCTTTTCGGCAGCATCGTCGGCCTGGAAGCGGACGTGCTGTTCCAGCCCGAGTACAACGTCGTGCCGCCGAGCGGCACACCCTCCACACTTCAGCCGCTGATCGCGAGCGCGTCGCTCGTGGTCAACGCCGTGCACGCGAGCCGGCTCATGGTCTACGTGCTGGGCGGCTACTCGCTGCTCGACTTCGGCACCCGGGCGCCCTACCGCTTCACCGACAACGCCGCCCATGGCGGGGCCGGCATTCGCCTGTTCCTGACCGACCGCGTCGCGCTGCGGGTGGAGGGCCGGGCGATTTACAGCCCGAGCACCCAATCCACGTTCGGCTCCAAGACGGCGACGCATTACCTCGGCACTGCCGGGCTCTCGGTGTTCCACCTGGGCACGCCCTCCAAGGACTCCGACCACGACGGCGTGCCCGACAATAAGGACGCCTGCCCGGACACGCCCGCCGGAGCGACGGTGGACTCGAAAGGCTGCCCCATCGATTCCGATCATGACGGGGTTTACGACGGGATCGACAAGTGCCCGGGTACGCCGGCGGGCGCCCATGTTGATGCGACCGGTTGCCCCGCGGACAGCGACGCCGACGGCGTCCCTGACGGAATCGATCAATGCCCCGGCACACCGGCGGGGGTGCACGTGGACACGAAGGGCTGCCCGGTCGACTCCGATGGCGACGGCGTGCCCGACGGTGTCGATCAGTGTCCCAACACGCCTGCGGGGGTCGCTGTCGATGCGGCCGGGTGCCCCATGGACTCGGACAAGGACGGCGTCCCCGACGGCATCGACAAGTGCCCCAACACACCGCCCGGGGCCACCGTGGACGCGAGCGGCTGCCCGTTGGACTCGGACCTGGATGGCATCCCGGATGGGATCGACCAATGTCCCAACACCCCGGCGGGCACCAAGGTGGACGCGACCGGCTGCCCCTTGCCCGTCGAGGCCGTGAAGCCGCAGGCCGCTGCGCCCACGCCCCCGGGGAAATGTCCGCCCGCGCCGCCGGGGAGTAAGGTGGATGCGAACGGCTGCCTCATCCTGTTCGCACCCGAGGCGGCGCGTTCCCCGACGCCCGGCGCACCGCCACGGCCCACGCTGATCCTGACCGGTGTCAACTTCGAAACCGGCAGGTCGGCGTTGACGCGTGACTCCTACGCCGTGCTCGACGCGGTGGCGGCATCACTGCTCGCGAACCCGGACATCCGGATCGAAATCGCGGGATACACCGACAGTACTGGTCGGAAGTTCATGAATCTGCGGCTGTCGCAAGGGCGCGCTACCGCTGTGCGCTTCTATCTCGCGCGGAAGGGTGTGACGCCTGCCCGTATGGTTGCGAAGGGGTACGGCGCGTCGGGCTACATCGCGCCCAACAACACCGCCGCGGGGCGAGCGCAGAACCGCCGGGTCGAGCTGCACAAGCTGCCGTAGCGGCGGCGGGCGGGGCGTCGGTATGTTCTCCTGCCCCCATGCTCCGCCCGCTGGTGCTCCTGTTCGCCGTGGCGATCGCCACCGCGCCGGCTCCCCCTGCCGCGGCGCAGCAACCACGCCGTACGCCCCCGCGACGCCGCCCTTCCTCGGTCGCCGCCCCACGCATTCCGACCCCGCGGTCGGTGCTGGGATTCGAGCCCGGCGAGGACAGGAAGCTCGCCGATTGGCCGACCCTCGTGAGGTACTACCAGGCACTCGCCGCGGCGAGCGATCGCATGCGCTACCGCGAGCTGGGGCACAGCACGCTCGGCGCCCCGCTCATTGCACTCGCCATCTCGAGCCCACAGAACCTGCGGGCCCTGGACCGCCACCGTGAGCTCAACGCGAGGCTCGCGGATCCCCGTGGCTTCAAGACCCCGAAGGAAGCGGAGGACGTGCTCCGTCTTAGCAAGACCGTCGTGCTCATCACGTCCGGCATCCACTCGACTGAGGTCGGCGGGCACCTGACGCCCGCGGTGCTCGCGTACCGGCTCGCGAGCGACACCAGCTTGGCGACCCGGGCCATCCTCGACAACGTGATCCTCTGGCTGGTCCCGTCGCTCAACCCCGATGGCGTCTCGATCGTCACCCACTGGTACAACCGTACCCTAGGCACCCCAGCCGAAGGCACCGATCCCCCCGAGCTGTACCATCATTACACCGGGCACGACAACAACCGCGACTGGTACGCCTTCACCCAGGTGGAGACGCAGCTCGTCGTGGACTCGATCTACAACGTGTGGCACCCGCAGATCGTGCACGACATTCACCAGCAGGACACCGACGGATCGCGGCTCTTCCTGCCGCCCTACCTCGATCCGATCGAGCCGAACGTCGATCCCCTGCTGGTCGACGGTGTGAACGCCCTGGGCACCGCTATGGCGTGGGCGCTCGCGGGGCAGGGCAAGACGGGGATCGTGATCAACGCAGTGTACGACGCGTGGACGCCCGCCCGGGCCTACCAGCACTACCATGGCGGCGTCCGCATCCTGTCGGAGGCGGCGAGCGCGAACCTCGCGTCGCCGATCGACCTGCCCTTCGACCAGCTGGCGACGCGCGGCCGAGGCTTCAACCCGCACGAGCGGTCCTGGAACTTCAGCAATCCCTGGCCGGGCGGTCATTGGTCGCTGCGTGACATCGTGACGTACCAGACCGACGGCGCCTACGCCCTGCTCGAGAACGCTGCCCGCTACCGCGACCACTGGCTCGAGAACTTCCTGACGGTCGAAGGCCGGGCAGTCCGCGGGTGGAAGGGGTGGCCCTATGCCTACGTTCTGCCGCGACAGCACCAGGATTCCGTCGGGCTCGCCGCGCTGCTCGGCATTCTGCATCGTGGGCAGGTCGAGATTCGCACCGCGCTCCATCCGGTCGCGCTCGGCGGCCAGCGCTTCCCGGCCGGGAGCTACGTCGTGGCGCTGCGGCAGCCGTATGCCGGGTTCGCCAAGACGCTGCTCGAGCCGCAGCACTATCCCGATCTCCGCCTGTACCCAGGAGGCCCGCCGCTGCCGCCGTACGACGTCACCGCCCACACGCTGCCGTTGCTGATGGGCGTGACCGCCGTGCCGGCGCGTGATTCGCTGCGTATTGCGCTGTCTACCCCGGTCGAGCCGCCCGCCGCGAGCCCCGGGTATCCCGGCTTCACCGGACCGGAGGCGCCACGGATCGGGTTGTACCGGTCGTATGCGGCCCCGATCGACGAGGGGTGGACGCGCTGGGTGTTCGATACATGGAAGGTGCCCTACGTGTCGGTGGTCGACTCGGTGGTGCGTGCGGGGAAGCTCAGAGATCACTTCGACGTGATCGTCCTGCCGGATCAGTCGCCCCACGAGCTGTTCGATGGGCTGCCACGCCAGTATCCGGCTCCCTATGCGGGCGGCCTAGGGACCGCGGGGGTGGAGGCGCTGCGCCAGTTCGTGACCGATGGCGGAACGCTCGTGGCCCTCAACGATGCCAGCCGCTTCGCCGTCGAGCGCCTACTCCTCCCCGTGCGCAACGTGCTCGAGAGCGTGGCCGATGACGAGTTTTACGCTCCCGGGTCGATCTTCCGGCTCGAGCTGGACCCGAACGATGCGATCGCGCGCGGCATGCCCGCCCAGTCGGTGGCTTGGTATGAGAGCGGTCCCGCCTTCGAGGTGCTCGATTCGAGCGCGGCGCGCGTGGTGGGGCGCTATCCGGCCGATGGAGACAAGGTGCTGCTGTCCGGTTGGGCGTTGCATCCCGAGCGGGTGGCAGGGCGGGCGGCGCTCGTGGACGTAAAGCTCGGGACCGGTCGGGTCGTCCTGTTCGGCTTCCGGCCGCAATACCGGGGACAGAGCATCGCCACTTACCCATTGCTATTCAACAGCTTGCGGCTGACTTCGCGGTAAAGTGATGCCCGTCTCTTGTCCGATGGTGCAGTGATTCCTATCGTGTAGCCCCCTATGGCTGTGGTCCGGCAGGCAAGTGCCCTCTTGCTGGCCGCGCTCATTATGAGTCGCGGCCTTTTTGCGCAGGATACCGCCGACACTGCGACGGCTCCGGCACCGCTCCCCTCTCTGCCGGCCGGCGCCGACGCCACTGCTCCAGTCGATCAGCTGAAGGTGTTGCTGCGTCCCACTGAGATCCGCTACGTCCAACAGGAATCGGTACTGCTGCCGCCTACTGCGAACATCAAGGCGCTGTACGTGAACGCCTGGGCGTTCGGATCCCAGAAACTGTGGCAGCTCGTGCGCCTCGCTGATGAGACCGAGATCAACGCCTTCGTGATCGATGTGAAGGATGACACCGGCTGCCTGCTGTACCCTTCGGCGGTGCCGACGGCCGAGCAGATCGGGGCGAACAAGTGCGTGCGAGCGAAGGATGCAAAGGCGCGGCTCGATACACTCGCCGCTCACGGCATCTATCCCATCGCGCGCATCGTGGTCGCCAAGGATCCGCTGCTCGCCGAGCGCAAGGCGGCGTGGTCGGTGAAGGATCGCACCACGGGCGGCCTGTGGCGCGACCGGATCAACATCGCCTGGGTGGACGCCTACAACGACTCCGTCTGGATCTATTCCGCCCAACTCGCGCAGGAAGCCGCGCAGATGGGATTCCAAGAGGTGCAGTTCGACTACGTCCGCTTCCCCGACGAGCCGCGCGAGCGGATGGCGACGGCCATCTTCCCCGCGCACCGGGCGGGGCAGACCCAGCGCGAGGCGGTGCGCGAACACGTCGCGCTGCTGAAAGACCGGCTGCGGCCGTTCGGGGTTCCCGTCACGTTCGACATCTTCGGGCTGACGGCCTCAGTGACGAGCGGCGATCTGGGCATCGGGCAGGTGTGGGAAGATTTCGTGAGCGTGGCCGACGTCGTGCTGCCGATGGTATATCCGAGTCATTACTACCGGGGCGCCTTCGGCTACGCGTGGCCGAACGGCCAGCCATACCATATCGTGCGCAGCGCCCTCACGGACGCACTGAAGCGCTCGGGACCGCTCCCAGGCTCAGCCGAAATCCGCCCGTTCCTGCAGGCGTTCACGCTCGGGCGGCGGCTGCCCCGTTACACTCCGTTCGAGATCCGCGAGCAAATCCGCGCAGTGGAAGACCTGGGAATCACGTCGTGGGTGCTGTGGAACCCGCGCAGTGTGTACCAGCGCGGCTCGCTGCGGTCGAAGGACGGTACCGAGCCGGCGGCGGGACAGGCCATCTCCAGCCGCGGCGGCCGCTAGGCCGATGGTTCGGCGAGCGCCATCCCGGGCTGCCATTCGGTGATGTAGCCCGCGATAGCCGACGCCGCGACTGTATAGGGATTGGCGAGGTAGAGCTGGCCCGGACCCGAGCGCCCCGGGAAGTTGCGGTTGATCGCGCTGATGGTCACTTCGTCGCCCGTCTTCGAGACCCCGGGGCCCGCATTGATGCACGCGCCGCAGGACGGCTCGAGGAACGTGGCACCTACCTTCCGAAACAGTTCGAGGTATCCCCGCTCTTCGCAGTAACGCTTCACGTCCTGCGATCCGGACTGGATGTAGAAGCGCACCCACGGCGCAACGCGCTCGCCTCGCTCCGCTGCCTCGTCGAGCACGCGCGCGTACATGTCCATGTCTTCCTTTTTTCCCGCGGTGCAGGACCCGGCGTACGCGATGTCTACCCTCACCCGCTCCCCGGCCTCCGCGATGGCGCGTCCGTTTCCCGGGTCGCCCGGTAGCGCGATCAGCGGCCGGACCGCCCCGGCGTCGATCTCGATCACCTGGCAGTACTCCGCGCCCGCGTCGCTCGAGAGTCCCCGACACAGCCGCTCCGCCGAGTCGCGCGTCATCCCTCGATACTCCATCAGGTAGGCGACGGTCTTCTGGTCGGGAGCGACGTAGCCGGTGAAACCGCCGACTTCCGCCGTCATGTTGGTCATCGTGGCCCGCTCATCGACGGACAGCGACTCGACAGCATCACCACAGTACTCGACCAGTTTGCCGATCGCACGGCCGCTCTTCACGTAAGGGTGGCGCAGGATCTCGAGCATGAAGTCCTTCGCCGTCACGTTGTCGGGCTTCCGGCCGCGCACGACGACCTTCACGGTCTCGGGCACCGTGAGCCGCACATCCTTTGTGATCCAGGAGTTGAAGATCGCCGTCGTGCCCACCCCGAACGCGACGCACCCCACGGCGCCGGCATGCGGCGTGTGGGAGTCGCTCCCGATGATCACCATTCCCGGCTCGGCATGCCCCTCGAGGATCTTGGAGTGGCAGATGGCCTCAGATCCGCGGTGGCCTAGGCGCAGCTCGCCGTATAGCCGGATTCCTTGCTTCTCCGCGAACGCGCGCTGCTTCTTTTCGAGCTCGAGAGCCACGTCGAGCAGGCCCTCCTTCACGCGCTCGGGTGTCATCGCCTCGCCGAGAAAGGTCAGGTGATCGCGGAACATGAGGATCGACGCCGGATCGTGGACCTTTTCGTCCTTCCCCACGAGCTGCTCGAAGAAGATCGCCGCCATGGGTGTGACGTACTCGTGGCTGAACCGGATGTCCGTGACGACGAAGCCCTCGTCCCCCGGTTTGACCGCCGGGACGCCGACCTTTCCCTTGGACGGATCCACAACCCAGTGGCGGGCGATGATCTTCTCGCCGAGCGTCATGGGGCGAGGCGGCGTGTCGGGTGGGGAGAGCGTCACCGTCCCCTGGAGTCGCGCGATGTTGAAGTTGAACAGCCCTCCGTACTCGATGATCCCGCGGGTGATCTCGCCTTCGCCCGCCGTGAAGGCGCTGAGGGGGATCGACTCGCCGCGTCGCACCTTGTCGATGATCGAGAAGTCCGTCGTGGCCAGCACGCCCAGATTCTGACAGTTTTCCCGATAGATGCGCTCGATGTTTTCCGCGACCACCAGCTTGATCCCGGCGCACATCTCGGCGTACGGCGACTGCTCGCGCGACGAGCCCTTACCCCGGCGCTTGCCGCTCACCGAGGCGACAAAACCACCGCGTTTCACCGAGCCGCGTGTGATGGGAAACTCGTCACCGCACTTGAGCCCCAGGTAGGGAAAGTCCCCCAGCGTCTCGTCGTAGTAGTAGCAGATGTAAGCGGGGGTGATCTCGTCGGTGGAGATGTTGTCGCGGAGCCTGGTCTCGGGATGCCAGTCGATGTCCTCGCCCGCAAGCTGCCGGCGCACCAGCGCCGCGTCTTCGGCCAGGAACAGGATGCGCCCCCGGAGCACTACCCGGTCCGGCAGCTTCTCGACGCGACGGGGGCGCAGCGCAGCGAGCATCGGGCGAAAGATTACCCCTTGCCTAGGCCCGAGCAAGCCGATTTCCTTGGGGGCCGTGATCCTCCTACTCCTGACACTCCAGAGCATTCCTAGCGTCGCCCTCACCGGCACAGTGCAAAGCCAGCGAGTGAAAGAGAGCTCCGGGGTCGCCGTGAGCCGCGCGCACCCCGGTGTGTTGTGGACCCACAACGACTCGGGCGACGGTGCATATGTGTACGCCACCGATCTCACCGGTGCGGACCGCGGCTTCGTTCGAATAGAGGGCGCCCGTGCCGTGGACTGGGAGGACATCGCGCTCGGCCCCTGTCCCGCCCGGCGCGGCGCCTGCCTGTACATCGCGGACACCGGAGATAACGACAGAACCCGGAGATCCGTAGTCATCTACGCCGTGCCCGAGCCCGATCCACCGGGCAAAGGGACGGGGCCGGTTCGCTCCGCTCCGGCCGCGGCGCTGCGGATCAAGTACAGCGGGGGTTCGGACGACGTCGAGGCGATTTACGTCTCGCCCCGAGACAGCGCGGTCTACCTCGTAAGCAAGGGACGAACCGGTGCCGTCCAGCTGTACCGACTGCCGCGCGCCGCATGGAGTGCCGATACGGTGATCGCGGTCTCACCGCTGCAACGGCTGCCGATTTCGCCCTGGGCCGCGCTGGGACGACTCGTGACCAGCGCGGCGATCAGGCCGGACGGCCGGCTGGTGGCTATCCGCACGTACACGGAGATCTACACGTTCGTCCCGGGCGACGGGGGGCGTCTGACACCCAGCGGCTGGCCCGCGTGTAACATCACTGGGCTGGAGGTGCAGGGAGAGGCGATCGATTTCCTCGACGACTCGACGTTCGTTCTCACCAGCGAAGCCGACCTGCGCGGCCGCGGGTCGATTCACACCGTGAGATGCCCCGAGTGACCCTATTGAGGAGGAGCCACACGTGTCGTTGAAATGGTCGTTCGCCGCCGCGATGATCTCGTTCGGCTGCGCTGGAGCGTCGGGGTCTACAGCCACTCCGGCGACGCTCGATGCCCCCACCCCGGCCGTGAGCACGCCGGCCATGGACGCGCATCTCAAGTACCTCGCCGACGACCTGCTCGAGGGCCGCGCCCCGGCGACGCGCGGCGGCCGACTGGCGGCGAAATACATCGCCGCCCAATTCGAGGCGCTCGGCCTCGAGCCCGCAGCGAACGATGGTTCATACTTCCAGCCGGTGGCGCTCGTCGGTATGACGCCCCGCCCTTCGCTCGTCTGGGGCAAGGGTGGCGCGACCCGGCCGCTCGTGTTCCTCGATGATTTCGTGGCCTGGGCGGAGCGGCCGGAGAGTCACATTGTGGCCGACGGCGAGGTCGTGTTCGTCGGATACGGCATCGAGGCCAAGGAGTGGCGCTGGGATGACTACAAGGACGTGGACGTTCGCGGCAAGGTGCTTCTGATGCTCGTGAACGATCCCGGCCTACAGGACTCGACCATTTTCAATGGGCGCGCCCTGACCTACTACGGCCGGTGGACCTACAAGCTCGAAGAAGCGGCCCGCCGCGGCGCCCTGGGCGCGATCCTGCTCCACACCACCGAGAGCGCGACGTACGGATGGGATGTGGTGCGGGGGTCCTGGTCGGTGGAGCAATTCAAGCTCGACCGGGCGGCCGCACAGAGCATTGCGTTCGCCGCATGGGTGACGCACGACGCCGCCCAAGCTGGTCTCGCTCGGGCCGGCCTCAACCTCGACTCCCTCACACGGGCGGCGGCGCGCCGCGAGTTTCGTCCGGTGGCAACCGGGATCAACGTCGCGGTCGAGATCACGAGTGCCTTGCGCCACGTCCGATCGGAAAACGTCGTGGCCCGGATCTCTGGGAGCGACCCCTCTCTCAAGCGCCAAGCAGTGCTGTTCACCGCGCACTGGGATCACAAGGGCATCGGGCCGATCGCCAACGGCGACTCGATATACAACGGCGCCGAGGACAACGCGTCGGGGGTCGCGGCCATGCTCGGCGCCGCCGCGGCGTTGGCTCAAGTACAGCCCCGTGCGCGGCGGACGCTGCTGTTCGTGGCGACCACGGCCGAGGAGAGCGGTTTGCTGGGCAGCGAGGCCTACACGCGGGATCCCCTCGTTCCGCTCGACCAGACAGCGGCGGTGATCAATCTCGATGTCACCAACGTCCGCGGAGCGACGCGCGACATCGACGCGCTGGGCCTGGACCGCTCCACGCTGGGAGCGGTGTTCGATGCGGCAGCCCGTGCCGAATCGCTGGCGGTGGTCCACGAGCCCGACGTGCGCGGCTCGTTCTACCGGTCGGACCATTTCCCGTTTTCAAAGGCCGGCGTTCCAGCCCTGTCGATCGAGCCAGGCAGGGACTTCGTCGGCCGCCCCGCCGGCTGGGGCGAGCAGGAGGCCGCGCGCTACAACCGCGAGCGCTACCACCAGCCGAGCGACGAGTACAGCCCGGCGTTCACGTACGCGGGGATGGCGCAGGAGGTACGGGTGGCGTTGCGAGTCGCGCTGGCGGTGGCAAACGCCCCTGCCATGCCGCGTTGGCTTCCCAATTCGGAATTTCAGCGGCAGGCAGGCCGCGGCAGTCCCTGAGTGCAGAATGTTGCAGCTTCTGTAAGTTACTGTAAATAAATGCGCTGAGAACATTCTGGAGACCCGAACGTGGGTGCCCCTGGCCTATTGGGAGGCACCCACATAAGTTTGCGCGCCTTTCGGCGGTCGCACCTCCCGCACTCCGGAGTGAGCACCTGGAACTCCCCACATCGCATCGGCTGCCGCTGTCGTGGCTGCTCGAGGCGGCGAGCCCGCCGATCGTGTATCGAGCCTATGCCGAAGTCGTACCCGAGGCGGAGCGGGATCCGGCGCGGCTCGAGGCACTGCGGCAAGCGGTGCTCGAGTACAAGCCGGCCCTGGCGATCGCTCGCAAGCAAAAGGCGTCCGGGCTGTGGGGCGGAAACCTGTTGGCGCCCGCTGCGTCCAAGGCGTACGGCTGGACCGAGCCGGGTACGGTTTACCAGTACCGGCGCCTGCTCGAGCTGGGGTGGCCTCCGTCGGAGCGGGTGTTCCGGAACGCCGACCGGTTTCTGTTTCAGCTGTTGTCGCGGATCGAGACCGACGATCCCGATCGAGCGGTCGCCCAGCGGGCGCTGGAACTCCTGGTCGAGTTTCAAAGGGCCGCCAAGGCGGACCCCGGCCTGGGGCGTTGGGCACGGCGCATGGGGCGGGAAGGAGCGGCCTGCGCCCTGGCGCGCGGCGGCCACAGCGACGATCCGCGAGTCCGCGGCACTGCACACACTATCGCCAGCAACGTCTCGCTGTACCTGCGCAGCGAGCTGGCCGCCAACCCCTTCAAGAAGGCGCAGGGGAAGACGGTGCTGGACCCTCATGCCTGCCCGCCCACGATCTTCGCCGTGGAGATGCTGGCATTTCTGCCCCCCGTGCAGCGGGAGCGGGCCGGCTTCATCGAGCGCCTGGGCCATTACTTCTCCTCGCCCGCACCGCGACGCGCGTTCTTCATCCTTGCGGGCAAAAAGCTCCTGAAGCCGATCTTCGAGCTCCTCGGCGACCCGCTGCGTGCGGACGCCCAGGGCCATATCACCGACATCCCCTTCGCGCTCTACTGGATCGAGCTCATGGCTCGACTCGGCCTCGTGCGCCAGATTCCGAGCGTCAGCCGGGTGCTGGCCCGCCTGTTCAACGAGTGCGACGACCAAGGGATCTGGAGCCCGAAGAGCCTGCGCGCCATGCCCAAGGCGACGAGCCCGCTCACGGCGCACTACTTCCCGCTCGAGGGACCGGGAAAGAGCCCGGCACAACGGCAAACGGACGCCACGTTCCGGCTGGGGCTCATCGCCCGGTTGATGGGGATTCCCGTCGAGATCGTCTAGCCTTCCTCTTGCGCTTGGGAGCTGATTTCCGTAGTAGTAATCGCTACTACGCTCATGCCCAGCGAAATCGATCTCACGCCCTTCGGCTTCACGTCCACCGAGTCCCAGGCGTATGCCGCGCTGCTCCGGCTCGGTCCATCGACTGGCTATTCGGTCGCTCATGCCACGCGAATCGCGCGCGCCAACGCCTATGGTGCCCTCGAGGGCCTAGTGAGTCGCACCGCCGCGCTGCGCCTCGCGGGGCGTCCCGCCCGCTATCGCGCGACTGACCCGGCGGCGCTGATTGCCCAGCTGGCCGCGCGCCAGGGTGAAGCCCTCGACCACCTCAACCGCTCGCTGCGTGACGCCGCCGGCCCCTTCGAGCCGGAAACTCGGAGCGTCACGGGCGGGCGCGCCGTCGCCAACCTGATCATGCAAGTCGTCGCCCGCACCGCACGACGGGCGGAAGGCGTGCTCTCGGCCGAGCTGCTCCGCCCTACCTTGCCTGCCTGGCGCCGCGCCAAGGAACGCGCGGCGCTCGAGCTGCGGGTTTCCGGGGACGCTCCCGCCGAGGCGGGGCCGATCCTCAGCGGGACGGTGTCCGGAGACTTCCCCACCGTGCTGCTGATCGACGACGTTCAGGCGGTGGTCGTGGCGGGGAGCGGCGAAGCGATGACGGGGGTGTGGAGCTCGCATCCGGCCGTCGCCGCATTGGCCCGTGCTTGGATCCGGGGTCTCGCGTGAGGCGATTTCTCTTGCTGGGCGTATGCGCCCTAGCCGGCTGCCGGGCCTCCGCCCTGCCGGAGTCGCAGCTCTTTCCCGCCGGGACCGAATTCGCCGCCCGCTATCTCCTGGTCGACGGGGCGAAGATCCGCTACATCGACGCGGGGCGGGGCGCGCCTGTCATCTTTTTGCACGGTCTCGGCGCCTCGATGTATACGTGGCGCAAGAATCTCCCCGCCGTGGTCGCGGCAGGCTTCCGCGCGATCGCGTTCGACAACCGCGGCTTTGGTCTCTCCGACAAGCCACCCGCCCCTTACGACAACGCCGCCTACGCCCGCCTCACCGTCGCCCTTATGGACTCGCTGCGTCTTACCGATGCCGTGCTCGTAGGGCACTCGATGGGTGGTGCGATCGCCGCTCACGTCGCGATCGAATACCCACAGCGCGTGCGGGGGCTGGTGCTCATCGCGTCGGCCGGGTTGGGCGCACGTGAGCCGCTCCTGTTCCGGATCGCCCGATGGCCAGTGCTGGGACGGATAGCCCTCGCATTCCGCGGACGGGGCTTTACAGGCCGGCTCCTCAGGGCCACCTACTTTGATGCAAGCAAGGTCACGGAGGCCGACGTGGATCAATACTACGCGCCCGTGGCCCAGCCCGAGTACGGACGGGCGCTGGTGGGTGTGCTCCGGCAATTTCGCTTCACCGCCCTCGAAGGACGTCTCGATCGCATTGCAGCGGCAACCATGGTGCTGTGGGGGGAGGAGGACCGGTGGGTACCCATTGCACTGGGCCGTGCGCTTGCCACCGGGATCACGCGCTCCGCGTTCGTGAGCGTGCCGCGCGCCGGGCACTCGGTGCAGGAAGAGGCGCCGGACGAGGTGAACCACCTGATGATCCGGTTTCTGAAGGACGGCCTGCCCCGGATCCCGACCGATCTGGCGTCTGTGCGGTAGGACGATATATTTCATCAACCGTACGGTTGATGAAATGGCACAGTGAAGCCTAAGCTAAGTAATTCCAGGGCATTACGGATCATCGCCGCGGCCCGTGATGAGTTCTCAGGTCGCGGGTTCGAGGGCGCGCGCGTGGATCAAATAGCGCGGCGCGCCGGCGTAAACAAGCAGCTGCTTTTCTACTACTTCCACTCCAAACGCGGCCTGTTCACCGCCGTGCTCGCCCGCGGCGCGGCCGAGCTCGAGCGGGCGCTCGCCGAGCTCCCGACGAATGGCGACCGACCGCTGGACCGGATCCGGGTCACGCTCGGCGCCCAGTTCGATTTCCTGGCGGCGCATCCGGACCTCGTCGCGCTGCTCACGCAGGCCGGCCGGTCCGATGCGCGGCCTTTTGCCCCGGCGGTCAAGCGGCTGGTGGTGCTCTTCGCCGAGGGGCAGGGCCGCGGTCAGGTGCGCGACGATCTCGACCCGCACCTGGCTGCCGCCCAAGCGCTCGTGCTGATGGTCGCCTATCTGGGGCTCGAATCGCTCATCGCGATGAGCGCGCCTCCGCTGGGCGCCGACGAGCCGGCGCTGCGGGAGCGCTGGAAGGAAGCCGCGGTACGGCTGGTGCTGGACGGAATCGCGGCCCGCTAGGCTGCGGTCCGTGCTACCAGTTGAGCCAATAGGACGCCTTCACGAGAAACGTGTTGTCCGGGTGGAGGTCGAAGAGGTCGCGGAACTCGCGGCTCATGGAGCGCGTCCCTTCGGCGTCCAGGAAGAGTTGGCGACCCTGTGTCCACACGACGAACAGCGTCGAGCCTGGGCGATATTCCCAGCGCAGCACGGCGGTCGAGTTGAACTGCTTCCGGTTGAACCCATCGAGCACGCCCGTGTACGGCTTGTAGCGGTCGGCGTATGCCGCGGCCCTCGGGTCAGCGAGCTCGCTCAGGTTCGAGTAGGTGCCCTTGCTGACGAACGGCTGGGCATAGAGCTGCACGGTAAGGGTGGGTGAGACCGTGTAGTCGATGCGCCCAGTGAGCGACGCCTCGTTCTGATCGAGGCGCGCAAAGGTGTAGTGCGTCGTTGAGTCGGTGACGGTACCGTGCGGCTGAATGTCCTTCACCCGGTGCGTGGCGCTCAGGATCAGCGACGTTCTGAACTGGGAGGCCACTCGAAACGCGACTTGTATGTTGCCGTTGAACCGCTCCGTGCGTCCCCCATCCCCACGCAAGTAGTTAATCCATGCGTACGGTGTGAACGCGGGCCGCTCATCACCGTCCACCTCAGCGAAAATCGATAGATACGGATCCGCTCGCACTGCCGGGCCACCGCGAGTGCAGTCGCGATCGCAGAATGTGGTTCCCAGCTGCCCGGCCGTCACGCCAGAGTGCACCCACCAGAGGTTGTTCAGCTGGGCGTGCACGTTCGTGTTGGCGGCGCGCTCCACGGGCGTCCCCGCCGCCGTCCAGAATTGCCACCAATTGAAGTTCCAGAACGCCGTATGATAGAACGAGCTGGGGTGCCGGGACTGAAACGCAAACCAGGTGTTCCAGCTCTGCTGGTCCGCCTGCAACAGGAAGCCGAGGTCGTTCACCTCGAAGCCCTGCGAGCGGCGCTGGTAACTGGTCTCGAACCGAGTGATCCCACCGCCCACCTTGCCGAATTTGATCTCTTCGGCGTCTCCCCAGAGCGATGTCCGGGTCGGATCGTAGGAGACGCCGGAACCCGGCCGCTGGTAGTAATGCACCGGGTCGCGCTGCGTGATCGCGATGGCTGAAGGCGTGCCCGTGACCCGGCTCAGGTCGAGCGATCCCGAGAGCTGGTATTTGCGGCCGGGGAACCGGTGCCGGAAGTCCAACCCAGCCGCATACGCGCTGTGGCGCAGCGAGTCCCAGGTCGACGGGTCCTGATTACGATGCACCGTCGTGACGATGAATCCGATGCCGCTCTCGCCGCCACGAAGGTCCTGCTGCCCGCGCACCACGGCATAGTTGGTTGCCGGCTCCATGGTGCGGTCCAGCGTGCCCACCTCGCGGCCGGTCACGGCGTCGAGCACGCCAATGGTTTGGCCGCCCGGAAGGCGGCCCGTGAGCTTCGCGGCGCCGTAGATCGTGGTCGCCGCAGCTGCGCTGGCATCGCCGTAATCCGCGAGCTGGGGGGACCGACCGACGCGCCGCGAGTAGAACAGGCCCTCGCCTGTGCCGCAGTCGTTCACGGCGCTGCAGTTCACGTCGAACCGAAAGATCCCCGCGCCCTGGACGAAGAAGGGCCGCCGTTCCTGGAAGAATGTCTCGAAGACGCTGAGGTTCAGCACCGCCGGATCCGCTTCGACCTGGCCAAAATCGGGGTTGACCGTCGCGTCGAGCGTGAGGTTCGGCGTGAGTCCGTACTTCAGGTCGGCGCCGCCAGTCACCTTCTGAGAGCGGTCGAAAGTACTGCCGGTGGGCACGGACACGTTCTTCGTCACTACGTACGGCGCAACCTCCGGCCGGCGGGGAGACGGCAAGCCCTCGAAACCGGTCAGCTCACCCAGTTGGGACGTGATCCCCGCCTGGGAGTTCCGGTAGAGCGGCCAACTGACCCGATCACCGTAGCGCTGGATGTCACGCCACACCGCGAACCCGAACGTGTTCGTGGGTCGAGGGACGTAGCTCAGCTGCGAGAGCGGGATTGCGAACTCGGCGGTCCAGCCGAGCGAGTCGACCTGCGTGGCCACGTCCCACACGGCGTCCCACGCGTCATCCTCTTGCGAGTCGTTGTAGATCGCGTAGTCACGCTTCACCCCGGCCGGGTTCACGGCAAACTCGAAGCCCGAGCGGCGGTCGTGGTAGGAGTCGACCATGATCTTGAGCTGATCGGTGGCGGCGCGGACGTCGCGGCGCGCCAGCAGCTTGAGAATGCTGTCGGGATGGGGGTCGAAGGCGCGAACGAACACGTAGAGATAACGGTCGTCGTAGGCGACCTTGGCTGCGGTGGGGAATCGGGGATCCCCGTCTTCCTTGGGCTGGAACTCGCGGAACTGGGTGATCGGGGGGGCCAGCCGCCAGACCTCGTCGTCGTCCCGGCCGTCGATCACCACCGGGTGAATCGCCCGCACGGCAGTGGCCCGCGTGGCTGTGGACGGTGGAGGGGCGACGGCGCCACCCGAGCCGGAAGCCGGGTTGCTGGTTTGCAGGACGATCGCGAGTAGGACAGCAGCCGGCATGACGGGAGCCCCGTGACCTGGTCGGACCGTTAGACAGGTCGTACGGGCAAAGGGTTGGGCAGGTTCCCGCCATGACGAAAACCGAACAAGCCCCCGGGAAAGCCGGGGGCTTGTTCTCATCCAACCCTGTTAGTTGTGCTTCGCGAGCAAGCTGGGCTCGACGGGGGCGTCGCCGTCGAACACGAGGTGCCCGGCCTCGAACCGCGCGCCGCGGAGGGCCAATGTCAGGACTTCGTCCAGATCCTCCACTAGGTGCACCTCCAGCGACGAGCGCACGTCCTCGGGCAAATCCTCCAGATCGGCCGCGTTCTCCTTCGGCAGGACGATCGTGGTGATGCCCGCCCGCACCGCGCCCAGCACCTTTTCCTTTACGCCGCCGATCGGCAGGACCCGGCCGCGCAGGGTGATCTCACCGGTCATGGCGAGATCGTGGCGCACCGACCGCCGGGACAGCGCCGACACGAGGGCGGTCGCCATCGTCACGCCCGCCGAGGGCCCGTCCTTCGGGATGGCCCCTGCGGGGACGTGGACATGGACGTCGGTGCCGGCGAACGCCTCCTCGGGGATCCCGAGCTGGTCGGCGTGGGATTTGGCGTAGGTGAGCGCCGCTCGGGCCGACTCCTTCATGACGTCGCCCAGCTGACCGGTGAGCACGAGCTCACCCTTGCCGCGCATCAC